>Ga0224501_10001950_pt1 | contig 16090 bp, 13 predicted proteins | sample SF_Oct11_sed_USG_4_FD_169105 | JGI IMG/M metagenome (GOLD analysis project Ga0224501, IMG submission 169105) | Sediment microbial communities from San Francisco Bay, California, United States - SF_Oct11_sed_USGS_8_1 | ecosystem: Environmental > Aquatic > Marine > Sediment | place: USA... | reverse complement strand
AACGTTATTAAGGGCAAAAAGGTAGCAGTTGTACCAATTTTACGCGCTGGTACCGGTATGGCCGAAGGATTGTTAGAGCTTATGCCATCTGCCAGAGTTGGAAACATAGGCCTTTATCGCAACGAAGAAACCAAGCAACCAGTTGAATACTTGGTAAAATTACCCAGCGCTAAGGGCAGAAGGTTTATTGTGGTTGACCCAATGTTGGCTACCGGAAACTCCGCTGCCTACGCCATAGACATTGTCAAACGTCATGGAGTTCCAAGTGAAAATATAATTTTTATGGCATTGGTGGTTGCGCCCGAAGGAATGGCTGTGTTTGAAAAAGCCCATCCCGATATTCCTGTTTATGCAGCCTCTCTGGATGAAGGCATAAACGAAAATGCGTATATTATGCCAGGACTAGGTGATGCCGGTGATAGGTTGTACGGCACCAAATAAATTTTATTGCCATGATTATTTAGGTCACAGTTACGCCATTCAGCAAATCAGGTAAGGCAGAAATATTTTCAAGCTGATAAAATCTTGGATTGGAAATATTTTCTTCTACAATTTCAAAATGGGCAGTTACATGGTAGGGGATGTAAATACCTGCGCCATTTAGTTCTAAAATTGGCAAAATATCTGAGCGAAGAGAATTGCCCACCATAGCAACCGATTGCGGATTAATGTCGTAGTTTTTGAATAAGGCGCTGTAGGTATTGAAATCCTTTTCCTGAACCACTTCGGTTGCTTCAAAAAGACCCTCGAGACCAGATTTTTCAATTTTATTGCGTTGGTCCAACACATCACCCTTGGTAATTAGAAACAAACGATAATCATTTTTTAGCTGTTTTAAAACATCGGCACATCCATCCATCAGGTCAAGGGGGGCGTCCAACAGGTTTTTTCCCATCATAACAATTTCATGGATATCGGAAGCAACAATTTTACCGGCAGAAATCTCAATTGCGGTTTCTATCAAAGATAGCGTGAACCCCTTAACTCCATAACCAAATAATTTTATATTATCCATTTCGGTTTGATGAAATCGTGCTTGAACCTCTTCGTGGGGGGCATATTGGTCGAGTATTTCTGAAAACCGTTTCTGTATATCTTGAAACAAATTTTCCGTATGCCACAAGGTGTCATCGGCATCAAAGGCAATTATTTCAATATGTTTCATAGCTTTGCTCTAAGTAAATTTTTTGTGGCTTCATCGCAGAATGCGCCGTCCAAAGCATTACGGTTAATAGTGGAAATTTCGTCCCCGCTCAACCCAAATTCATTTTTGGCTAGATTATATTCCGCCCCAATGGTAGTTGCAAAAAATGGTGGATCATCAGAACCAAGGGCTACCCGACAGCCAACGTGCATAAGTTCACGCAAGGGGTGGTCATTGACGCTACCATATATCCCAAGGGCTAAATTACTACCGGGACAAACTTCCAGTGTAATGTCCATTTCAATTATCCTATCAATCAAATTTTTATCTTCAATTGAACGTACGCCATGGCCAATACGCGATACTGGCAGCACATCAAGTGTTGCGCTTACGCTTTCTGGACCCCTGATTTCACCGGCATGAACTGTTGTTGGTAGGCCCGATTGATTGACGCGGTCAAAGGCAGGTGCAAATTCACTTATATCAAATTTATTTTCATCACCCCCCATGCCAAACCCTACAACGTGCGGATGTGGTTCGGAAATTATGGCATCTGCAACGGCAACTGCGCGCTCTGGCCCAAGATGGCGCACACAGGTAACGATAATTCGTCCAATTATTCCAAAATCTCTTTCAGCATCATTAATCCCTTGGACCATGCCTTCAATATGACCGCCATAGCTAATGCCATTTGCAGCAGCATGATCGGGGGATGAAAAGAACTCAGCATAAATTGCTCCTTCTGCCGCGCATGATTTCAAATATTCATACGTAACATCGCGGTAATCCAGTGGCGTGCGAATGCATGAGCTAGCAAGATCATAAGCGTTTAAAAATTCAAGAAAATTTGACCATGCAAAATCACCGCGCTCATCAAATAGGCTTTCCGGCAAATATATTGCGTTGCGCTTGGCCAATTCACGAACCAGATCAGGTTGTGCCGCGCCTTCGATATGGCAATGAAGATCAATTTTAGGTGTCATACCCCAACCTTTGCACCCAAAAGATTTTTCCCATAATCAAGCGCATCAAGGCCAAGATGTGTTGCTACGCTCTGGCCAATATCGGCAAAAGTTTCTCTTGCGCCTAAATCAAGTTCTGTAATTTCTGGACCAAACATTAATACTGGAACGTTTTCCCTGGTGTGGTCGCTACCGGGCCATGTTGGATCGCATCCATGGTCTGCGGTTATAACCACAATGTCACCGGGCAGCAGCTTTGCTTCGAGCTCTGGTATTCGTTTATCTAATGCTTCCAAAGCAGCGGCATATCCTGCAACATTTCGCCGGTGGCCATAAAGAGAGTCAAAATCAACAAAGTTAGCAAACACCAATGTGCCACCCCTTGCTTTCTCCGTCTCAACTAAAACTAGGTCAAACAAACCATCTGTGCCATCTGCCTTTACCTTGCGGGTGATGCCCCTCCCGGCAAAAATATCTGATATCTTTCCAATTGAAACTACCTCACCACCAGCACCCGACACCCGGTCAAGCAACGTGGGGCCGTGTGGCGGTATAGTTAAATCGCGGCGGTTTGCAGTACGCTTAAATGCTTTTGCATCTTCGCCGATAAATGGTCTGGCGATAACCCGTCCAATGCCCAGCGGTTTAAGAATATCTTCGGCTTGCTTGCAAACATCATAAAGGCGCTCAAGGCCAAAATGTTTTTCATGGGCGGCTATTTGAAAAACTGAATCGGCCGAAGTATAACAAATTAACTTTCCGGTTTTGATATGTTCTTCGCCCATTTCTTTAATAATTTGCGTACCTGACGCATGACGGTTTCCAATAACGCCCGAAAGATCACACCGCTCGATCAATTCATCGGTAATGTTTTTAGGAAAGCAGGGTTCTGTTTTTGGAAAAAACCCCCAATCAAATAAAACTGGCAACCCAGCCATTTCCCAATGCCCACTGGGTGTGTCTTTGCCAAAACTTTTCTCACCTGCAAAACCATAGGCAGAATTTACATTGCCTTCATCTTGTATTCCCGGTAAGGGCGCGCCCCTGCTTTGCCCTGCCGCCCGACCAAGGCCAAGGCGCAGTAAATTTGGAATGTTTAATGGGCCAGAACGTAAGCCAACTTCATCCGCGTCACCACGAAAACAAAATTCGATGATATGGCCCAGTGTATCGCTGCCGCTATCACCAAATTTATCTGCGTCGCTGGCGGCACCTATACCAAGAGAATCAATTACCAAAATAAAAGCGCGCGCCACGATTATTTCTCCTTGCGGACGGTTTTTAAAACCATTTCGCGCAGAACGGGATTTTCATCTGAAACGATTATTGCTGCTTGTAATTCGGCGCAGGCCTGATCGGCGGCGTCATCGCTGGTGGCATGGACAATTGCTATTGGTTGATTTTTGCCAATCTCTTGGCCAATTGCGCAAACTTCACTTAAGCCAACGCTATAATCAATAGCGTCCGCTGCCCTGCGCCTTCCGCCGCCAAGGCCAACCACGGCTACCCCAACGCTGCGGGCATCAACTGATGTAATTTTCCCCGCTGTTTTGGCATAACACGGCTTTATAACCGAAGCCTGGGGCAGATGAGAATCAAATTTTTCCATGAAATCAACCGGACCGCCCAAGGCCGTGACCATGGTTGCAAATTTTTCAGCGGCCATTCCATTGTCTAGTACGCCAAGTGATTTAGACCTTCCTTCATCAACGCTGCCAACTAAACCACCAAGATGCAGCATTTCAGCCGCAAGGGCGATTACACATTCTTTTAATCGGGGCTCTTGTTTGCCAGTTAGAAAATGAACTGTTTCCAAGACCTCAAGCCCGTTACCGACATTATTTCCAAGCACTTGGTTCATGTCTGTAATAAGCGCTGATGTCTTGAGCCCGGCGCCGTTGGCCACATCAACAATACTCTGCGCTAATTCTTCGGCCATTTCCATGGTATCGGCAAATGCACCGGAACCGGTTTTTACATCCATTACCAAGCCTTCAAGGCCAGCTGCCAATTTTTTTGAAAGAATTGACGCCGTAATTAATGCAATTGATTCAACCGTCGCCGTAACATCGCGAATTCCATAAAACCGTTTGTCTGCTGGGGCCAAGCTTGAGGTTTGGCCAATAACCGCACAGCCCACATCCTTAACGGTGCTGCGAAATAAATCATTGTCAGGAACCGTCGTGTAACCGGGAATGGAATCAAGTTTATCAAGCGTTCCGCCCGTATGACCAAGCCCACGACCGGAAATCATTGGAACATATCCGCCACACGCCGCAACAATGGGCGCCAGCATAAGGCTTACCTTGTCACCGACACCGCCTGTTGAATGTTTATCCAAAACCGGGCCATCGAGATCAAGGTCGTCCCATTTTAAAACCTCGCCGGAATTGGTCATTTCCCGGGTCAGGTTTATGCGCTCATCCATGTTCATGCCGCGAAAAAATACCGCCATTGCAAATGCAGCAATTTGCCCTTCGCTTATGCTTTCATCGGCAAGGCCCTTAACCATGAAAGATATTTCATCTGGGCTTAGGCTAGCACCATCACGTTTTTTACGGATTATTTCTTGGGGTAAAAACATTTATTTATTTACCTTTCCATTATTCGTGCTTGCCAAAAAACCGTTAAGCAGTTTCTGCACCGAAGCGGCCGCAACTGTGGCATTGGCCATGGTTTGGGCGTGGCTTAATTGGGTGTCGCTCATTCCAGCGGCGGCATTGGTAATGATAGATAGCGCTCCAACTTTTAATCCGGCATGGCGGGCAATAATAACTTCGGGCACGGTTGACATGCCAACGGCAGACGCCCCCAAAATTCCAGCGGCGCGAACTTCTGCCGGTGTTTCAAAGTGTGGTCCGCAAAACCACATATAAACGCCATCATGCAATGTGATGCCTTGTTTTTTAGCTTCAGCGTGAAGTACTTGGCGTATTTCAGGGTCGTATGCCACGCTTAAATCAACAAATCGCTCATCGCCCTTCTCGCCAAACAGTGGGGAAACTCCGGTAAAACTTATATGGTCATTTAATAACATTACGCTTCCCGGTCCTGCCTTGGGGTTCAGGCTGCCTGCGGCATTGGTAACAATAAGTGTGTCACAGCCAATACCTTTTAGCGTGCGCACCGGGGTTTTCATGGCATCGGCACGCCCGCTTTCATAATAATGTGCGCGCCCTTGCATCACCGCAACCTGAGCTCCGCCAACCGTGCCCAATACCAATTGTCCAGCATGGCCGCCTACGCCGGGTTCGGGAAAGCCCGGAAGATCGCCATAGGAAATAATAATCGCACCTTCAATACTGTCGACAAAAGAGCCCAAACCGGAGCCAAGAATTACTCCAGTTTTAGGAACCAAGCCACCGCATTTTGATTTTATGAAAGCTATGGAATCTTCAATATTTTTATTCACACTCAAACTTCCTTTTTTGAAAGATTATCCGGGCCGAACGAAAGTGGTAATAATTCACCCAACGTAATCGTTTTGCGTAATCCTTCGGGGCCACAAACATGTATTGGTGTATCATCGTTGCCAAATTCGCGTATGCGCTGACGGCACCCACCACAAGGGGTTACCAATGCATCACCGTTACCAATCACGCAAACTTCTGCAATTTGCTGTTCCCCCGCCATCACCATAGCCGAAATAGCTGAGGCTTCGGCACAGCAACCTTGGGGGTAAGCGGCATTTTCAACATTACAACCGGAATAAATTTCGCCTTTACTGCCGCGTATAGAAGCGCCAACAGAAAAATCAGAATAAGGTGCATAAGCTTTTTTCATTGCATCTCGTGCGGCATTTAAAAGATCATCTTTCATTTTATCTTTCCTTTACATAAGGCACGCCAATGGCCTTTGGCGCCACTGCCTTGCCGATAAAGCCTGCCAGCAATACAACAGTCATGATGTAAGGTAGCGCCTGAATAAATTGAACCGGAACTTCACCAACAATTGGCAGGTTCACGCCCTGCATGCGTATGGCGATGGCATCAAGCATGCCAAACATAAGACACGCACCCATGGCCTGAAATGGGCGCCATTTACCGAATATAAGCGCGGCCAGTGCAATGTACCCCTGCCCCGCTGTCATATCGCGCACAAAAACCGCATTTTGTGCAACCGACAAATAAGTTCCGGCAATGCCGGTTAAAATTCCGCACATAATTACTGCGCGGTAACGCAACCACGTAACCGAAATGCCAGCCGTATCTACTGCTTGTGGGTTTTCGCCAACTGCCCGAAGGCGCAAACCAAAGCGGGTACGAAATACTATCCACCAAACAAGCGGAACCACCATTAAAGAAACATAAACTAAACCGTTATGCCCACTTATCAATTCACGGTAGATGGTGCCAACAAATGGCACATTGTTAACATATTCGATAAAGGGAAATTCAACCGGCATGAAGCGTGCGCCAGATTCGAGGCTGGGAGTTTGCCCGCCACGATGAAACCACGCATTGCCCAAAACAGATGTTAATCCGACCGCAATAATATTAATGGCAACGCCACTTACAACATGATTTCCTTTATGGGTTATGCAGGCAAATCCATGAATCAATGCCATGAATACTGCGGTGGCAATACCTGCCCCAAGCGCTAACCACGCAGAACCAGTCACGGCAGCAACTGACGCTGCCATGAACGCGGCCATGAGCATTTTTCCTTCAAGACTGATATCAATGATACCGGATCGTTCAGAAAAAAGTCCTGCCATTGAACACAAAATCAACGGTGCAGAGACGCGCACCATCGCATCAAAGGTAAGCACTATCAGCAGGAAAGTATCGTCCATAACCTATGTCTCCTCTGCTATGGAAGAAGATTTTCTTTTACGCCACATGTTATAAAGGCGCGTCAAAGCAGGGGTAGTCATGTATGCCAAAGCTCCTGAAAACAAAATAACAAAACCCTGAATGGCTACCACCATTTCACGGGTAATAGACGGAACTTCAAACGCCAAATCAGCGCCACCTTGATACAAAATACCAAACAATAAGCTCGCCAACACAATGCCGAATGGGTGGTTGCGACCCATTAATGAAACCGCAATACCGGTAAAGCCATGCCCTGCGGTAAAGTTCAAAAGCAATCGGTGATGAACGCCAATTATTTCATTAAAACCAACAAAACCAGCGAGCATGCCAGAAATACACATAGATAATATAATTATGCGCTTCGGGCTCATTCCGGCATAAACCGCTGCGGTTTCATTAAACCCAACGGCGCGTATTTCGTAGCCCCATTTGGTTCTCCAAATAAACAACCACAACACAACGCAGCAAATTAACGCCCATACAACAGAAAGATTAAGAGGGGATTTGGAAATGGTTACACCAAACCAAGAAAATGCTTCATGCATGAATGGAATGTGTGCCGCCGATGCAAATTCACGTGATTCGGGTGATTGTTGGCCCGGGTTTATCAACACATTGACCATTAAATAAACCATAATGGCGGCGGCAATAAAATTAAACATTATTGTGGTGATGACTATGTGACTGCCACGGTATGCCTGAAGATAAGCCGGGACTGCTGCCCACAGACCACCAAATAAAGCGGCTGCAACAAGCGCTATTGGCAACAGCATCCACATTGGCAACGAACTATCAAGAAGTAGCATAGCCAATCCGACACCCAAACCGCCCATGTATGCCTGGCCTTCGCCGCCAATGTTAAAAAGGCCCGCATGAAAAGCGACTGCAACGGCAAGGCCGGTAAAAATAAAATTTGTTGTATAATAAAATGTGTAACCTATTCCTTCTTCGTAACCCAACGCGCCATTTAACATTACCATCACCGCTTCGGTTGGATTTTCACCAATGGCCAAGATAACCAATCCGGAAACAATCAGTGCCATAAACAAATTCAATAAAGGAATCACCCCAATATCTATCCAGCGTGGAAGCGGTTTTATGCCATCACTCATTGAACGCTTTCCTTTTGTGCGGTAATTGGTATGGATAATTTTTTTGCTGAGGGATGGTTTGGGTCATAAGCATTTGCCATCATCAGCCCCAGCATTCTTGCGTTAGCTTCGTTTCCTTTGACCTCAGCCACTATACGGCCATCAAACATTACAAGCACTCGGTCGCTTAATGCCAAAATTTCCTCTAGCTCAACCGATACCAATAAAATAGCACAGCCCTTGTCACGCAAGGTTACAAGTTGGCCATGAATAAATTCTATGGCACCAATATCAACGCCCCGCGTAGGCTGACCAACCAATAGAACCTCAGGGTTTTTATCAATTTCCCGAGCTAGAATTAATTTTTGTTGATTACCTCCAGACATATTTGCAGATTTTATGTCTGGATCACGCGGGCGGACATCAAATTTTTCCATCAAAGCGGCGCTTTCGTTGCGCACGACATCTTGATTAATAAAAAAACCTTTTTGGTAATGAGGGTCACAATGATAGCCAAGTATCATTGATTCCTTGGCATCAAAATTAGTCAAAAGACCCATGCGGTGGCGATCTTCCGGCACATGGGAAACGTGCAATTCGCGAGCCTCGTCAGGTCTGCATGGTTTTTTAGGTGTTATTTCACGACCATTCAAAACAATGCTTCCGCTGTTAATGGCACGTATCCCGCTAAGCGCTTCTAGCAATTCGCTTTGACCGTTGCCTGAAACGCCAGCAACACCAACTATTTCTCCAGCACAAACATTGAAGCTTATATTATCAAGCAACGGAACGCCCTTGCCTTCTTTAACTGTTAGGTTTTTAACCTCGATTAGCGGTTTACCAATATTGGTGGAATCTTTGCGGTTATCGCTACCTACTTTGCGCCCAACCATCAATTCGGCAAGCTCTTCCTTGCTTGTTTCAGACGTGGTTCGGTGGGCAACCATTTTTCCGTTACGCATAACCGACACATAATCAGTAATCGCCATAATCTCACGCAACTTATGGGTAATCAAAACAATGGTTACACCTTCGTCTTTTAGAGCATTAAGAATTTTAAATAATTGATCTGTTTCTTGTGGCGTCAAAACACCAGTAGGTTCATCTAGAATCAAAACCCGCGCTTCACGATAAAGTGCTTTTAATATTTCAACACGTTGCTGCTCGCCAACCGGAAGGTCGCTTGTAATTGCATCTATATTTACCTGAAGGCCATAACTATCGGCTAGTTGCTTTAATTTTTCAGCGACAAGCAATTTTCCTTCTGCCAATAAAGGCCCGTTTTCTGCGCCTAACATAATATTTTCTAAAACTGAAAATGTATCAACCAACATAAAGTGCTGATGAACCATGCCAATACCTGCCGCAATGGCAGCATCTGAGCTGTTGATCCTTACCTTTTTGCCAGCAACAAAAATATCGCCACTATCGGCTTCGTAAAAACCGTAAAGGATGCTCATTAAGGTTGATTTGCCCGCCCCGTTTTCGCCGACAATACCGTGAATGGTTCCCGGTCTTACGAATAGGCGAACATCTTTATTGGCATGAACCGCGCCAAACGATTTATTAATGCCAGCCAATTCAATTGCAGGAGGCAGCTCAGACGGCGAGGCTTCCCCCGCCGCCCTGTTGCCTGCCGTTTTATTTAACGGCAAAGTTGTCATGTCCTGGTCTGACATTTCAAACCCTACTTTAGCTAAACAACCAAACCCCTAGTTAGGGCAAGAATTATCTGAACGGTAATCATGAACCATAATTTTACCAGAAATTATGTCAGCCTTAGCCTTTCCAACCTTGGCTTTCATTGCTCCGGTAATCATAGATTCATTGTATTGATCAAGTGCCCAGCCAACACCGTCTTCTTTAAGACCGAGAACTTGAATGCCTGGTTTCCAATTACCATCTTTTGCGGTTTTCAAGCTATTGTAAGCTGCAACGTCAACGCGTTTAAGCATTGAGGTAAGCATGGTGCCGGGATGAATGTAGTTCTGGTTTGAATCAACCCCGATGGCTAGCTTGCCAGCATCTTTGGCTGCTTGATAAACCCCAACACCGGTTCCGCCAGCAGCGGCATAAATAACATCAACGCCGCGATCAAACTGACCCTTGGAAAGCTCTGTTCCACGTCCTGGGTCGTTCCATGCTGATGGTGTGGTACCGGTCATATTTTGAATAACCTCAACCTTGGGATTGGCGTATTTGGCCCCTTGAGCATAACCACAACCAAAAGCGCGGATCATTGGAATATCCATTCCACCAATATACCCAACCTTGCCTGATTTGGATGCCATCGCCGCTAAAATACCAACCAAGTATGAGCCTTCGTGTTCTTTGAACACAACGGATTGAACATTAGGAAGATCAACAACCATGTCAATCAGGGTAAATTTAAGATTTGGGTATTCTTTGGCAACCGCTTCAATGGCCGGTGCCTGACCGAAACCTACGCCGATAATTGGGCTTTGACCGCGTTGCGCCATTTTGCGAACGGCCTGCTCGCGCTGGGTTTCGTTAGTAACTTCAAATTCACGATAGGAAATTCCGCTTTCTTTTTTAAAGCGCTCCATACCTTCGTAAACGCCTTGGTTAAATGATTTATCAAACTTGCCGCCCATATCAAACACAACTGCCGGTTTTATTTCTTCTGCGCTGGCGGCAAATGTCGCCATCAACACGGCACCTGCCGCTGCAATATTTAGTAGATGTTTCATTTTTATTTACTCCCTTTGCAAAAAATAAGTTTCAATCGTCTTCTTTTCCTAGGGGAACCCCCCTTGGTTTAATTATTCCCCATAAGGAATCCATATATTTTTAACCTCGGTTGCGTGACGTAAAAATTCACGTCCTTCGCCCTGTTTGGGATCAAAAAAATCTCTATCTAATCCATTGCCAACCCATGTTCGTTTTATGGTTCGCGCCCCTAGGCGCTCAACCAAGGCGCTTCCTTTGGTTGAACCAAAATACCAAACCCCGTCTACTTGATCGTGCGATGCAATGGCTTCAGCCAAAACATCACTGTCACCGGTAATTATATTGACCACACCAGCTGGCAGGTCTGATGTATCAAGTACCTGATAAAAATCCGTCGCCGTCAACGGATATGGCTCTGACGGCACAACCACAACCCGGTTTGCAGTTGCAATTGCTGGCGCAATTATTGAAACAAGCCCAAGCAAAGGTAGTTTATCCGGGCAAATGCCGCCTATAATTCCAACCGGTTCATTCATGGCCAGTGCGACCCCGCGCATTGGTGGCGAATGAACCGCGCCATCATGTTTGTCGGCCCATGCCGCATACGTAAACAGGCGTGATATGGATGCATCAACCTCGTGTTTGGCATCACGCATCGCCCCGCCCGTCATGCCTTTAATACGTGCGGAAAATTCTTCATGGCGAGCAGATAGGTTTTCGGCAATAAAATAAATTATTTGTGCTCGCATATGAGCATCGGTTTTGGCCCAACCTTCGGCTTTGCGTGCGGCTTCAACCGCATTTCGAATATCTTTGCGGCTACCTTCGCCCACGTGGGAAATAAGAGCACCATTCGAAGTAAATACTGGGCGACTATAACCACTATCGGGACGCGATTGCTTGCCGCTAATATACATTTTTGCGGTACGGTCTAATTCTCCGCCGAGCTTTATAGATGATCCCTTGTTTGCACGGATAGGCTTTATCAATTTTAGTGATTTTTCATAGGCAGGTTTCAGGTATTCAAACATACCTTCGCGTCCGCCTTCACGGCCAAATCCTGATTCACGGTAGCCGCCAAAACCAACTGCCGCGTCAAATTGATTGGTGCAATTAATCCACACCACTCCGGCCCTAACCTGTGGCGCCACGTCCAATGCAAGATTTATGTTTTCGCTCCAGATACTAGCGGCAAGGCCATAACGGGTATTATTGGCCAGCGCCACCGCCTCATCGGGCGTGCGAAAGGTCATTACACAAAGAACTGGCCCAAATATTTCTTCCATTGCTACCGTTGATGATGGCGTTACATTGGTAAGCAAACTGGGCGGATAAAAGCACCCATTAGCTGGAATTTTACCGGGCGCTTGCCATAATTCAGCGCCTTCTTTTACTCCAATATCAACCAATGCCTTAATATTTTTTAACTGTGTTTCATCAACAATCGCACCCATGTCGATGCATTTATCCATCGGGTCGCCAACACGCAATGTTTTCATTCGTACTTTTAATTTTTTGATGAAACGATTTGCTATTCCTTCTTGCACTAGCAACCTTGATCCAGCGCAGCAGACCTGTCCTTGGTTGAACCAAATTGCATCGACCACGCCTTCAATGGCGCTATCAATATCAGCATCATCAAACACCATGAATGGTGATTTTCCGCCAAGCTCCAATGAAAGTTTTTTACCACTTCCGGCTGTTGCTTCACGAATTATGCGCCCAACTTCGGTTGATCCGGTAAAGGCAATTTTGTTCACATCTTTGTGGTTTACCAATTCAGCCCCGGTGCGCCCATCTCCGGTTACGATGTTGACCACACCTGCGGGGATGCCTGCTTCGACACATAATTCGACAAAGCGCAGTGCGCTAAGAGAGGTAAATTCGGCCGGCTTAAGCACAACCGTGTTGCCGGCCGCTAACGCCGGGGCAACTTTCCACGCCAACATCAATAATGGGAAATTCCACGGAACTATTTGTCCAACCACGCCCAGTGGGGCCATGTCGGGAAATTCGGCTTCCATTAACTGGGCCCACCCAGCGTGGTGATAAAAATGCCGCGCGACCAACGGAATGTCTATATCGCGGCTTTCGCGAATGGGCTTGCCGTTATCTAACGTTTCCAGAACCGATAAATGCCTAGAATGTTTTTGCACCAAGCGGGCCAACGCATATAGATGGCGTGCACGCCCATGCCCACCCAGGCCTGCCCATTTTTTTTGCGCATCGCGCGCCGCACGTACGGCTGTGTTTACATCTATTTTTGTGCCTTGGGTGATGCTGGCAAGGGTTTCTCCTGTGGCGGGGTTTTTGCTTTTAAATGATTTTGCGCCTTTGGATTTTTTCCACTTTCCACCAATAAAATGGCCAAAGCTACGACCATGCTCTTTTAGCCAAAGGTCAACCTCGGTGCGGCTTTCGGGAGCCGGGCCGTATTCCATGGTATCAAGCAATTTAGTCACATTCATATCCTTAACCCATAGCCAAGCGGTGCATCGCACCATAAGAACCAGTTGCACAATGTTCTAACTGGCGTTCAATGTCGCTCAATAAACTTGATGCGCCAAAACGCAATAAATCTGGTTCAAGCCAACGCCGACCCAGTTCTTCGTTAATTAAAAAAAGGTAACCCAACGCATCTTTTGCCGTGCTGATGCCGCCTGCTGGTTTATAGCCAATCGCATAGCCGGTACGTTCAAAATATTCTCGTATCATGCGAACCATCACCAACGATACCGGAAGCGTTGCATTTACCGCTTCTTTTCCAGTTGATGTTTTTATAAAATCGGCACCGGCCATCATGCAAACCGTCGATGCCTTGGCAACATTGCGAAACGTCATTAGCTCACCAGTTGCCAAAATGGTTTTCATATGGGCATTGCCACAAGCCGCACGATACGCTTTTACTTCATCATAAAGCTCCGACCATTGACCAGTAAGGGCAAGTTCGCGTGAAATTACTATGTCAATTTCGCTAGCCCCGGCGGCGACAGATTTTTCTATTTCCATAATTTTTAAATCAAACGGTGTTTGCCCAGCCGGAAACCCGGTTGATACTACTGCAACCGGAATATTAGTTCCTTCCAATGAAGAGAGCGCGTGGGGAATCATGTTGTGATAAACGCAAACAGCCCCAGTGTGGATCGGGCGATCGGCCATTCCCAAATTTTCTAAAATGTCACTACGAATTGGGTTTTTTGCTTTGCCACAAAGGCGCAAAACCCGGCCCGGCGTATCGTCGCCCGCAAGGGTGGTCAAATCAATGCACGAAACAGCTTTCAGTAACCATGCTGCCTGCCACTGTTTTTTTACCGTTCTGCGCCCGAGCAAGGTTTTTGTGCGACGTTCCACCGAGCTGCGGTTTACCGCAACTGCATCAACCCAATCAAGGTCCAGCTCGGTTCCAGGATTTCGCTTAATCGTGACCATGTCTAAAGAGCGCGTGGAAGCAATATGGTTCATGCCGCTTCCTTCAGAAGTAATTTTTTCAGACCATTGGCTATTTCTTCGCTTACAACTAGATCGGTTATAACGCCAGTCCTAAGTGCGGCTAAAACGGCCACATCTTTGCCGTGCCCGCCGACAACTGCCATAACCTTGCGCCCACTAACTTCATCAAGGCCAAGGCCAAGTGCTAGTTTGTTGATGTAGCTATCGACAGAACTACCATTAATATCAACAAAGCTTCCCATGATGTCACATACGGCCATTTTATTTCTAAGCTCGCGCCACTCATCCTCGCTAACCATTCTGGTTTCGCGAATGTGCGCGTTAACAAGCGCATCATCGCCAATGGCGCCAATACCTATTACATAAGCATCAGCCTCGCGCCCTAATGATATCATGTCTTGAACGCTTTTTTGTGCCTTAAGAAGTTTTTGCTCTTCAATGCTAGACGCAATATATGGAACCGGCAGAAAAAAACCTTCTCCACCAGTTCTTTCAACCAAGTTATGCACCACATCATATGGGTTAGCTGAAAGGTTGCGTGTTAGACTGCCCGAAACTGCAACAAACCTTGAATCGGGACGCTGCATTTTTGGCAGGCTTCGTACCATGGCCGTTAGCGAACGGCCCTTTCCCACCCCAATAAGAATCTGGCCTTCTGCGCTTATTAGCATTGCATGTAAACGCCTAGCGGCAGCAACGCCAACGGCATTAAACGCACGGCTTGGATCTTCGTGAATGCTGTCGTCAATATCGGGGGCAACCGTGCAGGTATTAAGGGAAAAGTGTGATGCTATAAATTCTTCAAGCTCGACACATTCGGCTGGCACTTCGTCAATAAAAACCCTGACCAATCCTGCCTTTTGCGCCTGACCAATCAGACGGTGGGCCTTGGTCGACGAAACATCTAGTCGTTTGGCGACTTCGCTTTGGGTAAGTCCGCCCACATAGGAAAGCCATGCCGCTCGGGCTGCGAGACTATTGTCGGTTGCCAAGGTGCCTCTCCTAAAAGCCTTTGTAGGCCTCGAAATCAAATAATTTGCAATTTTTTGCAGTTAATGACTTTTTTTTCAGCTTGGTTCCGTGCAAGATAAAAGTCAATTACTAAAAGTCGTGGCCATGGCAAAGCGGAGCGTCTTTTAGTAAATACTTAAATACAAAAATATTTTTCAACGCAATTATAGCAATAGGGATAAGGGGGGGTTATTATGAAAATATCAAACAAGACTATATTGAGCTCTTTATTTGCTGGCTTTATTGCCATGTCTTTGCCAATGGTTTCACAGGCAGAACCACAAACAATTACTTTTTTACATGTAAATGATGTTTATGAAATTGCACCTAAGGGTGGCGCAGGCGGCATTGGTGAATTAAGCGCTCTATTAAAAAAGGAGCGCGCGGGCAGCAAGCATCACATCACTACGTTGGGTGGTGATTTGATTTCACCTTCTATTCTATCTGGAATGACCAAAGGGTCACAAATGATAGAACTAATGAACGCCATTAAGCTTGACGTAGCTGTTCCCGGCAATCATGAATTTGACTTTGGTCCAGAGATATTTGCAAAACGGGTGTCCGAGTCTAATTTTAAATGGTTGGGAACCAACATATTGGACACTAGGGGCAAGCCAGCAGCGGGCATGTCTGGCACACATATTATAAAAATTGGTGATTATACAATTGGTATGTTTGGCGTACTTTCCCCTGAAACAAGCTCTCTTTCATCACCGGGTAAAAACATAAAATTCGCCCCGGTAATTGAAACTGCAAAAAATGCTGTTAAAAGTTTGCGGGATGCAGGGGCAAACGTGATTGTAGCCCTAACCCATCTTGAACTTTCCGCTGACCGCGAGCTTGCTAAATCGGTAAAAGGTATAAACTTGATTCTAGGCGGTCATGACCATGATCCAGTAACGGTATTTGAAAATGGAGTTATGA
>Ga0224501_10001948_pt1 | contig 16093 bp, 14 predicted proteins | sample SF_Oct11_sed_USG_4_FD_169105 | JGI IMG/M metagenome (GOLD analysis project Ga0224501, IMG submission 169105) | Sediment microbial communities from San Francisco Bay, California, United States - SF_Oct11_sed_USGS_8_1 | ecosystem: Environmental > Aquatic > Marine > Sediment | place: USA... | reverse complement strand
CCGTCGAAAATCCAGTTGCTGACTTCACCGTCTGGTACCCGCTTGACGTGTAATTCGAGAGAGGAATGTTCCATCGGAACACTCGCAAGTGAGTAGCTGCGCGTCAGACCGCTCGGATGTTTGATGTTGATGAATTGTCCCGCATGGTAGTAGAGGGGGGTGGATGATTCGAGCCGAAGCCGGCAAACATCCTTGGCTAGAAAATCTTTTTCTATCACAACGGCGAAGCTATAGAGATCGGCTTCACGCGGAGGAGCCAAATCCAAATCTTCGTCCGGAATGCACACGCAGGGGAGAAAGTATCCCGTTTTCTGAAGGCTCGGCCGAAGCGATTTTTGCGAGTCCTCGCTGGGCGTTCCGTTGACACAGCGTTGCAGACATACCATGCAGGCGCCGTTGCGGCATGAAAACGGAGGGTTGACCCCCTGCCGAAGAAGCGTATCGAGTACGGTTTCGCCCTCTCGACCGACATACTTCTTTCCTTCGTACACGATCTTCCTCATACCCATGGTTCTCGCTCCTCCACGACGGCGAAGTTTGGTGCGGTATCTAAGATTTGTGGCGCCCTACGGCTTGCCAGCCATGGCCTCTTAATTCTTCGGCGACACCTCGCCGAGCCTACTCCGCCGAAGCAGCCGACAGGCTACGAAGGCCGGAAGCCTATCCTCCACAGCCAAGGCTTCGGCACGCCGCCCATAGGCTCCGGCCGACGGATCGGAGGACACCCGCTGCGCATTCCTCCACGGTTTTCTGCGTGGCTTCCGGCGAAGGCGGGTGAAAAAAATCACAGCAAGAGGCGGGTGCAACCGTGCCTCCGAGATCCTTCCGGAACTTGCGAGACCTGTGCCTAGCTGCCAAGGCTCATCGATAGGAGCTGGTTCTGCCACAATTTCCTCATGCAGAACCTGCTGTGATGCCTCAACGACCAGTGCAACTCATGAATGTAATTGAATAGTTTCTTTCAGCTCTGTTCCGGCGTTTGGGATGACGATGGCGATAACCAAGGAATGCTGCGTGGATAGCCCACAGCATATCCCATACGTTAGGGGCATAAAATGACTGACAAAATCGGACATTCACAGACAAATTTTGGCATCTGCAACAGTTTCCCTCACTGATCACATCGATAATTTTGACATCAGTTACACGCCGGAAAATCTCTGGCTCGTGGACCTGAACGACATATTATCAGGCACTTGTACTGCTCTTTCTTTAGTAGTCTCAGTGCTGAGTTCGCATAGCCGTTTTCTCAGCAGATGTTGTGGCCCACCCCTTGCTACTAGAGGAATTGGCCTTGAGTGGGGCGTCGTGCTGTGTCGTCTGATGCATGTGCGTGAAGCCACTCGAAAGTCCTCAGCCGGTTCGGGCCAGCACCACGCCCATAACATATTTTCAGACTGTAAGCGGCCGCTTAGTTTTTGCGGTGATTGTCCTGCTGCGTAGAGGAGTTCTGTAAGCGCAGTCGGCCAATGGGAGTAGGGAATTCTTATGGCGAGTGCAAAGTATCGGCTTGGTTTCGTAGGGCTCCAGGAACATGAAACCCTGATTTTTTCGTGTCTTTTGTCCATCCATTCAAATAAGTGGCCGAAACCATGGGAAGCGTCAGCCAATGGGTCGCCGCATGCGGTGCTCTATGACCTGTCGAATCCGGAAGGTCTGCGTGAATGGCAGCAGGCGCAATCACATGCCCAGCCTGTTCCGATTGCCTATACCCCTGATGCGTTGCCCGATGTCCGCTGGAGTCTGAAAAAACCGTCGGATACGTCAGCATTGATCGATCTACTCAAGGAATTAGCCGCATCGTTCGAAAAGAAGATAGATGCTGCTCCGATTGTGGTGGTGGATCAGCCTGTACCGGTTCAACAGGTTGAGAGTCCGCAGCCCACGACGGGTAACACGGATTCAGATCTCTGGGGCCGACTCGCGGCAGTCGCCGAGCGGCATCAGGCCGCCGATGCGGATGCGAAAGAAATCAAATTGATCCTTGGTGGGAGTATCGGCGCGGGGAAAACGACGGCGTTGCGGACGATCAGCGAAATTCCTCCCATTCATACGGAGGCACGGGCGAGCGACATCGTCAGACGTATGAAATCCGAGACGACCGTCGCGATGGATTACGGGGAATTCACGCTGCCGAACGGAAAAAAACTTCGTCTGTATGGAACACCGGGCCAAGTCAGGTACGAATTCATGAGCGACATTCTCTGCCGGGGCGGGCTGGGCCTTGTGTTGTTGATCAACAATGCCGGAGACAACCCATTGCATGAATTGACGCACTACCTTCGTGTGTACGGTGATTTCATCAAGAAGACCGGCGCGGTTCTGGGAATCACCCATATGGATCAGAAGTCGGCTCCGAGCCTCCATGACTATGAAACATATTTGGCGCGTGACAAATGGACGGTGCCGGTGTTCTCAGTCGATGTGCGACAACGGGAACAGATTCTCGCGATGTTGGAAACATTAGTGGCGCAATTAGAAACACGAAAAGCGTAAGGACCTAATCCATGATTCCTCAATCTGTGAAAGTCTATTTCTACAGCCAACTGCAGGAGCTGTTTCAAAATTGCGACGTGGTTGATGCGGCCATGGTGTCGACCCTCGACGGCAGGCTTTGCGCGGAAAAGCAGCGGGCTGAATGTGCAAGCGAACGGGTGTCGGTGATGGGTAGTTCGCTCATGGCTCTCGGGGATGCCATTGCCAAAGAACTTGCGCATGGAGTCTGCGACATCATCATTTCGGAAAATGCCGATGGGTTAGTGCTGTTCAATCATATTAATGATGATTTCGTCTTGATTTGTGTGAGTAGTTCCAAGAACGGGTTGGGTTCGCTGTTGAGTTGGGCAAGAAGCACCGCTCAAAAGACTGCGGAGAATATGCCGAAAATACCGATGACGTAACGGTCATGGCGCGAGAGGATGCCCCACCTTGACACGCCGTCCGTGGGCCTATGAGGAGGCTCCGGGTTGGGCAATGGGGTGAGAGACCACATCACTATAACCAGGAGGAGCAAGATGGCAAGTTTGAATGATGTCTGCAAGGAAATCATCGGGAGTGTCGATGGAGCGTTGGGTTGCGGCGTCGTGGATTTGAACACGGGATTGTTGTTGGGTGTGGCGCACAACGTGCCCTACTTCACGCAATCCTATCTGGATGCCGTTGCGGCTGCGTCCGTAGACATGGTGAGAGGAAAGACGGTGAAGGCCGTCGAAGATCTGCTCTCCAAAAACCGTGGGAACAAGGTGGTGGATAGTATCAAGGAAGTCCAGATGGCCACGGAAAATACGCTGCATTTTATCGCGACTGTGACGGGTAAACCGAATGCCATGGTGGTGTTGATCACAAACAAAAAGGTCAATCTCGGCATGGGGTGGGCCGGAGTCCGGAACAACATGACCAAGATTGCGCCGATGTGCCCATAAATCCCTAAGCCAATGACAGCAAGTAATTTAGTACGGGCAGGGATAACACAGGAGATGGGGGGGCGCCCCCATCTCCATGCCATCGCTCAATGTCGTATGGGCTCGGCATTGAGAATCGGTGGAATATTCAAGGGTGATCGTTTCATCGTCGGAATGGTGAGAGAGAGCGGAAGCATGTGTGTCTATGCATAACGGATGGACGATAGAACTGTTGGGGGCGGTCGGTGGGGTTTCGACTGATCGGTACACGCCTGACAAGATCCGGCTCTTGCTCTTGCAGGATCGAACGCCGTTGGAGCATGGAGCGCAGTTTACCGGCAGGCCTGTGACCAAACTGCATGTCGGCGAACACGATATCGTGAAGCTGAGGCCGGAAGCCTATCGGAATAAGGCCGCATCGATTATCGCCGTTGCACGTCAGGCTCTGGAGAAAGAACGGTCCTATCGCGTGCATCATCCGGACAAGACGTGGTTCGTCATTCATGTAGAGGATGACTCGTCACCGGTGATCGGCAATGTGTGCCCGTTGCTGACGCCGCTGCATACGATTCTGTCGCCCACATCGGCGCAGCCGATTGAGACGGAGAGCGCCTTGGATGATCTCATGAGCGTGTGCCGATTGTATTTTCAAACGTCCAAGGCCCATCACATCCGATTGGATGAGGGATTGTCCAATTTCGGTATGACGCAAGATCGGCAACTCTATTATCTCGATGATGACGTATATCCATGGGACGACTGTGTGACCTTCGCGCATATGCTTGGGGTGTACTTCCGTTCGTTGTCCTGGATGACATCGGAAACCGCGGAACGGTTCGGAACGGAGCTCAGGCGGCTGATCCTCGATGTCTATCCTAACGGTCAATACATTTATGTGCTGTCAGGACAATTGGAGGATGTCTTCATTCCGGCGGAAGACCGCTTGAAGGTCTTTAAGACCTTCAAGAAGGCCTTTGAACGACGCAAGGCCGAGCGTAGAGCTCCGGAGGTCGACAACCGGACTACCTTTGCCGTGCTGGCGGACATTCATGCCAATCTTCCGGCTCTGGAGAGCGTGTTGGCGTTCTTGGATCGGGAGCGTATCACGCAAGGGATTGTGTTGGGCGATGTCGTGGGATATGGGCCGCACCCGGCCGAATGTATCGAGCGATTGCAAGCGACGGGATTTTCCACGTTGAAAGGCAATCACGATCATCTGGCGGCGGAAGGCATCGTTCCGGAGGGGACGGGGGTCACATCCCATGCCAAGTGGGCGTTGGAATGGACACTGCAGCACCTGTCCGACACAGATAAAAAATGGCTGGCCGGTCTGCCTCCGATGTTGGAGGGCGACGGGTGGTTTGCCGTTCATGGTGCTCCGGTCGACCCCACCTTCATGAATGCCTATGTCTATCACATGACCTATGAGTCGAATCTGGATTGGTTGGAGCGCCGCAAGTTGTCGCTCTGTTTCCACGGACACACGCATCTTCCGGCCGTCTATGCCCGCAAACGCGGCGCCCCGGACAAATGCTACACCAACGATGACTATCGGTTGAATGATTATCACCATGCATTGGTCTGCCCGGGATCGGTCGGGCAAACACGCGAAGGAAAACCGGCGGCACGGTTTGCGACATACGAGCCGGAGACCCGAACACTTCGGATGCATAGCCTCGCATATGAAATTGATCGGACGGTGACCGATATGACCAACTTCGGGTTTCCCAATACGTTGGTCGAGCGTCTGAGGCGTGGGCACTGACCCATCGGGTAGTTCCAAGCGATGGAGAAAGGGAGGGCGCCATGGATGCCAAGATGATCATGTGGAGCAGCGTGCTGGTCGGGCTCACAGTCGCGTACGGAGTGGCCTGCTTGGGTGCCTACGAGGCGCGGAAGGGGAACGTACAGCCCCATTCGCGTTGGATGCTGACCATGAGCACGATGATCGGTGTGTGGTTGGTGGCCTATCTCATTAAGCTACAGCTGTTCGGCAACGAGCAGTTTCATGGCCCCAGTGAACAGTATCGACAGTGGTACCTGCCGATCTTGTCGGTTCATATCACGCTGGCACTCAGTACCATTGGGTTGGGGATTGCGAATCTCTATAGCGGACTGTCTTCACTCCGTTTCGGAATCGGGGCAGGTGCGATGAGGGCCGGTGTCGGTCGGCATCGGACCTTAGGCCGTTTGTTGATGTGGAGTTTGTCAGGGACGATGGTGACGGCCTACGCGGTCTTTTTCATGCTGTTCGTGTGGTATCCGGCCCAATAACGGTATGAGGAAGGGAGGAGATGCTTCAGGATGTCGGAATAGCCGGCAGAGGGAAGCGAGGCACTCCTGGCCTGAGAGGTTGTGCCGGAGTCGTAATTATTTACCAAGGGGGTAGCTTCGGACATGGACCACGCATTTGCGCAGGGACGCCTTATGCGGGACGAGCGTCGCAGATATCCACGATCGTCTGTTGTGCTCGGTGTGCGTTATCGCTGGCTCGACGGTTCCGGTACCGCGACGACCGCCGACATATCCGCCAATGGGTGCCGTATTGCGGTTCCTCATCTTGGGGGAGTGGAGAGAGGAAGCTTTGTGATTCTCTCGCTGGAGATTCCGGGATATATCGACCCGATTCTGGTGAATCCGGCAAAGGTGCAGTGGGTGAGCTGCGACCGGTTCGGCGTAGAATTTTTGTGCAGCAGAGACAAAGATCAGCGGCGGTGGGACGAGTTTATCAAAGAGCTTGAGGTTGTGCAGTCGTGGCCGAAGACGATGCGACATGCCGGCTGAGTCTTGCGGCAAAGAACGGAATCCCACAAGGGAGTGTCGGTGTGCGCTGTGATAACGGATGTGCCGTGCCTGGACTGCGAATGAGCCGTGGCTTTATGAGGCCGAAGCCGAACGGTCACGCAGTCTTTCTTAACCAAGGTGCCTCATAACAAAGGAGTAATCACATGAGTGCAGATGCCGTAGTGGCTGGTGCGATAAAGGATGTGGCCAATTCGGTGGCGGCGGGAGTCGTCGATCTGTCGACCGGCATGTTGCTGGCGGTCAAAACGACGGAGTCCCATCCGCAGTCCGTGTTGGATTTGCTGGCAGCCGCGAGCAAGGAGATGTTCGAGGGCGATATGGTCCAGCAGATCGAGCGGATTTTCAAGAAGACCCGCGGTGAAACGGGGGACGAGCACTACTTCAAGGAGCTGATCGTGTCCTCGAAGAATTTGCTGCACGTGTTCTGTCGTCTGAAATCGAAAGAAAGCGTCGTGCTCTGCGTCGTGGCGCGTGCGAGCGCCAACCTGGGTATGACCGTGAACAAGACGCGTGAACTCGCAGCAGGTGCAACGCTCTAATTCATGCAATCCTCCCACGTGGAGGCATGTAAAGGATGCGTGCGTGATGATTGCCTGAAAGGCCCGTCTGTTGCACCGGGTGGTCTCGAAAGGGAATCCGGTGCAACATGTGTGGGGATCAACACATGGAGTGCTAGGCGGAAGAGAGGAATATCGTGGCGTTTTTTGATGAGTCGCAAGACAACCTTGTAATCCGCATCGTCTATGCCGGGCCGCCGTTTTCAGGGAAGACTGAAAGTCTGAAGGCTCTCAGTCGTATTCTAAAAGGCAAAACGGGCGAGGAGCAAATCTTCAGCCCGTCCGATTCATTCGGTCGGACATTGTTTTTTGATTGGTTCGACCATTCGGCCGGCCTGTTTCAGGGGAGACCTATCCGCTGCCAAATTATTGCGGTTCCCGGCCAGACGACGTTGACAAGCCGCCGCAAGATGCTGGTGGATATGGCTGATTGCATCGTATTTGTTGCGGACTCCACCCCGTCACGGTGGGGGAAAAACCGTGAATTCCTCGATGAAGTCATTCCCTGGGTCAAGGAGCCTCAGCCGCCCATCGGTATGATCTTTCAATTGAACAAGCAGGATGATCCGGCCGCCCATTCGCTTGATGCGTTTCGAAGTGTGTTGACGGAATTGAACTACCCCAATCCCGTGATTCGTCCCAGTTCTGCCACCAACGGCGACGGTCTTCGCGAGGCATTTATTTCCGCCGTCAGTTTGGGATTGGATCGGGTTCATGCGTTGATCGAATTAAATATGCTGGAGAAGGGGAAAACGCTCGATCTCAACGGCGGGCAACAATTGTTCGACTTGATGGTGAAGCGGGAGGAAGAGACGGGACCACCCAGCTCCGTGAAGATGTCCGTGCCCGAACGCAGAGGTTCCGATTCGGAAGCGCATCGAACGGAGGCCCTGTCGTCGTCGGAAAGTCCCGGCATCACGCCTGCTCCCTCGACCGAGGCAGTTGGTACGGCAGCTTCGGTTTCGACAGAACCCGAGCCGGAGACTGTGGTCAGGCCGGAGGTATCGTCCGGAGAGTATGAGTTGATCGTGAAAGGTTTGAAGTCCCATGTGGTCGCAGGAGGGGTCTATCCTCCGGTGCGTGGGCGGGAACGGATGTATGCCGCCGTAGCCGGGATGGGGCAGCCGGAATTGCGTCAGGACGGAGCTTGGTATGTATCCGCGCCGGAATGGCTTATCAGGTCCGGGAAGGGAGAGCAATTCGGATCACTCATGGAGGCCAGGCAGCATCTGTTGACCCTGGCACAGGCCAGCGAGTTGGTCAAATACGTGATGGTGGGGGAACGATTCATTGCGGTCACCGAATCAGGAGATAATGGGTATCGGGTTTGGCAAGGAGTGTCTGCCGGGCTATCGGCAGGGGAGTGGCTACGAAACGGCGCAAGCCAGCCGGATGTGCTGCGCAGTGCGACCATGCTGGTCGTGATCGCCAAGCGGCTGAAGGAAATGCTCTCACGCTTGGAAGGGGGAAGCGAGAAGCTGAGTCTCGGTCTGGACAATATGATCGTGCGTGATGAAGAGTTGCTGTATTCCGGGTTTCTTGATGAATCGGGTACTCGGTCCTCCGGCTCTTCAGCGCCCTTGGCGCAACTTCCGACGATTCTTGAAGCACATCTACGTACCTGGCCGGTCGAAAGACGCACGGAGGTTCGTGACTTGTTGAACGGGGACATGCGTACGGCGTTGGCGCAGAGCGACGAGCAACGGGACGCGCTTGAAACAGTCGCCGATGTGCTAGGGCGATCTCCTGACATGGTGAACGCACGGACGTGAGCACTGATTCGGAACCATTGATTGCTGTGCGTCAGGTGTCTCTGGGCTATGGAGACAGGGTTGTGCTCAATGGCATCGACCTGAGTATCCCACGGCGTGGCGTACTGGGTGTGATGGGGCCTTCCGGGGTTGGGAAAAGCGGGCTGGTTCGTGCCCTGACGAGACAAAACGATAACCTGCCGAGTTTCTGGGCACGCGGAGAAGCTCTCATCGACGGGATCGATCTATTGACCTGCCCTCCGGCCGTCGTAGCCGAAAAATGCCCCCTTCTTGCGCAAAAAGCGCGACTCTATGTCGGCACCGTAGTGGATAACGTCCTTGAGGGTGTCTGTTCACACGAGATTTCTGCTGAAGATAAACGGGAATGTGCTTTGCAAGCATTTGATACGATTGGATTACGGGACCAGTTCTCGACATTACTGGACGCACCGGTCACGACCTTGTCGATGGCCAAGCACAAGCAGATCTTAATGGCCCGGTTGTTGGCGAAGGGGGCTCCCTGTCTCTTTGTGGATGAGCCCTCGCCGGATGTTGCCGTGGTAGAAGAAGAGGAACTCCTCAATTTGTTGGAGCAGCTCGGGCGTCGGATGGCTGTCGTGTTGGTCACACATAACAAGCAGGAAGCGCGTCGTGTGTGCGATACCATTTGTCTCATCACGGGTGGACAGGTGATTGAAACGACACCCAAGGAGGAATTCTTCTCGCGTCCCATGACCGAGCTCGGTCGTGAGTTTCTTTCGTCCGGAAGTTGTTGGCCGGTCGACCAGGTCGTTGAGGTGGAAGAGGAAGTCCGTACTCCATCGGTCGTCGTTCCGCCTCTTCCTACACCGGTACGGACACCTATCCGAGATTTTTATTGGGCGCTTCCCGGATTGCTCGGCGGCATGCAACAGCCCGGCTTGTTGGGAAACGTACAAGAAGACATTGCAGCCCTGAAGGAGTTCGGGGTGGCGGTTGTCGTTAATCTTACGGAAAAGCCGTTGTATACCGATGAGCTCGAGGCGTTGGGGCTGCGGAGTGTGCATTTCCCTATCCCGGACATGGGCGTGCCGGAACTCCAGCCGTCGGTTGATCTGTGTCGGAGAATTTCGTCATGGATTGATATCGCACAATGCACGGTGTTGCATTGCCGGGCGGGGCTGGGTCGAACCGGTACCATCATCGCCTGTGTCTTGGTCTATCGGGGGCAAGGAGCGATTCAAGCGATCGAGACGGTTCGAAACATCAACCCACGCTATATCCAAACGGATCAACAACTCGCATTCGTAGAGCAGTTCGCCAACAGTCTGCCTGATCGACTGGCGGCGTAAAGACGAGGGATAACAGCCGTAAGGAGTAGGAGACGTGATGACCACCCCCATTTCAAGCACAAAAGCCGAACGCGTCTTGGTGGGAGACTGCGTTGAGCAGCTCGAACCCCGTATCCATGAAATCGGAAAGAACATGTATGAGCGATTGTTCGAGCTAGTCCCGTCCGCTCGCGCCGCCTTCAAAGGCAGCGACATGTTTCGCCAGAGAAAATTTACGAATTTACTCATCACGTTTCGTAACGTGAACAGCTTGGACAAGATGGGTTTGGCCTTTTCTGAGATGGGAAAGCGGCATAGAAATTACCATCGGCAGTTTCAAAACTTTATGGGACCGATGAGACAGGCCTTGCTGGAGACGCTTGGTGCGGAGCTCGGCGAGGCGTTTACTCCAGAGCTTGCGACGGCATGGGAGCACGTCTACGACGATATCGCGGCGATGATGGTTGAAGCGGCTCCGCCGGCGGCGATGGAACGGCGTCGATCCGAATCTCGAAGTCTCTGGACGGGCCCTGAACGAAGAGAATCGTGGAGCCTCCGGGACGACGACAACCTCCTGTCCGACGTCGGCGGCGAAGAGATGATCCGACAAGTCCATCAAGCCTTTTACGACAGGCTGTTCGAAGATCCATGGGTCGGTCAGTTTTTCTACGGAAAGAGTAAGGAAGTGTTGGTCCGAAAGCAAACACAGTTCATGGTCGGCGCCTTCGGCGGTCCGCATGTCTATCGGGGTGATACGCCGGCCATCGTCCATATGAACATGTTCATCACCGATGAACTGGCCTCGATTCGCGAACGGTATCTGCGGCACGCCATCCTCTCGCAAGGGTTGAGCGAATCCATCGCAGATCGGTGGCAAGCCGTCGACCGGTTGTACCGGCCGAGTATCGTGAAACAATCGGTGGACGACTGTGTAGTGACATGTTTCGGCCAATTTGCCGTCGAGGCGAAAAAACCGGCTGATTATCAGGAGCCGGAAGACATCAGAGCCGATTCCAGCGGTGATAAGGAAAAGAGCGCGGCGTAAGCGCTGGTGTACGACGATACCTGTGAAACGGCACAAGGCAGAGGCCGGTTATGATCCTCGCTTCTTGAGCGGCAGACGTTCACCGAGCACGGGAAATGTGGCGTGGCCGACGCCGAAATTTCCTCCGGCCGGATCCGCGGCTACCACACGGACCGTAATACCGTCCGGCGCCTCTTGGGAAAGCGGGACAAAGAACGGGGCCTCGAAATCGGCTTCTCTTCCGGTATAGAACATCTGCAGCCGTTCCAGAACATGGTCCCCGATCAACACCTCTCCATAGATCTGAAGTTTTCTCGAATCCCAGTCCCCATGCGGTCTGACCAATGAGCCGGACAGTGTTCTCACCGAAGCACGGAGCATGACGTCCTCCCGTTCGATCAGCGGCTCACTCGGTCTGGGGGCGTTGATCTCCACGATATATCCGTTCAGTGTGAGGACGATCCCGTCTTGGGTCAAGTCCTGTCCCGGAATCACCCACACTCGTGTACTCGCACGTTGAGCGGCTGCGGGATAGTCCAGCGGACCCTCCGCGGTGATATCCACCTGAGTCGGAGCGGTGAGGTTCAGTGAGGCGGAGAAGGAGGCGGATGGACGAGAGGTGTACGCAGGTTCCCCCATCATACGCGGGGTTCGCATGATCTGATTCTGATCGCCGGCTTCCCCCTGCTGGAGCCCGGTGGCGAGGATTCGTCCGCTGGCGACATCCGTAATCATGACGCGCGCACCGCCGACGTCTTTGCCCAACACCATGGCGCCGTGCGCGACGACCCGTACCAGGATGGTAGTCGGCTGGGGTTCGTTCAGGCGCGGTTGATGTGGAGGGGCCTGAAGAATGGGCTCGGCAAGACAGGGCGACAGGGAACAGACAAGCCAAAGTAGCGCCGCCAACCACAGCGCCTTGCCGTTCGGAATCATTTGATCTTGGTGCCCGGGTCGACATCTTCGAGAACGGTAGCGAGGCCTCGTACCTCGGTGTCCCCTGCAGCCAAGACCATCCCTTGCGACTCGATTCCCATCAGCTTGGCCGGCTTTAAATTGGCGACAATGACGATGGTCTTGCCGATCAAGGATTCAGGTTCATAGGTCTTGCCGATACCCGCCACGATTTGCCGCTGTTCGGCGCCGAGTGATACTTGCAGCTTCAACAGTTTTGACGATTTGGGGACTCGTTCGGCGCTGAGTACTTTCGCCGTCTTCAGCTGCACTTTCATGAATTCGTCGATGGTGATTTGGTCGGATACGGTCGGGGCAGTGGTTGGTGCCGGTGTCGGTGCTGTTGGTTGCGGGGCTGCTGGAACGTCGCTCACGTGCGTGACTCCTTTGATAGTCGATGCGCTGCGGTCCTGTCCACGAACAGGTGTTGCAGCGGTCGTCGGTGGTGCGATTCGAGGAAACAGGCCAGGTCCTTTTGCGATGGGCATGCCGGCAACAGGGGTATCCCACTGGTAGACCTCTGCGGGAAGCGTGGTCGCCAGATCGAGGGGAAGGCCGAGTTGCCCGACCAGCTGTTTTGCGGCCTGTGGGATGAACGGATACAACGAAACCGCCAACAGGCGTAGGGCGCGGACAGCGGTATTGAGGACGGTCTTGAGTTTGGGCGCATCATCCGGATTTTTTGCGAGTTTCCAGGGTGCGGTCTTATCGATATATTCGTCACAGAGGCGGACGAGTTCGCCGATCGCCTGCAGATTGTCGCGAAAAGCCAGGGCGAGAAAGCCGCGTTCCAGCGTGGACGGGAGCGCGGTCGCGACGCGGGCGATGTGCGTTTCAAGTTCCGCATGTGCGGGCGGTCCGGCGGCAGGAATCTTTCCGTCCGTGTAGCGCTCGATCATCGTGAGGGTGCGGCTGAGTAGATTGCCGATACCGTTGGCCAGGTCGCTGTTGATCGTCGTGATCATGGCGGTGCGAGAAAAATCTCCGTCTTGCCCGAACGGGACCTCCCTTAAGAGGAAATACCGAAACGCATCGGCGCCGAACTCCTCCACCATTTCATGAGGGTCCACGACATTCCCGCGGCTCTTTGACATCTTTTCCCCGTCGACCGTCCACCAGCCATGCGCAAAGATGGTCTTGGGAAGCGGGAGGCCCAGGGCCATCAGCATCGTGGACCAGTACACGGCATGGGTCGTGAGGATATCCTTCCCGAGAAGATGCACATCGGCAGGCCAGAAGCGGGAGCCTGCCGGGTTTCCGTCCGGCAGATATTCCAACGCGGACACATAGTTGAGCAGCGCATCGAACCACACATAGGTGACATAGGTCGTGTCGAACGGGAGTTCAATCCCCCAGGACAGGCGGGATTTGGGTCTGGAAATAGACAGGTCGCCGAGCCGTTGTGTCGTGAGAAACCCCAGGACTTCATTGCGCCGGGATTCGGGCCGGATAAAGTGTTCATGGGTCTTGATGTGCTCGATCAGGCGATCCTGATACTGTCCCATCCTGAAAAAGTAATTGTATTCGCTGAGCTGTTCGACGGGCCGTTTACAGTCGGGGCAGAGACCGTCGGCCACATCTTTTTCCGTCCAGAACCGCTCATCGAACATGCAATACCATCCCGTGTACGAGTCTCGGTAAATGAGCCCTTGGTCGTACAGTTGTCGGAGGTATCGTTGCACGACGGATTGATGTTGAGGGTCGGTGGTCCGGATAAAGGCGTCGTTGGAAATATCCAGTCGTGTCCAGAGCCGTTGGAATTGCGGAGCCAGCTTGTCGCAATGGGTCTGCGGATCAATGCCGGCCTTGGCGGCGGCTTGCTGAACTTTTTGCCCATGCTCATCGAGCCCGGTGAGGAAGGACACGTCACGGCCGTGCAACCGCCAATAGCGCGCCAGGACGTCGGCGGCGATCGTGGTATAGGCATGGCCGATGTGCGGGACATCGTTGACGTAATAAATCGGGGTCGTGATGTAAAACGGCTGATTATGCTGCATGGTGGGAGAAGATACCAGGTTGGCGTGAAGGATGCCAGCAGACTTGCCGGGCCAGGTCGAGGTTAAGGTTGAGGCTGAGGAGAAGCGACGATTGACCTGTTGTCTTGGTGTTTCCTTAGCCTGATCCTTAGCCTTGACCTTTAGGAAGTGTGTGCGCTACGTCGTGACTTCGGTCCTCGTCACCCCCAATCCGTCGCGGAGCCGGAGGAGGATCGTTTCCAGCGCCATGTGCATGTTGAGGTGGCGTGTTGCCTGTTGTTCGGTGCGCTCGATCTCGTTCAGCAGCTCCAAAAGAATATCCGAATCGGCGCGTTTCGCATATCGGTGCAGTTGATCGAGTTGATCGAGATGGAGCAGATAGTCCAGGTCGCCTCCGACAATGACGACCATGAGATCGCGAATCCAATGGCTGAGCCACCCGAGGACCTCGGCGCTGCGTCCCGATTTTGCCAGCTGTTCAGCAACCGTCAGGACGGTCGTGATCGATTGTAGGGTGGACGGAGCAACGAGGTCGAGGCATTCGCGCTGTTGCGCATGCAAGGTTTCGATGTCCAATGTAAGGGCTTCTCCGATCCGCCGGTCGCTATAGAGGGTCAGGAATCGAGCCTCAGCTTGGGAGATGTTTCGTTGTGCGATCAACGTGCGTTCCGCCTGAGCATGGGTGGGAGGGGTAAATCGCAAGGCTTGGCAACGCGAGCGAATCGTAATCGGGAGCGCCTGCGGACGGCTGGAAATCAAGATGAACAGCCCATATCCCGGCGGTTCTTCCAGCGTTTTGAGGAGCGCATTCGCCGCGCCGATCGTCAAACGGTCGGCGTCGTCGATGAGACAAATTTTCCGTTCCCCGATCAGCGGCCGGTAGATCAGTTGTTGTTCGATCTCTCGAATTTGGTCGATCTTAATCTGCGGGACAGCCGACTCCTGATCCGATTCGATCACCACATAATCGGGATAGGTGCGAGAGGCGACCTGGAGGCATGAACGGCAGAGCCCGCAGCCGTCGAATTGTTCGAGGGAAGAGGGGTGGTCACAGTTCAACGCCTGAGCCAGACGGGTGGCGGTAAAGAATTTTCCGATGTGGGGCTCTCCATGAAAGAGGTAGGCATGGGCCAGACGGCCCTGTCCCAGTGCGGCTTTGAGCGATCGGATAGGCAGGTCATGGCCGATGATATCGCAGAAGGGCATGGTTACCGCGGTCTTCGTCTGAGTGATGACGATCGTTTCAGTTTGCCGAGGACGAGGGTGTCCACCGCAGTCGCGACCGAGTCCGGAGATTGTCGCGCATCCACGATCTTGATCCTCCGGGGTTCACGCTCAGCCAATGCCTGGAATCCTGCCCGAACTTTGGCATGAAACCGCCGCGCTTCATGATCAAGGCGGTTCTGTTCCCCGGCTTGGCCATGTCGGCGCCGGAGGCCGACGGCGATCGGGAGATCGAAGAACAGCGTCAGGTGCGGTGTCAGTTTGTTCGTCACCCACCCGTTTATCATGCGCAAGACAGTCAAGTCGAGCCCGCGCCCGTATCCTTGATAGGCCAGGGTGGAGTCTGAAAACCGATCACAGATCACGATTGCTCCACGTGACAGCGCGGGCCTGATGACCTGGTCGATATGTTGGCGGCGTGCCGCCAGAATAAGCAGTGCCTCCGTCTCGGGTGCGATGACTTCGTCCGAATGGTCGAGCAAAACCGAGCGGATCCGTTCGGCGAGGGGGGTGCCTCCCGGCTCTCGTGTGAGCAGCACATCATAACCTTGTGCCGTCAGTGATCGGGACAAACGGAGGGCTTGTGTGGTCTTTCCGCTCCCCTCGCCCCCCTCCAGCGTGATGAAGAGGCCTGTGTCATTGCGTGATCGTGAGGGCACGTACAACTCCTCTAACCCTGGAGAGAACCAGGCAGGCGATCCTATGACAGGCACCGTTCAAAGGCAAGACGCCCAGGAGCAGTGAGGAGCGTATGAACGGTGAGGGGCGGTGTTCAGTGGAGAGTGGAGAATTGAGAGTGGAGAGTTGGGAGTGGAGAGTTATGAATTCAACTCAGGTCTCAGCACTTCCCTTTCAGTCCTCCGCCCTCGGTCCTCCGTCCTGAGTCCTATCTCAGCACTTTCCTCTCAGTCCTCAGTCCTCAAGTCTCAGCACTTCCCTTTCAGTCCTCCGCCCTCGGTCCTCCGTCCTGAATCCTATCTCAGCACTTTCCTCTCAGTCCTCAGTCCTCAAGTCTCAGCACTTCCCTTTCAGTCCTCCGCCCTCGGTCCTCCGTCCTGAATCCTATCTCAGCACTTTCCTCTCCGTCCTCA
>Ga0224501_10001947_pt1 | contig 16094 bp, 12 predicted proteins | sample SF_Oct11_sed_USG_4_FD_169105 | JGI IMG/M metagenome (GOLD analysis project Ga0224501, IMG submission 169105) | Sediment microbial communities from San Francisco Bay, California, United States - SF_Oct11_sed_USGS_8_1 | ecosystem: Environmental > Aquatic > Marine > Sediment | place: USA... | reverse complement strand
GGTGGACGCCATGGGGAGTCTGCGCCCCTTGACGGGGCTGAGATCATACTCCCGTTGGTCTCGGGGATTCGCGGTGTCCATAAGCTGGTAATAGCGGGATTGTCCCCACGGCAAGACCTGCCTGCCCAGCCCTAGCCAAAAACGGCTGTACAAGGGCTTGTGGATGTAGCTCTCTCCCACTTCGGCAAGCTGCTCATCCTGGTTGTATTTGTCTTTGGAGAAATATCCGCTGAGTTTGTATTCCACAGTGCCCCATGCGGTCCCATCCATCGACAGCGAGGCAGAAGACACGGCACGCGTATATCCACTGCGACGAATCAGGTCTGGCTCTACACCGCGGTCAAATAAGGATTTGACCAGGGTTTGCTGCAATTTTCCGTGAAACCGCCAGTTATCCCGATTGAGATAACGACGCAACATCTGGGTTTTTGACAGAGGAGAAGGCCCCCCTGCTTTAGAACCGTCATTCGGTCCCTCCTGTTCACTGGCCCACACCGAAACCTCCACCATGAACAGAAATAGGCCAATGGCGAAAACAAGCGCTAACTTAATAAATTTACTAAATAAATTCATTTTACCCAATTGTTGGATTTCGTGGTCTGCCGCGCGGTTGTTCAAATTGGTGATTAAGCAGTCGATTTATTTGGGAGAGGGTGCTCGATCTGAATGCCGCGTCTTCAAAGTGCAACCCGAGTACCAAGGGGCAGAAAAAGTCTGCGAGGAAATGAAGAAAGCCCCCACGATGAGAGGCTTTCTGGACTTGATGAACAATTATTGATTTAGAACTGACAATCCCAGGAATTGACTGCCGCTAAATACTTGTTCATATCATGATCTTCCACTGCGTCGATTCCACTTTCCAATACGGCTTCAAAAGCGCCATCGATGGAATCTAAAAAGCGGAACCAAAAACCGGGATCATCGTGCAATTCTTTCTCTTCCGAAATATAGATCAAGGAGCCGACATGGCTGTAACCCATGAATCGGGCGGGAACTCGGGTGACTAAATCATTATTGTTCTGGAAGCGAAAAAAACGGGATTTGCATTCGTTATTAAAAATGCGCGCCGTGTCCACCTTCATGGCCCGTGGTTGGCCAAAGGTATAAACTGCCGAAAAAGGCAAATCGTGGTGTACCAGTCTGGCCGCGGCAACAGTGGCCATGGCACCACCCAGGCTGTGACCGGTCAGGAACAGCGGGCGCTTCCTTTCAGCACGTAGTTTCTGATAGCGATCAAACAGCGGCGTCCACACGTCATCTACAGAATTCCAGAAGCCACGGTGAAACTCACCAAATAGGGCCTTTTCGGGAAAAATCCGCACATTGTCCATCCAATCACTCAATTCATCGGTGCCGCGAAAAGCGAGGCAAAAATAGTCTTCATGTTCAATCAACGCCCCCTGGGCGCTGTTCTTTGATTCACCCAACACGGATTTGAATTTGGCGTCTTCAGATTTCAGATCGTTTAAGATATTTTCTTCATGGGGCGCACCACTTCCAGGGTGTTTCATATACACCGCCTTGGCGATGCGTGCCATCCAATAGGCATTACCTTCACAGAGTTTGGTTTTGTAGGGTTCGATGGTTTTCATGACTCAATTCCTTTGATTATGGTGTTATAGACCCAGCGCTTTGGCGGTGACTTCTGGTTGTGAAGCAAGACAACTTCCTTGTTTGCCAAAGCCTTACGGTTATACCATGTGACTGGAGAATTGAGAACTGTGTGGTTATTCTTGGTGGACCGTCTGTATACACTTTAATCTAACAGAACTCTTAGGTAGAATGCATCTAAAGAAAAAATTAACATAATTCTAACTAATTGATAATAGGAAACTATATGAGCACCCGCAGTTCAGACGTCCTCAATATGCTCAATCTCAGAGCCAACACGGCGCAGTTTTCCATTCGTGTTACAGGTATCGAGGGAGAGACCAAACTCACCCGACTAGAAGGAGTGGAAGAGGTTTCTCAACTGTTTGAATTCATCGTAGAAATCGCTCTCACGGACGATGAGATCACATTTACCGACATACTAGGAAAATCTGCTCAAATCACAATTCGCGCCCAAGACGGCTCCGATAGCAGGAATATAGATGGGATTGTTAGAGCAATTCAACAAATCGGAATCAAGCAATCTATTTTTCTCTACAGGCTCATCTTAGTTCCGAGCGTCTGGACTCTTACGCAAAAAATGAACTGCCGAATATTTCAAGACAAAGGGGCAGACGAAATTATCGATACCATCTTACAGGAAGCGGGATTACCAAGTGATCGCTACCAATTCAATGTTAATCGCGTTCCAGTATGCCGCAAATATTGTGTTCAGTATAACGAAACCGACTGGGACTTTATCCAGCGATTACTCAATGAAGAAGGGATTTTTTATTACTTTTCTCATGCGGAAGACGGCCATACCTTGAAGATGTGCAGTGAAAGTAGTTCTTGTGCCGATATCCCTGAGCCGGACATCGAATTCGATATATCCGAGTCACTGATCGGTGATCATGTTGCGGTACACCGCTTCAGTTACCGAGAAGCAATGCGACCGACTTCCTATACCAGCCGTGACTACCTTTTTACAAATCCTTCATTGGATCTCACTGCCAACCATGACGCGAGTGTCAACCATTTACCGGCGATGGAACAGTATAGTTATCCTGGTCTTTATGACAACCCAGACCTTGGCGCTGCCATCACAGAACGAAGGCAAAAAGAAAATCAAACATTTGAGAAACTTGGTGATGGAGACAGTAACTGCCCTCGCCTTTACAGTGGGCATATCTTCAATCTAGAAAACCATCCCACCGATTCGTTCAACCAACGATATTTTGTATTCAGAGTAAAGCACCAGGGCGTAGAAACTCAAGCGTTACAAGAACTAGCCTCTTCGGAAAGAAACTACTATAAAAATACATTCGAATGCATTCCAGTCGAAACAAGTTATATTCCTCAGAGACGTATTCCCAAACCACGAATACAAGGGGCGCAAACTGCCATCGTAGTAGGTCCTTCCGAAGAAGAGATCCATACCGATGAATACGGGCGTGTTCGAGTCAAGTTTCATTGGGATCGGGAACAGAGTAGCGAAACCAGTTCCTGCTGGATCCGCGTCGCACAAATGTGGTCTGGAACCTCTTGGGGTGCGATGTTCATTCCTCGCGTTGGGCAGGAAGTTGTGGTCGAGTTTCTGGAGGGTGATCCCGACCGGCCACTAATTACAGGCTGCGTGTACCACTCAGTCAACACACCTGCCTATCGACTTCCTCAGGAAAAGACAAAGAGTGTTATTCGAACAAATACCTCTCCCGATGGTGGGAGTTTTAATGAACTCCTGTTTGAAGACAAGAAGGACAATACCCAGGTAGTCCTGTCTAATGCCTATGGTCATCAAATCATAGAGGACGAAGCCACGCGTTGTCTCACAATTAAGACGCGTGACGAAAACCAGATGATCATGGATGACGAGAACGAAATCGTTACAGTAAAAACCAAGAATCAACACAAGTTGGAAATGGACGACGCCAACCAGAAATTTGTCCTCACCTCCAAAGACGGACATGCCGTACTGTTAGATGATGCCAACACGAAAATCGAATTTACGTCCAAAGAAGGTCACAAATTTTCATTTGATGATGGCAATCAAAGAATCGAAATCACCTCCGTCAATGGTCATAATTTTATCATTGATGATGGGTATAACATCGTCAGTGTAAAATCCAGTGAAGGTCATGCACTCAATATCGATGAAGGTGGTGGCACCCTCGAATTAACTAACTCCGAGGAAAATGCGCGAATAAAAATTGAGTTGAGCAGTGGTGCAGTGTTCGTGGAAAGCGATAGTAACTCGATAGAACTTAATGCTCCCGGCGGGGATATTAAACTCAACGCACTCAATATTGAATTAACCGCAGATATGGATTTAAAAGCAAAAGGCTTGAATGCCAAAATGGAAGGCACTATGGGCGTCGAAGTCAAAGGTGGCGTCACAGCAAAATTGGAGGCTTCGGGCCAGACTGACGTCAAAGGCGGCATGGTGATGATAAACTGATATGATTTGGAGCAAAGCTGAAAAAAGGGGTGAAATAGACTCCTTATCTCCCGCTAATCAAGATCAAAATGGTTTGATCAATAATCAATTCTATCTCGACCTGCCCGCGCAATGGACCGATGTTACCGTTCACACGTTCCTAGGTCCAGAAGAAGACGGTGTGCGCCACGACATATTTGTTGTAATTGACTCAGATAGCAAAGCCAAAACGGTAGAAGAATTTGCCAAACCCAAAATCAATGCACTTGCCAAAGAGTTACAAGGCTATGTCCCTTTAAACTCCGCTCCTCTGTTTATGAACAATGGTATGCCCGCCTTCGAACATGTATACCGTTGGGCTGCCAGTGAACAACGGGAAGTGATTCAGCGCATGGTCTATGTGCTGGCAGGTACTAAAGGATACACACTAACTACCACGTTTTCTGTAAAGACATGGAAAATGATGGGAGCCAAATTAGATGGAATCATTCGCTCCTTTGTTCCCATGATCAGCGAACCCAAACCGGAGAAATCGTAGTGCCAGGTCCAGCAGCAAGAGTTGGCGATACCATGGCGCATGGTGGATCGATAATGGGGCCGGGTCAAGCGACTGTATTGATCGGCGGCATGCCCGCTGCTCGCATTAGCGATACCACTGTCTGCCCCATGCAAACCCCTGCAGGGCCGGCCCCTATTCCCCACGTCGGCGGTCCAATTAGTCCACCTGGCGTAGTAACCGTATTGATTGGTGGAATGCCCGCTGCCACAATGGGAGATATCGCGATATGCGTGGGTCCACCAGACACTATAGCGATGGGATGCACCACCGTCATGATTGGCACCAGCGGTGCAGGAGGCGGTGGCGGCGCGGGAGGTGGCGCAGCCCAGGCAGCACAAGCCGCTGCGGCTGCAGCGGTCCAGGGTACAGCAGGTTCTGCAGTCGAAGGCCCTCACTGGATTGAATATCGATTTGTAGATACTGCGGGTAATCCAATCAGCGGTCTGCCCTATCACTTCAGTACCGTAGACAATGAAGAAAGAGATAGCGTGCTGATGGCAGATGGTGTTGTACGAGCCGGTTCCCTTTCTCAGGAGGGGCAATGCACCGTCAATCTATTTGATTTGCACAGCGCTCAATGGTCCACACAGGAAGCCGAGGTGGGTTCGAGCATTGATCTTAGTGCAGAGTCTGACGGATTTGAAAGTGGCACGCCAGCAACCATTGAAATATGGTCCAGAGATATCCGAGGTAATGACGCCTTAATACGCTGCATTGAAACAGAAGTGAACAACGATTCCGTTGAAGCCCAATGGCAATGGGAACTACCGGAAAGAGAACAGAGCGATATAGAGCGCCTGAGTTATTATAGTGCCGCTCAGTTTTATTTCATTGTTCGGGTTGGTCCTTGTCGCACCCGATCAGACTTTCTTCGCTTTCAGGATCGCATTGAGCTTGAATTGCTGGATGAAAACGGCGAAGCTGCCTCCGGTCAGAACTACCGGCTCTTTTTATCCACGGGAGAAATACGCGAAGGCACTCTGGATGGAAACGGCTGCGCGACTGAAGAAAATGTGCCCCCGGGAAGATGGGCAGTAGAGTTTCCTGGGTGCCATACAGATGAAGACTATGAGAATGACTGAGCACGAGATCTATTAGATGGCCCGTCAACGTAGCGATTATTTTTACCAAGCTCGAAGATCCTTTGTTGTTTCTCCACCACACCATTTTTCGATGATTTTGACGAGTAACTCTGGCAATGCTGCGCTGGCAAACCTGCCCTATGAGATCATTATTGACGACAATACCGTTTTGCGTGGCGCTACCGACGATGACGGTTTTTTTGAACATGAGAACGTTCCACCAGGCGAATACGAGCTGCTCTTGAATAACAGACGTTATAGCGGCGTTATTTTTTCCATACCTCAGGATATAGAACGGATGCGGTATCGTGTCAAAGGTTTCTATTTCAGTAATGATGATGAACGGAACGATGACGAAATAAACGAAGAGTTAGAGTTTCCAGATGGAGAAGAACGGCAAGAACACGGAAGCCCCATACAAAATGAATTCAGAAGCTCTGAAGATAATCCCTTCGAGCAGTTTCTAGCAGAGACAAATCTGGAAACTGACGATGTATCGATCATATAGGGGAGACCAGCATGTCGGTTAGCGCAACCATGACACCCGCTATAATTGATGATCTTAGCGATGAAATTACCATAAGTATTAATGCACCGGTAAATAGTAGTGAAGCTGAAGTCTCCTTACTGGAATTAGATCGTTGGAAATTTGATGGCGGCATAGCGGGGAATGCCCGTCAACGTCAACGAGCTATTAGGCGATATCCTCACCATTGGCATGAAGTGCCAGACTCTCAAAACAACTTTGTCGCTCGTTTTCAAGGCACGATCAACAGACGCAGATTTCTAGTAAGTGAGTCCTCGTCCGCCAATCCAAGTGGAAATGTCCCTACGATCAAAATCAAATTTGACGGAGACTCGACCGTTCATGAGATTCGCCTACCCGATGCTAGACTGCGTAACGAAGGCTCTGAATTAGAAATTGGTCTGCTTTTAAGAGCGAAAGTACGAAGACGTCGAAGAGAAGAATGGCAAGAATACCGTACTACCTGGCCCATCTTTGTTCGTAATTTTGGGGATTCCACCATTCGGGTCAGACCTGTTGTCAGCATGCACACCAACCGCGCTGAAGGTCACAGGGCACGCAACCAATATTTTTCATCTGCCTGGACTTATTGGCAAACTAGAGCCGACACGGTGGAAGTTCAAAACAGTGTGCAAGGGATATTGCAATATATCACAACTCGCCAAAACTTGGAGGTTCATGGTCAATCTCGTTGGGGAGAGGTTAATATTGTTTCTCACGCTAACCCTTACCAATGGATAATTCGTTTATTTTCAGACCGGGAAAATAATTTGGATGCTAATGGCGAAGAGCTTACCCGCACAGATGAATCTAATTTGACAACTGAAAACATAGATCGTTTAAACCGCTTGCATCCTACCAGGGATGTACTCGATTCTAACTCGCGTATTGTACTCCGTGGCTGTGCTGTCGGTTCGAACCAGGTCCTTCTAGATAAAATTAGGCAGCTTTTTGGTGGTCAAGCAAAGATCTTTGCGCCCAAGTATTTACAAACCTACTTGAACTTTAATCAAGGACGAGGTGGACAACGAACAAATTATCCTAGTGAGGCGCTTTCTGAATTCTACGACCTTTATACTCCCCACACTGGTAGGCGCCTTGCTCGTCATAGGGACGTAATTCTCCGAGAATTTGCGGAACGCTTTGAACATGCAGGGATAGACGATGACGAATGGCGCAGAATGTGGAACTCCGAAGGCCACCGACAAAGGCAACTCATAGTGGATCAATACGTTGCTACAATTGCGTACGATCCCGCTAATCGCCCCCCGAGTAACACAGCTGCATTACAAATGCTGCGTAATGAATGGAATAGGCAATTTCGAAGCGATGCCTTTAATACGAGCATGGATGATTGGCACTGGGCAGTTAGCCGTAGGAGAAGGCAGACTAATTTCTCGGGCACAAGAAATAAAGTTAGCTTACGCCGCTTGCTCAAAGATGAAAATGGCAATGTCGTCGTGCCCAATCTTTGTGACCCTAATCACTATGGGCGTTCTCCAGCATGGTGACAAAAGACAACTTATGACACATCAATATCAGCGAGACACCGATCAAGTCCATGAGATTGAACTTGAATCTAGCATTACTTTAGTAAGCTGGAAGGGACTGGTATGTCCTGCGGGGGGAACCATCGGAGTGGAAGTATTTAGCCATCATGTCGGTGCCAACTCCAATGTTGAAGTCGATATCAAAAAGCCAAACGGTAGCACTCTTGAAACACTATCCGGTGTAATGCTGGGAAATCGGTTCAATGGCGAATATACGTTTGATGAAGATGAAGAGTTAGGAAGTTACTCGCTCACTGCCCGATTGCCAGACCACGCTCTCAGGACAGACTCCACCATTCCTTTGAACTTGGTTCCAAGAATATCCGTTACCAATCAAGCCTGGAGCGTAGAACAGGTTACTACGGGCGACACGGTTACTCTAAGTGCGGACACCGAAAATCTTGCAGATCATTCTCAAGTAAAAATCACGATACTGCAACAAGATTCCTTGAACGCCCATGACATCGTCGCTCAATTTACAACTCAGGTTCGAAGCAACCGCATCGAAGTGGACTGGGAATTCGATTTCCACCGTCCGCGAAGAAGTATTCCAACTCAAGAAGAAACGCAGCCGTATGGAGCTAGCTATCAACATCCAAATTTTTTTTGGACGGCTGAGGCCTACGGCCAACGATTTGGTTTCAATCAGGAGTCAGGCTTACTCCAATTCATTGAATGGATCGAAATTCAATTAATTGGGGCTACAAGCGATGACCAGTATCGACTCTTTTTTCCCGACGGAAGCGAACGGGAAGGTAGTTTTGATTCCAACGGAGTGGTTCGCGTCAACGATGCGCCACCAGGCTCGTACCGCATAGAAATTGTTAGCGAAGAAGAGGAGTCGGACTCAGATGATGAGTCATACCAACATGAAGACAGTGGTGAATTTGATGAAGAAGAATCAGTATGACCGATCCTAACTCCTCAAGCCAAATTGACTGGTCAGACTCAGGGCTTCAACATGTTTGGCTTAGGTTTAAACCAGCTATCATTGTCCATCCCTCGCTATTCACCCCAGCCATTATTGTTGCCGGACGAAACACTGAAATCATTCTGTTAGGGAAAAGCGACCAACCGCTAAGAGTCGAAAATATTGCCGGTCAATTAAAGATTGACAATAACCTTAATCCTAAAAAACGCTTTCAACCTCAGCCTATTCCAGAGAGCGCCATAACAATAACTAGACGGGGTGAATTACCGGATGAACCAGAAACCATTAAAACACACAGTCAATTTTTTGGTCAATTGGACCAACGGGCCATAAATGAGTTTCGCGGCCAAGGCTACGATATGTATTACTGTGTCCAAGTTGATTTTCGAAGAATTTTTAGATCACAAAGAGAACGCACTGCTTTTAACTTGATTTGGGTTCACACTCCCTACCTCCCTGTATTTTCTGAGGAATTTCAACTTCCCCAAAACGAGGACTGGTGCCTTAATGTAAGTACGACTGTAAGAGTTCGCGGTAGAGAAACTACAGAGACTCTACCGAGAGAACTTCACGATCGAATTATTAGCCGTGTTCTTACTCGACTAAACGGTCGGAGAATATGGCTAAGAGGAATGTATTGTTTCAAAAGTTTCAATCCAAGAAGGGCTCCAACTCCACTAAATCCAGATCGTTCTGACCCGATACAAAGCTATCACCCCGTAATCTGGTTCCCGAGTCTTAACTACGCAAATATAGGCTTCTTATCCGATATTCATGTCTGCGCTAGACAACATGTTATGGTGAAATCAAAGGCTAGGGTAATTGAGTTTACAGATGTAGAAGGTAATGACATAGATGATGACATTAGTCCTAAGCTAGGCCCGATCATAAACATTAATCTCAATCGCCTGCGCAACCTGTTGGATGCAATGGGTAGAGACAATAGTGTTGATGTGGTGTTGCTGGGCGGGGACTTTATTGACTACGTTAGAAGTCTATACTCTACTAGACTGGGAAACAGTCAACCCTGGACCGTTCAAGAAGTATGGAACGAAGTTGCGATTAACAATTCCCAAAGGGATCGCTATCAGAATTTCGTCGACTATATTTCTATCTATACTGAGGTTGTTCGATTTTATCGCCAATACAAAAAGCCAATAATTGGGATAACTGGAAATCACGACGCCTATGCAGAACCCTATGGCATATCTCCACGGGTAGGATTTCGTCGAACAGATGATGGTCGATTTACAGAGATGAAGAAAGCCAATGAAGGCATCCCCGCCGATCACAACCTAACGATTTACGAGGCTGCTCTCGTTTTTGGCGAAACATACGCAGAGTCATTTGAAACTCCCAACTGGCGTAGAGATCCCCAGGGCATGACCAATCAAAGCAACCTCCAGCCTAGTCTATTCAGTTGGTATTTCTCTGTTTTCACGCCCTTCTCCGATTTTGCCTATTTTCTTCCTAGACAGGTTTTTGTAGGGCTGGGCTGGGGTAATGATGAAGATCTCTTGGGAATTGTTGATGACTACCAGGGAGACTGGAAAGGTCATTTGCCAAGATCTGATGATGCGATATCCGATAAACAACTGGAGCTTTTTGAAGAAGCCCATCGCAATCGGAACACTAAGAATGTAATTCTCATGACCCATTTCACCTTTGTCAGCTATTTCGAAAACATTCCCGTTTATCCTAGAAATGAGGGAGAAGTACAATATGGACCGGGATGGAGCCCTGGAGACTATGATATGGGAACATTCGAGCGCAACAGAGACACACTTTATAGAGACTATCTGGCACAGCGTTCAATTCAACTCGTAATTAGCGGACATTCTCACCGCAGAGGCCTCTATACCATTTCAGGAACAGGACCTGCATTTACAACAACACCTACATCAAGAGCAGACATTCATTATTGGGAATTCCACTACTACAACAGAACTACTGCTTCGGGGAGGCGAGCGTTACCATCTGAAGAAAAGGAGCCAGCTATTATAGTTTCTGATTCTGCTGGCTCCCTTCCGCGATACAACAAAGCGGGAGAATTAATGGGTTGGGGAAGTGACTATGCCGCCGGCACTCGTGTTACCTTTGGTTCTGATGGGTCAATTGAAGAGATTACGGCTATTCAAGATCAAACAACAAAACCGCGATTCGTCATCGCCTTAGACTATATCGATCTTGTCGAAGGGATGGGTATGGCTAGATCTATGACCACTGACCATCTTGAGGGTTTCGAATCCAGAATCTTCCGTGATATCCGCTCTCAGCGATTTGTTCGACGTAATTTATCCCTATCACGAGAAATTGAGTTTGAAGTTACCCTGCATTCACATCTACACGACAGGGTTACAATATCAAACTTTGTGCTATATAGTTATTCCGAAGGTTGGACCAAGTTTACCTTCAACCGAAATAGTCAAGAAAACTGGGAGTCAGAACAAGCGAGGGAACTAATAAGTCAAATGCGTGTACGTGATATGAGGAAATGGTTCTTGGCCGTGCAGTTTGCGCCGCATCGCAACGCGGATGGAAATCTCCCTGCCGGACTTAGCCATTATGATTTTGATCACTACTGGTGTTTTCCAGTTAGAGTTCGGGCAACAGCAGCAGTATTAGCTGAGGGAACATTTTCTATCGTTCGCGACCGCTTTGCCGCCCAAGATCCCGATTACAATTGGATCGAACAGACATTCTCTAACCTAAGTAAATATGGCGGACAACTTCCCATGTCTCAAACTCCTAGCTCTTCCCAAAGAACGTCGCGCGAGGCCACAGCATAGTGTCACACTCATGGGCAAAATTTCTCTCTATCGCATTCTTATTCCTAGTCTACTTAATGTTTCTAATCGGGTGCAATATGCAGAAAGAACTTAATTCATCAGAGAAGTCTATACTTTCTGATATCCCAAGATTTAACAATATAATCAAAGAAGATGGTTGGCATAAGACCGGTGCAATTATTCATAACATGAATCTAAAGGGAATAGCACTAGTCAACTCCTCGCTCAATCGAGCTGATCTGAAAAATGTTCAATTCAGCGGAAAAATTGAAAATACCAAATTTGTTGGTTCAAAATTTGAGAAAACTAATTTTTTTGATATTACACTTGAGAATGTCACTTTCCAGGATTGCGATATGGAAAAAGTCGAATTTCACAATGTGAAATTACTTAATGTCTCATTTATCAACTGCAAAGCAAATTACAATAGATTCGAAAAAGCAAAATTTGATCATGTTAAATTCCAAAAACATACAGAAGAAAATGGCGGCTATCTAGATTTAGAAATAAACAACAGTGAATTTACTCAGAGCCAGCTCAAACGAGTGGGCTTCTACAATGGGGAAGCCAATAGCTTCAGTTTTACGAAGAGTAAGCTTAGTGAAGTCAACGTCCAGAATATTAAAACCAGCAAACTGAATCTTTCAGAAAACACCTTAAACGGATTTACCCTAGTAAAAAATACTCATAACAAGCCGGTATTCGACGGAAACAACGGCGTGGGTTTGGGCTTGGCTGGAGGAATTTTTAATAATCCTACTATTAAAAACTCCACCAATCTAACCCAGGTAGAATTCAATAAATCGGAAGTGAATGATTTACGAATCGAAAATTGCAAATTGTTAGATACCTTTTTTCTCACAAAAAGCAATATTAATCAAATGCAAATTACCAAAACCAGATTAGAGCTCTCAGACTTTATTGAATCAACCTTGTCGGGTCCTGTACTTGTTACAAACAGTGATCTAGTTGGCATCGTATTCAGAGAATCCAAAATGAAAAACATTATTTTTCAAAAAGTCCATTTTGTAGATTTTCTAGCCATTGAAAACACCTCATTCGAAATGTTAAGACTAAAAGAAGTTGTTTATCGACAACCTTTCAAATTGGATACAGTTTCCGTAAAGTACACTGACTCGGATCGATTTACTGTGCCAGAATCTGCACGTGACGAGTGAGCAGCAAATACCCTAACTGGTATTACATGGCTTACAAGTGTTAAATTTCGATATTTTCATGTGTGCTTCTTCAGATAGTTTTAACTAAAAAAAAAGCGCCAGGAATAGTCAGAAGTTCCTGCTATATTTATCCTATGCGATTACGGAAAAAAACCTGCCCTCTACTTTTGTTACTTCAATTTTGCTTTTTAAGCATTCCCACGTATGCAGAACCCAGTCAATATACCTCTTGGTGGCAGGGTTATGTTGACGGCATAGGGCAGAATTTTATTGGCAGCTACTCTGGATACAACGCACTTCGACACGCCGGTGCCATGGGCTCAACCTACTTATTAGTCGAGCATGACATCGATCAACGATACTACGATTTTTTCGACAACAATGAGGAGCTGCAACTATTCACCTTTCCCGCCGTGATTATTGGTGGACTGGGTGCTGTGGCCCTACCTGCATATATGCACCGTAAAGGACACGAGGAAAATGACCGACAGATGCAGTTTGCTGCCTATGCGGTGGGGCAGTCGGTAATCCTGAGTGTGAGTGTCACTTCCATCTACAAGGCATTCACCGGCCGCAGTGGTACGGACATCAATGAGGAGGGACACGGCTCCGATGATAGCCACAATTTCAAATTCGGCTTTATGCGCAATGGTATCTTTTCTGGCTGGCCCTCAGGTCACGCCACGACGGCAATTTCAGTCGCCACGTCGTTAACGCACATGTATCCCGAAAGAAAATCCGACCATCTACTGTGGGCACTTGGTGGGCTTTATATTGCAATGGGTATCTCTACCAATATCCACTGGCTATCCGATGCAACGTCAGGGATTCTAATCGGTTACGGGATTGGCAAGACAGTGGGAGAACACTACTATTCTGAATATCGCAATCAAGAGAAAGCGAACCGCAATATTAACTATTATCCCATTGCGAGCGACAAGGCCGTTGGGCTCGGGATGATCGCTCAGTTTTAGCAACCACTCAGGTTTAATCCGCCATCATAGCCTGTCGATAGAACCTGAAGGATATCTTGACTTATCCCCTCGCAGTCAACAAAGGCCCATTGATTTTTCTTCACAAGAAAACCAATGTAGAAAGATTCAGAAACACCCTCCTCTTCGCCGATAGAAACTACTGCCTGATACGGAACCTTGGCCAAAATTACTCGCCCACTGGAATTGAGTTGCAGGGGTTTTTGAAACTGCATCCGAGTAAAGCGTATACCCCCATCCTTGAATGCTTGATCCAAATAGGACGCCAGCTTGTCTTCTCCTCCCATACGCTTGACCACCTCGGGATGAGTCATTTTTGCGACTCCCAAGTAATCCTGTTTGGTCATGGCAGTGCCCAATAGATTGGCCTGGGTTTGGGCCTCATCGGAATCTGCAGCATGAGAAAGGGAAGAAACCAGGAGCAAAGACAATGCAATAAAGAAATGTTTCAAAATAAATTCTCCTCAAGCTTAAGGAGCAAGCTATGCGAACGGCAAGCCAGTCCTAGCAATCTCTACCCCATATCGATACAAAATCAGTTTTCTCTTATATAGAGCGGCTCAAACTCTCAAAATTAAGGGAACACAGAGAAAAATTACAGGGCGAATCACATATTTAGCCCCCTTCTGTGTAGAAGCGGTACGCCCTACCGATATATAGCTAAACAATAACGGTTCTAAGGATATTGTTAAGGTTGCGCCCTGTAAGGTTTAGGTCTCAGTTCATGTCTGTGAAAAAACGAAACATCGTAAAATGGCTGATTGTTTTGAGCCTGCATTTATCTACATTTGGCTCAGGAACACATGCCGCTGAAGACACGGGCCCTGTCTACGTGGGAGTGCTAGCCTACCGTGGAATCGAGAATGCGCTAGCACGGTGGAGACCCACCGTAGAATTTCTACAGAAAGAAATTCCCTCCCGAAAGTTTAAAATAGTACCCTTGTCACTGAGTGAAATGGAAATGGCTGTGCAAAACCATTCAATCGATTTCCTCATAACCAACACGGGGAACTATGTCTATCTGGAGTATAAGTACGGGGTCTCGCGTATCGCGACGCTCATCAATAAACGCCTGGGGAAAGAATCTACCCTCTTTGGTGCTGTGATTTTTACCCGGGCAGACAGAAACGATATCCACACCCTCAAAGATCTCAAAGGAAAATCTTTCCTCGCGGTGAATGAAGACGGCTTCGGCGGTTTTCAAATGGCTTTGCGTGAATTTGTCGATCAAGGAGTAAACCCCTATCGTGATTTTTCCGACTTGAATTTTAGCGGTTTTCCGCAGGAAAAAGTGGCGATAGCCGTTATCAACGGTGAAGCAGATGCCGGCACCTTTCGCACCGACTCGCTGGAACAATTAGCGGCGGAAGGCAAGATCCAGATGGATCAAATAAAAATACTCAATGCTCAGTCCGACGAGAATTTTCCCTTCGCACACAGCACGCGACTCTATCCGGAGTGGCCTATCGCAAAACTCAAACATACCTCACGAGAGCTGTCTCGCGAAATTGCCGTGAAGCTTATGCGTATGGAATCCAACAGCGCCGCTGCGGTGGCTGCGCGTAGCGCCGGATGGACCATTCCCTTCGACTACCAACCCGTACATGAACTGATGCGGCAATTAAACGTAGGGCCTTATAAAGACCTGGGCAAAGTCACATTAACTGCCGTGATACGCGAATACGGGGCCTGGATCGTGGGTGTATTGCTGATTGGGCTTGTCGTTTCCGGGGCAACTGTCTACGTCATTCATCTCAATCGGCTGCTCAAACGCTCGAATCTAAATCTCCAGGTGCAGATCAAACAGACTCAAAGCCTCACGCATCAGTTGGAATATCAGGCCATGCACGATAGCCTTACCGGGGTATCCAATCGATCAGCCTTTGGCGACTACCTGGAGCATGAGTTACATCGCTGCACTCGCTATAAACAATCCTTTGCAGTCATGATTTTGGACCTGGATGATTTCAAGAAAATTAATGATAATTACGGACACTATGTGGGCGACTGCCTATTGCAGGCCGTGAGTCAGCGTCTACTCAGTGTTCTACGCACCACCGACAGATTGGCGCGTATGGGAGGCGACGAATTTTCACTAATAAATGTGCACATCGAAAAAGATGAAGACACCCACATCATAGCCGAACGAATCATGTCGGCATTTGAAAGACCTTTTTCAGTGGATGGCCAGGAACTCAAGGTGGGTTCCAGCCTGGGTATTGCAATCTTTCCTCAGCATGGCAACGACGGTGTCACCCTAATGCGCAACGCCGATACAGCCATGTATGCGGCGAAGCGTGGCAAAAAAGGCTTTGCTGTATATCAAATCGATTTCTAGGCCGAACTGTTCTCTATCCTTGAGGGCCGACTCAACAGAAAGGCCACCACACCCAGCATAAAGACAGCGACAATCAAATAGACCCACCAATCGAATTCACGAAAAAAATAGATGTAGGAGAA
>Ga0224501_10001946_pt1 | contig 16096 bp, 14 predicted proteins | sample SF_Oct11_sed_USG_4_FD_169105 | JGI IMG/M metagenome (GOLD analysis project Ga0224501, IMG submission 169105) | Sediment microbial communities from San Francisco Bay, California, United States - SF_Oct11_sed_USGS_8_1 | ecosystem: Environmental > Aquatic > Marine > Sediment | place: USA... | reverse complement strand
GAATTCCGAGACGTCGTAGGGTAAGTACTGCTGAGTGGTATGACGCCACTAATCCAAATCGCAGCCAAATACCAAATGCAACCAGCCACATCAAGAGGCCTGGGTACTGATGCTTAAAAAACTTGCGATAAAACCGCATCATCCCACGATGTTTATGCCATTCGACAAATAGTGGACGAGAGCGGCTGCAGCCCCCTTTGTCATGAATGATTCTGGCATCAGGCACAAACATGATTTTCCAACCCCTACCTCTCAAGGTCATGGAAAAATCAAGGTCTTCACAATGCAAAAAATAGCCTTCGTCCCAATGCCCGGCACTTTGCATCGCAGCGCGGTGGACCAACATGCATGCACCGGAAATCGCCTCCACATCAATGGGGTGAGTCGGCAGCGGCTGCTTATGTAAGTGAAAATCAAAAAAGAGACGAGGCCATCGGTCTGCAAAACGTGATAACCCAAATGCCCGTACAAACGATCGCCATGGTGTTGGAATAGCCCGTCGCCCTCCAGCTTGTTCAGTTCCATCGGGATTGAGGAGCAGCCCCCCCACCATTCCCACATCCTGGTGATCGTCCAGTACATGCAACAGATGTTCGACAGAACCCGGCTCCAGCACGCAATCGGGATTAAGAAACAACAAGCAACTGCCTACCGAGTAATCAACGCCGATATTGCAGCCTGCGGCAAACCCAAGATTCTCTCGATTGCGAACAATCTTCAACTTCCGATCACCTGGAAACACGGCTGCAAGTTTCGCTAAACTATCGTCACTCGAAGCATTATCGACCACAATCACTTCGTCCACCTGATCTAAGGCTGACGAGACACAGGCGACAATACATTCGCATGCATTGTAATTCACGATGATCAGCGATACGGTATCGGACGTTGAACTGATCTCAAGATTCCTCGACCGGCATGGTGAGGATGAGGTGAGCTGCTGTCCAGAAGGGGCCGTTATCATTCCAGTCCTTAGCAAAACTCCGTTACGCTTTATCCCTATGTCTAACCCTAGGCCAGGGCTATCGCGCAAGTCAACTAGGAGATATTCTAGTCTCTGACTAAGCAGGATTGGGCGCCATAGGTTCTATTGTGGGATAGCGTTACCTTGCTGGAATGAATTGTTTGTCCATCAACCGCCAAATCTCACACACTGTTGCAACGCGGGTCGATTGGATCGTCTGCCGCTTGCGCCACATTTTCGGCAAACCTTTGATCGCATCCCACTTAGCACGCAATATCACCCTACCCTGACCTCGCAAGGCAAACACCATCAGCGTCACTAGATTCATAGCCACATGCAGCGGCAGCAACAGCCAGAACAGAATTCTCGGCATATTCTTTACATAAGTCCACACCAGATTGCGGTGGCCGTGATACACGGAAAAGGCACTATGCTGTCCACCCGTCGTTGCCGACCCTACGTGATGAGTGACTGCATCCGGAACATACATGGCCTTGTGCCCAGCCAAGCGAAGACGAAATCCAAGATCTACATCCTCCACATAGCAAAAATAATCTTCATCAAATCCACCTGCCTCCATGATGACCTGTCGTCGATATAACGCCGCGGCAGCACAAGGCGAAAAAATTTCTCGGGTTTGGATGTTCCCTTTCTGTTGAGCCACTTCGCGTCGCTCGCGCCAAACTAATCCACTGATGTGATATGCGTCGCCGACTCCATCCAATACCGAGGGATCAGCGGCATTGAGAAGTTTACTCCCGAAGACGTTGCAATCCGAGTTCTCACGGGCAGCTGATAACAGGGCCTCCAGCCAATGTGCCTCGGGGAATGCATCAGGGTTGAGCAAAGCGATCCACTCCGAGTCAGCCGCAGACGCCTGGATTGCCACATTATTAGCCCGCGCAAACCCGAGATTCATATTCTGCGGCAACACACGCACCGATGGGAACCGTTCAACAATAGCAAGCGATGCATCAGAGCTTGCATTATCGACCAAAATAACCTCATTTGGAATAATAGTCTGTGCCAATAGTGCCGACAGGCACCGATCCAGAAAGCGCTCCCCGTTCCAGTTGACGATGACTATGGTTACCTTGGGCCACATCTCCTACTTGCTGATTGCCACAGCTTGCGCTAAGAGCCATACGGAGAAAGTATCGGTCATTGTCCTGAGCCAAGCGCCAACAAGAGAGCCCTTCACGTAACTGCCTCTCTGCAAACACTGGTATACGCATTTACCATCTCATCAAATGTTGCCATCTGAGATGCGTGTTGCAATGAATTGTTTGCCATCTGCAACCGATACGCATCATCACGCACCAAACATTCAATATGTTTTGCTAGCATAGGACTATCGCCTGGTTGGTAAAACAGCGCGTTCTCCCTCTCAACCACCTGCTCCACCACACCATATACGGGGGTCGTGATAATGGGCAGGCCAAACGCCATAGCTTCAAGCACCACTCGCGGGAAGCTCTCTACTTTTGAAGTGAGCACAAAGAGATCAGCAGCCGCATAAAACGACGCGATCGATTCGGTAGGCGGGAAAGTACGAATCCAATCTCTACAATTCACGGCAAGGGAATGGCACCTCTTCTTGAGAGTTTCAGCGTACTCCCCACGGCCATCTCCAACCAGCAATATGTGAACGCGACGCGCAATTGCCTCGGGCAGCAGGGCACACGCGTCAACCAAATCCAATTGATTCTTTCTGTCGCACAACGTGCCCACGCAGAGAATTGCGATAGAATTTACCTGCAAGGCAAGCGCTTCGCGACAGCGCACACGCTCAGCCTCATCACTTCGAAGAGGAAACCGGTCAAGATCGATCCCGTTGTGGATAACATCAAAGCACTGTCGCGTATCAAAAGTCTCCCAAACCTTTCGGGTGGCATGAGCAACGAAGACTACTCTCCCAGGCAACCCAATGGCTGCAATCGCCTGCTGTGCCACTGGATCGGGAAGAAATCCAAAATACTGATTCCAAGGTTCACTTTCACGAATGATCCAGATAGAGGGAACACCTGCACGCTCTGCTGCCAAAACTGCCATAAAACTCAGTAGCGTATTGACCAAAACCAACCTAGCTTCAGTTTGGCGGATCCTTAACGCAAGACGGTCAACTTCCATATTTAACCGCTTAAGCGTTGAAACTTTACACAATGAGCCAGGTACGACGTCCACAGAAATCCCCTGCGTTGCATATTCAGACCGCAACGGCCCATCCTCAAAGGAGACTAGCTCGGGAGTAATAACTCCACGATGAAGCAGTTCCACAACCAGCTCGTTCAAACTTATAGAGGCTCCCTCGAAATCAAGGTTATGAGAAAACACGATCGCTTTTATCGGCTCATGCCGACCAACCGCCCTTTCATTCTGACGGGCAGATGCTCCAACTCGAGACAACAACGGCTCCGGGCGAGGCACTGGCCCTCGCCTCCCAAGGGCCACTCGCGCGCGATGAATCATCCACGTGATATCGCAAGACATCACGTGCAGTGCAAACCGGACAATCTTTGGATGGCTCACGAGAGAGACACCTGAACGCCTACGCAGGCCGAACCACGTAGATCACACAGGCGCTGCCGAGCCATTTGGACACTTTCTGCCTGGATCTCACGGAGAGACGTGGGCCAAGCACCATATGCCCTGTGTAGAAGAGTCCAACACCAGTCGCCTCGTCGATGGTGAAAAGTTGGCTTACGAAATGTCGCCTCCAATGGCGTAAGCTAAAGGTCACGATCTCGCTCAGTGCATTGCCGGTCTCACCATGGCGCGGAACTATCGCATAGTGCTTGGCTGTACTAGCCATCAAGCGCAGCACGCTCACGGCATCAGAAAGTGCGGGCTTCGAAAATCCTTTGGGAAAGAGGCGAGGAGCCAAACCAAGCAGCCGCTGAATAAGCTCTGTATAGTGAGCTACATTGGTCCAGAAGCGCCAAGCGCCGGTGGGCATGAGATGCACACAGTAGCCGCTCGGCCTCAAAACTCTCTTCACCTCTGCGTGCAAATACGGCAGATCCAGCACATGCTCCAAGACGTTAGAAGAAAAAACCACGTCAAAACTATCGTCTGGAAAAGGAATATTCCGGCCATCGTAAGGTTGAACAGGAAACTCCAATTGGCCGGCGTAGTTGGAGTCAGGCATATCGATGGAGTCAACGACATAACCATCCTCCGTCAGACGCTTTGCCTGATAACCTGTACCGCCACCTATTTCGAGTATTCGGATACCCGAGGAGAATCGTTGGACGATCTTCGTATACTCGTATTCACGAATCACGTGCAGAAACTCAACGCTAAACACTGATTCACACCTGAGCGTTCCAGACCTGTCCTGCCAGCAGCGGGAAGTCGTGTCTAGATAGAACAGTACGGCGTAGTTTTAGCCAGGTTGTTGCATTGAACATACTACTAAATTTGGGTTTCATTGCTTCTTTCCCACATACACGATGGTCGTCTCCCTTCCAATGCGCAAATCAATACCATCTGCATCCCGGGTTGATCCAGCAGCGCCACTGAGTATGGGGTCCCTCATGTCCCTAATCTGATTTAGGGCATAACACGAAACTTCATCAAACCGATGTGTCATATCATGGGCTATTGAATGAAGCTTTCCGATTAGCACTCGATGCTGGAATAGCAAATTCACCCGGAGTTTTATCTTCTGCCAGAATCCATGCCTGACACCACTGCCCAAAAAGGCGTCTATCAGAGCAAGCTCCTGACGCTGCGCATGATATTGATGGACTGCTGATTCGATATAGTCAGAAAGTTCCCTCAAAGCAGCAATCTTTTTGTAACTCTCTACGAGTTCTGCGTCTGATGAAAAGTCTGCCAGAGCAATCAACTCGGGCGCAAACCCCAAATTCTTAAAGCAATCAGAAATCTGATGCGGGGTAAAGCTTCTAACATGTTGCCAAGGGTGAAACAACGCTTCCGAAACCGGACAATAAACACTTGAAGACTCCACATTTTCGTTGTTTGGAGTTGATGCAATCAGGTACCCGCCTGGCTTAACAAACTTCTTAACGCGCTCCAGTACCTTGTCGAAATCCTCATCCAACACGTGCTCCAGAACTTCCATCAAGAGAACGACGTCAAATTGGTCACTGGAATCGACGCCCTTGACCCCTAGAAAATGTTTGTGTTGACCAATTTTACCTACCAACAAATCCTGGCGATCCGGCGATGGTTCAAAACCTGCTGCATTCAGACCCCGATCCAAGAGGAGCTGCAAGACATGACCACTGCCTGCACCAAAATCAAGATGGCTGCCACCGGGAAGAAGATACTTACTGATAAGCTCAAGAAATTTTGGACCTGCTACCTTCCCGAAAGAGAGATTGTCAAGCTCTGTTTGCGCAACACCATCCCAGAACTTATTGACTAACTCGGATGTCCAACGAATTCTCTTGACCAAATGACGCTCCGTCAAAACTCGTTAAAGCTGCCTCGGCCGGCTCGCTTGATAAAGTACGCGCCGAAATTGTAAGGGAGTGATTTGATCCGATATGGCAAATCATGCTTCGATAGATAGTCATGCACAGCTCGTGCACACCCATCCCAAGCATAATAATCATCGATCACTACTATGCCGCGCTCGCTTGTGATCGGACAGAGAGACCTGAGCGACACATCGGTTGACGCATACCAATCGCCGTCCAACCTGAGAACGGCAATGCCGTGTCCGGACAGTTCCGATGCAATGCCAGGGACGGTACTATCAAACCAACCGCGAACCAGCTTGTATTCTGTGGCCGGAAACTGATGCTGTTTCAAAAGGTTTACTAGATCCTCCTGCGCCGCCCTGCAATTATCGAAATACTTTTCTTGATCTGCCCCGGCCTGCCACTCCGCAGCGAGAGGGCCATCTCGCTGATCTACCTGAGGTAATCCTTCAAAACTATCCAGCATGTAGACAGGTTTAAGCACTTTGCCAAATAACTCTCGTTGCACCAGCAACATGGCAACTGAACAGCCGCCTCTCCAGGTTCCGCATTCCAGGATCACACCCGGCACGGTGTGCTTTATTGCGTAGACGACTGCTGCCATAGTAAAGATTATTCCGGTTTCATGAACCATGCTGTAGGGCGTAACCGCATCAAGTATGCCTTTAATGCTCGACGCGTTCATTTCTTCGGCAATTCCCAACTGCTGAAAAGTCACAGTATTATCCACCTGGTGCACCCATCGTATGTCGTTCGTTCTTCATCAACTCGAAACATAGCTTCGGGTTCAAGTTGACAATGGAGGTTGTAAAAAGAGTCGGGGTATTGATGACAACAAAATGAAGCGCATCAATTCTGCAGTCGTACTGGACGCCGTTTTCACCCGCATTAGCAGCCTGTAGAAAGTAATCTCCGGCAGCCAACCATGCATCAAATTCAACGCTGATTTCACAAGTCTGACCGGCCTCGATCCGAGGAATTTCAACACCAGCGGTCTTATTGGTTATACCAAAGAGGTCGACACCCCTTTTGTTTCTAATAATGAATCCTGAGGAGAGATCACTAACCGGAAAGTGCGCCACGACAGTTTGAGAGATTCGGTACTGGTCGCCCGAAACCAGTACATCTACCTTTTTCCCACTTCGATCAAATATGGCCACATTCACGATTTCTACCCTGCGATCTCCGAAACGATAATCACCCTGGACTGCATTTGTCTTGGTGAGCTCAGGAACAAGACTTTGGATCGGTGATGTTCTCCCACGTTCAAACTTCACAGTTAAGTCTCCGTGCTCTTCGTGCATCAGACTTGTCGTGACCTCGCCATATAGACTCTCTATATACATTTTTGAAACATCTACAGGCCTGCCAGAATTAATAAGAGCTCCGGCGTCAAAGAGTAATGCGCGATCACAAAAACTTGTCACCGCATTAATGTCGTGAGAAACAAAAAGAATGCTCGTTCCGACCTCCCTCAACATTCGAAGCTTGCGAAAGCATTTCTCTTGAAACTTGGCATCTCCAACAGAAAGAGCTTCGTCCACAATCACAACATCCGGATCTAAGACTGTTTGCACGGCAAACGCGAGCCGCATTATCATTCCGGAGCTGTAGGTTTTGACCGGTTGCTCGATGAAGTCACCGATGTCGGCAAAGCTCGCAATGTCGTCGAAGCGAGCCAGTGCCTCCTCGCGAGAGAGGCCTAGAATTTGGGCATTTAGAAATATATTTTCTCGCCCGGTAAATTCGGGGTTGAACCCACTTCCTAGTTCGAGTAAGGCGGTAATGCGTCCCGTGGTTTGAACGGTGCCAGAGGTCGGCGCAACGGTGCCGGCGATGATCTGTAACAGCGTACTCTTCCCAGCACCATTGCGACCAAGAATACCTACAGCCTCACCCGGCTGGACTTCGAAACTGACGTCTCGTAAGGCCCAATGCTCACGATAAAGAGAGCTCCCATTCGTTGCACCAAACACAGTTTGAAAGCGATCAAGTAGGGCTTGTTTGAAGCGATCTTGAGGGTTTCGAAAAATTCGATAGCACTTACTGATCCTGTCAACGCGGATAGGCAGTGTCATTGGCGCACTCGTGTCAGATGACATCAGCAAATGCCGGGCGAGACATTTGGAAAACCCAGAGACCGCTGATAGCCACAATGGAGGAAACAGCCAAATATGCGAACCAGTGCCCCCAATCCGGGTGAGTGCCCAAGATCAACACAGCACGCAACTCTTCAATGGGATACGTCAGTGGACTGAGGTAGATAAGCTTTTGTGCCACCAGTGGTGCAGATGATGCTGGATAAAACACGGGGCTCAAGAATAGCAGCATAGACATAATCACGCCGATCAGCTGCCCAATATCCCGGAAGAACACACCAATGGATGCGAGCAACCAGGCCAGACCGACCGTGAGCATCAACAACGGAGCGAGCACCAGCGGAACATATGAAGCAGTAAGTGGGATTGATTGATGCTGAATGAGCACAAGCACACCTAGCAACCCAAGGCTGATCAAGGCATTAAAGACCGCTGAGGCAAGATGGCTAACAGGTAGTAACTCTAACGGGAACACCACTTTCTTCACGTAGCTTGGATTGGAAAGAATTGCCGAGGGAGATCGCGACAGTGTTTCAGAAAATACCGAGTGTACGATAAGACCACAATAGAGCATGAGAACAAAATCTTCCATACCACCAGTTCCCCAGCGCGCGTTGAACACCCCGCCAAACACGAACGCGTACACGGCCAGCATCAGGAGCGGAAATATCACAGCCCAGAGAAAGCCGAGCATAGTACCGCGATAGCGAGACTGGATGTCACGAACTACCAGTGACCACAATAGGGTTCGGCTTGTGTACAAGCTCAGGAGTCCTGATGAAACGCTAAACCTCTTCAAGTCGGTTCACATCACAAACAGTGTGAATTCACGGTTGACGTACGACACCTGTGGCCCAAGCCAAAACCTCAGCTCGTGTTCGATAGCGACACATTTGCGAGAACGAGTATTCAAGCCTGTCCCGCAGGAGACGTCGGAACGTCTTCTATCCCCTACCACATGATTTCCGTCTCTTTTCAGATATGGGACAACTCCGACGATCATCTCTGTAAAAACAGCACAACAGTATGACAATGGCCATATAACCAGCGGAAATACCGATCGACGAGCGGTATCAGCATGAGCACTCCCCATTTTGAGAGGCCTCCTCCATCTCCAAATTCCCATAGGTGCGGAATGAGCTCCGCCTTACTGAAATATTTCAGCGCAAGTCCTCGAAGCTCCCTGATCTTCAGATACTTCAATCCTGTCCTAGAGTAGTGCAGATTGATCCTTGCGCAATCCACAGCACTCATATGCTTTTGAAATTCGTTGCGAATCCCCATTATGGCCCAAAATAGGAACCAGTAGTAGTTCTGCACTACTGACCCTAACGGAACGTGCATATGAGGTTCGATCGGCACATACCGCGCAGGAAAAGTATGAATCGCCACCCCACCAGAACGCAGTACTCGTGCGCTTTCGGCGAAAGCCAATTCATGATCCTGCACATGCTCAAGGGTCGAGGTCGAAAACACAAAGTCAAAGGCCTGATCTTCAAACGGAATTTTAAATGTCGATTGGTCGACGACATATTCTGGAACATTAACCGGTTTTCCTGTAGTCGCAAACCTGAAAAACCTTTCATCCTGCGGCATTCGGCAAACTACTGCAGGCCGTACATCAAATCCATAGGCATCAAATCCAGCATCTCGATATTGATATACTGCCTCACCGGCTCCGCACCCGAAATCCAGAATCCTTGACTCCTTGGTCAGGTAATTATTCATATTGGCCAGCATGCGACGATGTTGACGAACGATGCTAAATTCCCCAATAGAAGCAGAACCTTGTTCCATTTGAACCCATCTTCCTATAGTCGCGGTATGACAGGAATGATCCTAGAACTTCGTCTCAAAAATTCTTGAGGATCGTATGATGCAGGCGAGCTGGACAAAAAACCTCGACACTTGGGGACATAGGACTCCCAGCGAGTGAGAACCTCCTGCTTTTGGCTAAGAATAATCTCCCAAGCGTCTGTCTAGTGACTACGGCCGCAGAATTGACTTGTCCTGATGCCATAGAGCTCCAGTGTCTTATCGATCATCTGTTGCATACCAAAATCCTGGGCAACAAACCTTGGCCCGGCCTCGATTGCCTGCTCCCGCATCCGATCATTGTCTAAATAAATACCAACGAGTGCTGCTAGGCGCTCCGCGGAGGGAAGAGCCGCTAGTAACCCTGTCTCACCTTGGCTAAAACTTTCTTTCGTACCACCCGCATCAGTCGCCACGATCGGCAACCCCAACCACTGGGCTTCAAGTACCACGTTAGGGGTCCCTTCGAACTCGGAAGTCAACAGAAACACATCCATTATCGAAAGTGAAGTTGCAACCTCAGGCCGAGCACCAGGTAGATGGACTCGCCTTTTTAATCCATGGTTGCTAATGAATGATTCCATCTCTCGGCGCATGGGACCTTCTCCAATAACCAGGAAGTGCACATCAGGATAGCACGTTGCGACCAACGCCGCTGTATGCAACCACAGCATGGGACGCTTTTCTTCCCAGAAACGAAAAATAGACCCAACTACCAGTGCATTTTCTGGAATGCCGAGGGATTGCCTATATTCTCGGACTGAATCACCCGCCACTCGCTTTAAATAGCCAAGGTCGACGCCATTGCGGACAACGGTGAATCGTTCTCTTGGAAGCCCAAGCCATCGGGTGTAATCAGTCGCACCAGCTTCACTGTTATTGAGGAATGCCACACAATCCATAGACGCCAGTGCCCGGTAGGCGGGACACATGTAGTCCTGATAATAGGTGAAGTTCGTAGGTGTGACATTGCGACTTGCGAGAACGATACGAGGGACACCGGCAATCATTGCCGCAATACCGGCTTTAATACTGCTAGAGTCCTGCCACGCATGGATAACCTCTGGACGCCTTGAACGAAATTCTTCGACCAAGTTGAGTATCTCTTCAATAAGACCTGGTGAGATATCGGCCAGCAATTCAGCCACTTCCGAGTCGACTGATGAAAGGCCGTCGTCACCCAATGATACGGTATGTTCTACCTGGCGTACTTCAATGCCGGCCATTTCCAACTCATGCAGAAAAAAATCAAGGTTTGGTGCATGATCGATATACTCAGCCAACAGGCTCACTGATTCGCATTGGCCCGAACGCTGAAGACCTATAAGCGTATTGACAATTTGCCGCTCAGCACCACCAGCGGCTAACCCTGCATTGACAAGAACAACGCGACGCGGAATGGGTTGATACCCTCTCTCGTGAGCTGATGCACGCGCACGTTGAAGTAATTCTTTGTAGAGTGGTTCACCGATAAAGGCGTTGGCATTCTGTCCTGTGCAGCTGAGTCGGCTGGAGGATAAGGCTTCACGCTTGAATATGCGCCGCCAAAGCGTCCTGAGCACAGACACTTCTCTTGTCATCACAACAGCTTTCCGCAAGGGATGCCACTCAGGCTGCTGCCCCATTATGTGGATCAACTTTTCCCCTGCACGCCACAGGAGAAACCGATGCATGAACAACTGCTGATACCGCCCATTCACCTTACAGACGACGAACGACCGCCGACTCTTAACCACTTGAATCGCCATTTTTCGTGTGAGCATGAGCTGCGAACCAAGAAATATAATCGGCGCCTCTGCAACGGGCAATCGCCAACCGTAATCCTCGAACCACCCAAGCCATCCACAGGTCGCAATGGATGTAATTTCATCCGATGGGGTCGGCACCACCAATCCCTTGCATCGAGGATGCTCGCGCAGAGCGAGAACATCCTTGAATGTCACGGCGAATGGGGTCGCAATGACCGCGCTCTCCCAATTCATACTCTCGACGATGTCCAACGCTTCCAAAAGTTTCCTATTCATGGGCTTTGCTTGCCAATAGAAAAATGCCAGCTGTCAGGAGGTCGCGATCGGAGAGAGCTTTAAAGCGGCCTGCCAGTTGCTCACGCAAAATGCCGGGAGAGCTAGACTGTTTTATTTCTGCACAAATAGTGAAACCAACCTGCTTGGCCATACTGATGTGCGCGGAACACGGCTGGCGGTTAATGAACCATGGTCGGCCACCACGCATCAACCTCCAAGTCAGCTCCGAGTATTTCCAGTGCCCATTCCACTCGGAAGCTGTATCGTGACACCGTAGGTCGATCTGATGGGACATAAATCCACCAGGCCTCAATATACGGAAGCACTCCGCGTAGATCTCTTCAAGGTGATCGACATGTTCCAGGACGGCTTGAGAAATGATGAGATCCACACTATTGCCCGAAATTTCTCTTATTCTAGCGATTGGGACCAAGTAACAAATTGTGCGTCTCGGCAGACTCTCTGTCAGAAGGCTGCGCAAGCGCTTCAGCCGCTCTGGTGCAAGGGTTTGGGTGAGTCGGGTTCCAGTAAGTATGTCCGAGGGGAAGCCGTAATCATCCAACTCTGGCAATATCTCCGAGAACTGGCCATCGCATGGAATGGGCACTTGAGCGCTGAGTAAATTGATGAGCTCATCAAAAACGAGAAGGTTCGTTTCACTGGATGCGTGGCGGACGGTATCGAGGGCATAATACTCCTCAACCCCAGTCAGCACCGCCATGAGACCAATCCCAATTGAGTCCCCAGGGCCAAGCTCGACAACAGTGCGCGGGGCGGTCGCCAATCCGTGCTTGCTCGCCATAACCAAATGGCGCAAATATACGGAGTAGCAATACTGAGCTGAGACAGTACCGCCAGTTCCGATGGGTGGGGAAACCAACATAGATTTACAACCACGAAGAATGTGTCTCCAAACCGGCGTACTCACGCTACCTTTTCCTACTGAGGTGCATCACATTAGTGGTGGCGGGGCCGGTGGCAATAGCGGCACTGCGGCGGGATCAATCCACATCTGAAACCACAGTTCAAGCATGAGCAATGCCCATAAGCGAGTGTGGTGCAATTGATTACCGCCACAATGTGCATCCAGCAGTGACTTGACATAGGTGGGCATCATCAAGCCCCTTCGACGCGCCTGTGAGCTAAGTAGTATATCGTACGCAAACTCTTTGAGTTCCCCTTTAAGCCATTCATCAATCGGCACCCCGAAGCCCATTTTGGGGCGATAGAGCACGTCGTTGGGCAAGAAGGGTTCCAATGCCGATTTCAGAATTGACTTCGTCACGCCACCCCCCATCTTTTGGTCAGGTGGAATGCGAGCCGCCCACTCCATGAGTTTGTGATCCAACAAAGGCGATCTAGCTTCCAACCCGTGCGCCATGCTGGCGATATCAACTTTTACTAGAAGGTCACCCGGCAAATAGGTGTGGATGTCGGCCCAGGCCGCTCCGCCTACGAACGACTTGGATTGTCGGAAATAGAACTCAAGAAGGTCAAGTGACGAATTGCTGAGAAACGGACGCATGAGATGGTCATAACCAGCGATCTTATCGTGATCATAAAAGTAGGCCATAGATGGAGCATAGCGACGAGAGTCTTTTTCACTCACATAAGATAGCCAACGACGAAACACACGTAAGACGCGATAGCAATCTGCATCTGGTGGAATAGCCTGGGCGACACGAGATGCACATTGGCGGAATAACCAAGGCAAACGGCTTATCCACTCTGTTTGTAAACACTGTGAGTACCGGCTATAACCCAGAAAACTCTCGTCTCCTCCGTCACCGTTGAGCACGACGGTAACATGTCGCCGTGCCATCTGTGCCACATAATATGTGGGAATAGCCGAGGGGTCTGCAAAGGGCTCGTTATAGTGCCATGCGAGCGATGGAAGAATGGCTACAGCCTTTGGGCGAACCACCATTTCGTGATGATCCGTATCGTATCGCTCAGCAACCATGCGAGCATACATGCGCTCGTCGTAACCAGTCTCATCAAACCCAATGCAGAACGTTTTTACACGGCCACTGGAGTGCCGAGCCATCATGGCGACGACGGCCGATGAGTCAACGCCACCTGAAAGAAATGCTCCTAGCGGTACATCGGCAATCATCCGGAGTCGTACTGCTTCATCAAGCTGTGCAACCAGTTCTTCTTTTAACTCCGCGAGCGGCCTGTGGCGCGCTTGTGACGGCACCGGCAATGCCCAGTAGTTTTGGATATTGACCTGCCCTTCACGAGTGACAACCATATAAGAGGCATTCGGGAATTTCTTCACGCCTTTGAACGCGGACCATGGAGATGGGATATATTGTAGCGTCAAATAGTGATGGATGGCTTCATAGTCCGGCTCACGCCTAAAGCCAGGCCACACAAGAATGGATTTGATTTCTGACCCGAATAGAAACACATCGCCATCCCAGGCATAGAACAACGGTTTCTTGCCGACACGGTCTCGAGCAAGGACAAGCTTTTCATTGCGTTGATCCCACAATGCAATGACAAACATACCCCGGAGACGTCCAAATATCTGCTCACCCCAACAGTGATACCCGTTCAGGACAACCTCAGTATCGGTGTGGCTCTTAAAGTGGTACCCGCGCTCGCTAAGTTCCGCGCGCAACTCTACAAAATTGTAAATTTCTCCGTTGAACACTATTTGGATGCTTCCATCTTCATTTGGCATGGGCTGACGCCCGGCGGCGGTCAAGTCAATGACTGACAGTCGTGCGTGCCCTAAGGCAATGCCTTTACCGACCCAGATACCCTGATCGTCCGGTCCACGATGCTCAACAATTCCCACCATCCGGCCAATCGTGGATGAGATTTCCGAGGGCGCAGCTGTTTTTGTAGAAAAAATACCTGTAATTCCGCACATCTTAGTCAGTTCACAATTTCAGATCGAAGTGCTTGTCTCTGTCATGACGCCGCGCAACTACATTGTGGTTAGGTTTATGCAGGGGTCTGCATTGTTCCATTACCCACGTATGAAGCCGTATGCTGGCAGAATAGAGAGGCGCGCAACCCTATCGTGCTGTGCGCGCTGCCTAGCCAATTACGCCACAGACTTCTTCAATGGTCGAGCAGGACATGTTTCCCAATGTGTACCTAGTTGTCTTTCATGATAGGTACATCTCGGCTCATCACTGATTTTCATGCAATCCGAGGATAGTTCTCAAGAAAGATGGGGAAACCATCTCCAGACAAGCAAAATAAGTGACCTTCAGCTCTTTCAGTGGGCTGTTTTCAACACGGCAGCTCTTCTTTAATCACCCGCAACAGGTATTGCCCATACCCGTTCTTGGTCAAGGGCTGAGCGAGCTTCTCCAGTTGGGCGGCATCGATCCACTCTTGTCTATAGGCAATCTCTTCCGGACATGCCACCTTCAAGCCTTGCCGGTTTTCTAGCGTGGCGATGAACTGGCTGGCATCAAGTAGCGACTCATGGGTACCAGTGTCCAGCCAGGCATAGCCACGCCCCATGACTTCGACGTTCAGCTGCCCTTGGTCCAGATAGATGCTGTTCAGGTCCGTAATCTCTAGTTCACCTCGCAGGGAAGGCTTCAGGCTTTTGGCCAGGTCAACCACCTGTTGATCGTAGAAATATAGACCGGTCACGGCATAGTTCGATTTCGGTTGTTTTGGCTTTTCTTCCAACGATCTCACCTTACCGCCAGAGTCGAAATCGACAACACCGTAACGTTCAGGGTCCTGTACATGGTAGGCAAACACGCTCGCGCCTTCGGTGCGAGCCATGGCATTACCCAGCAAGCAGTGAAAATCATGGCCGTAAAAGATATTGTCACCCAATACTAAGGCAGACAGCTCATTTCCGATGAAGGATTCGCCGATGATGAACGCTTGCGCAAGACCATCAGGCGAGGGCTGCACAGCATATTGCAGGTTCAGACCCCACTGGTTCCCTGTGCCGAGCAGTTGCTCAAATCTAGGCGTGTCTTGTGGAGTGGAAATGATGAGAATATCCCGTATTCCCCCAAGCATCAGGGTACTAAGCGGGTAATAGATCATCGGCTTGTCGAACACCGGTAGCAGCTGCTTGCTGACAGCTAGCGTGGCAGGGAACAGTCGGCTCCCGGAGCCGCCGGCGAGGATGATGCCTTTGCGTATGCTCATGATGCCACCAATATTTGTCGCAGAATATGCCGGACCCCACTTTGCCAGTTTGGCAGTTCCAGGCCAAATGTTCTGCGCAGCTTGTCCGTATTCAATCGTGAATTGGCAGGGCGTTTGGCAGAGGTGGGGTATTCTGACGAGGGAATCGGTCGAATAGCATCCGGCGAGAGCTTAAGTCGTTTGCCGGCAGATAGAGCTTCCAACACAACATGCCGTGCATAGTCACACCAGGTGGTCTCACCACCTGCCACTACATGGTAAGATCCAAAGGGGAACTGGTCGCCAGTCTCTCGCTGTCTCTGCCGAACCAGCTGAGCCGTCACATCCGCCAGCAAGGCCGCAGATGTCGGCACGCCATATTGATCAGCGACAACGTTCAGGCTTTCACGTTCGAGAGCCAAACCCAATATGGTTTTGGCAAAATTGTTGCCATGCGCCCCAACCACCCAACTCGTTCGAAAGATCAAGTGCCGTGCCCCGCTTTCTTGTAGCGCGATCTCGCCATCCCTTTTGGTGCGCCCATAGACACTTTGAGGATTCGTGAAATCATCTTCTGTATAGGCCCCTGGCTTGGTGCCATCGAACACATAGTCGGTGGAATAATGC
>Ga0224501_10001944_pt1 | contig 16103 bp, 10 predicted proteins | sample SF_Oct11_sed_USG_4_FD_169105 | JGI IMG/M metagenome (GOLD analysis project Ga0224501, IMG submission 169105) | Sediment microbial communities from San Francisco Bay, California, United States - SF_Oct11_sed_USGS_8_1 | ecosystem: Environmental > Aquatic > Marine > Sediment | place: USA... | reverse complement strand
AGCGGGATAGAGAGATAGCGGGATAGCGGGATAGCGGGATAGCGGGATAGCGGGATAGCGGGATAGCGGGATAGCGGGATAGCGGGATAGCGGGGTAGCGGGGTAGCGTGATAGCGGGAGAGCGGCGTAGCGGGGTAGACCAGTGGCAAGAGCATTATGGGATAGTGAGACAGCTCAGTGGTTAGGGCTTCTAACCACTGAATTACCCCCCCCCTGCAATGATACTCTAGAGAACCGAAGCCACAGGTAAAGTGAAAAATCTGTTTCCATGAAGGCTCGACCTGTAGAGAGCCAGAAGGTTTTCGTTGGGTCACATGTTCATTGAGGGACTTTGTCAACTGATAGCCATGTAAACTGAACAATAGACTCTCTGTATCTATATTTCAGGGCACATACCGTGAATATCAAAGTGGGAAAGATCGTTCGACCTTTCTACTTCTATATTCAGGCCGTGAAGGATGGATTTTCAAATTTTTCTGTCAGCAGCATACAGTTCCTCCACTGCAGCAGCCGAGGTAGACAGCCAATCCATCTTCGGCATCTTGCACGTTTACACCTCTGCCCCACACCATTCTCATAGCATTCAGTCTCACACTGTCATAGTTCACAGCCGAGTGCTGATTATGTTTGACACCCATGGTTTTCCACGTGGAAACATTTCTGGTGAAAGACAAGGATCTAACCCGGTAGCTTCGCCATAGCAGTCTCTTTCCTACGTATCCTGACTGGAGTCAGGGCTTGCAGAAATTGGCCTACTGAGACTTTGAGCATTTCCCAGGGTGAGCCATTAGGAGGCTTTCTGCTTGCACTCGCGTGCTCCATACAGAAGGTAACTCGGTGGGAGCTAGGGCCTCTTTGTTTGGGATCTGAGACTGACGAGGGTGTTGCCAAAGACAAAGATTTTTCCCAAACTGGTAATCAAACCAAATGGCAGTGCGCTATACACTGGGCTATTGCTTTACCCCATAACAGCCTAGGTGTCAAACAAGAAAAACAAATCTCTGACTTGGTGCCCTTCTGATGTGCATATGTATCATTTTATGTATGAGTTATCACCCTCCTAATTAGCACCATTCTTCACAGATTCAAGGCTGTTTTTGTGAAGTGCACACCACACACATTTGTGAGATTTAGGTTAGGCCACCTACCTCCTACATACTGAACCACGATTGCGAGTCAATGGAGATTTAGGTTAGGCCACCTACCTCCTACATACTGAACCACGATTGCGAGTCAATGACTTTGGCTTGAGACAGTTTTTATTAATGGTTCTTTTTCACGGTTTTCGCAGTTCCTGGTTGATGAAATTTTTTCGTGGCTAATGTGTCACCCCAGTTGATGGATGAGCCTACTTTTCCATCACCATGTTTTGCAAGTGTATGGGCAGATTGAAGCAGAGTATGTGGTTGACTTTTGCTAACATAAGCTCATTTCTAGCACCACTAAGCCAGGAGCTTGTTTCCATAAGGGTCCATGGTGTAGTCTTTAGAGAAGATTTACTTTTTGTTCAGCATATACAAGGTTGAGTCATAGGCATCTCATGGTCATCCTGAGATTGAAGGTTTTATAGTGTGGTCCTAGCCTTTAGTCATCCCAGACCTGCATACAAGGCAACACATGTGATCGGTCAGAGAAAAATCCCTTGAAATATTCCACCATGGGCAGGACTTGAACCAGGGGCGCGGAGAGGACAGACAGCAAGATACATTCATACTTCCACTGAGCTACCATGACTGACGACTCGAGAAAATAACTTGATTCAAAGTTGTGATCTGAATTGGATGCATGTACAATAGTACCAAAAGTGGGTCGGGAACCTCTGATCTTACTTCAGTATACTATCTAAACTCTGCAATGGCATTATAGCTCAATAGCTTGAACGCTTGGTTCATAATCAAGGAGTCCGGGTTCAAGCACTAATCTTGCTGAGCTCCCACTGTGAGAATGAGTTGCTCACATGTTTCTTAGTTCCTACCGCTTCAACAAGCCTCGGGCTTAGGAGGTCAGTTAAATAGGATGGCCAATTGCCTGAGTAGATAAAAACATCTCTACATCATATCAATGGGCGTGAGTTTTCGGCATAAATCAGAGGTGTTTCCTTCTTCTGTTCATTGTACAAGATTTTTGGCACCAGTATCCTCATTGTGTCTTAAATGGAGGCGATAACCTTTCTGCTTCAAAAATCGAACCTTGCTACAATCAAAGGAGGGTCAATGTTCTCTACCCACTCAGTTTGAAATATATTCTCCTGAACTTGGGTAAATGTACTTTTGTCACCCAGCTGATCATTTTTGAACTGTTGGCCAAAAATGTCAGTATTGTTAGGATATATGGCATTCTCATGACGAGTGTCAGTTTAACTCTGTCAATCATTTCCGGCCAGTGAAATCACTTGGTGTAGTTTGCTTCCTGGTCATGCATGAGCTCATCTGAATTCAGGTCATTGTCGTCATCATCATGCTCATGATTCCACTGCTGCACGAAGGCCTCCCTCTGGCTAGCCCATACGCTTCTGCCTTTAGTCGCCTTCATCCAGTTCTTGCCACGCTGTCTTATTATATCATCTGACCAATTGATTTTGGACCACCCCTACACCTTTTGCCTCTGGGTTTCCAGCTCAGTACACCATTTGCCCAGTTGTCTGATGCCCTTGCCGCATGCCCCACCCAAGTCAATTTTGATGTTTCAATGAGCCGTAACACATCTGGCTTTGCTTGGCTCCGTTTCTTGCCGCATGAGGTCGACTGAATTCAGGTATTTCACCATTATCTAACCATCAACCCTAATTATAGCTTTTTCAAAGAATTGTGCCAGGACAATATGTATATTTTATTCAGAACCATCGTTGAAGTGAGAAGCTGTGGCTTAATGGGGAGCGTATTTGGCTTTGGATCAGGTGACCCGGGCTCGATTCCAAATTTGTAAATTATTTTGTGCTTTCTCTGTCACTGGATTCGGATAACAACTGGAGGAGGCCTGTCCATAGAGTACCAACTCCATAGACCAAATCACGGACCATTGTGAAAACAAACCGTCGACTCAGTGAGGTCACTCGTGTAAAACAAACCGTCGACTCAGTGAGGTCACTCAGTGAGGTCACTCGTGTAAAACAAAATGATCTGGCCTCATCTTTTCTTACCCAACTTTGCTCCCTCATGGTTAGTTGTGACATCATAAGCAAAACAGATGCAATGTGATGTCAGCATACAGTACTTCCATGCAGATGTCCACACGCGAGTGCACGCACAAGTTTTAAGCTCCGGTAACCTAGCGTTGCCGCCCTATGATAATTTGTATGATTGAAGCAGGTTCTCCATTTAAAATTACCTGAGGTCAGTTAACTAACTAGAATGGGACAGCAGGATTTGTCATTTTCAAAATTTTACTATATAATAATTTTTCTCTACAATTTCGCTTTTTGAAGCTACACAATACAAATTTCCTTTAAATTGGTAATTTATATGGTTCAATTTCCACTTTTTTCACTCTTCTTGGATTTGGATCTTGTCAATAAATAAACAAGATCAGACCATCTATATAAATGTGGAGATAAGCCATTGGCTTAGCGATACTATCCATGTGAACTTTATTTTATTGTTCTACTCGGGTGCTTGGTCATCCTACTAAGACTGAGACTTGTTGGGGCGATAGAAGTTAGGAGTTCATTCTCACAGTGAGCACTCGGCATAACGTGGACTTGAACTGGCTATCTGTTGGTCTTGAGCCTAGTGCTTTAGCCATCAAGCTAACCTGCTATACCAAATTCAATGTATTCCTTTATAATGCATAATTTCTGTTGACCTGGCTACACTCACTCTGTCAGATCAGTGCTATCTATAAACCGCGTTGTACGGTTTTCCTAGAAAATGAAATCGTAAGAAAATGGAATAATGGTATGCACCAGTCAGCAAAATTTGTTTTTGCTTTGTGATGATAGATACATCAAAATATGTAAACTGTTTTGACCAATGAAATCCAGGCTCAAATTAACAACTGTCATAGCGTAGGGGGTGAATGAGGATAGACTGGAAATAATATTTCATATCTGAATGTAGCTCAGTACAATGTCGGCTATGAAAAATGCACTTCATTTTGGCAATCAATACATCAGGTTGGGAAGTACCTATACTTAGGCTGCAATAAAACAAAAAATGTTCATGAATATTCCTGTTCTCGGATGGCATTTTCTTCTTTCGTGTCCTGATCTGGGTCAAGTCAAGGGTGTACAGAATTTGGCCTACCGAGTCTCTGATTTAGGGTTTCCCAGGGTGCGTCAATGGGAGACTCTCTGTTTGTACCCATATGACGCATAGAAAGGTATAGCTCTGTGAGAGGGCTTCCTTTGGGATCTCAAACCGAGAGTATTGCAGAAGAGGAAGTTTTGCCGAAACTGGAAAACGAATCAGGGACCCCGAAGGCCCGGTACGCTATCCACTAAGCATCACTTTACCCCCATTGCATCATTGCAGTACATGATTGGCTGTACATATAAAATGTAGCTCTTTTGTAGTGGAGATACTGAATAGTACATTTTGTGGTTTTGACAATGGACAGCTCTGCGAGAATTGGACATTGACAGGTTCCCTCCTCACTCCCAGCCAGCCAGGTAACACTGCCTCTTCAAATATATGCTTAACTACTCGAGATTTTGAAGGGGAAGCACTTTTCGCTTGTTCCTCCCTCTCTCTATATCCTATCTCTATAAGTCAGGTCACTTGACTTGGCTTATCAGTGAGAGAATTTCCCCCACGGGATGATAAGTCCTTGCGGTAATAGAGTATGTTTTGGCTAGGGACAGATAGATGTAAGATCTGTGGCTGCGTGGGGTGCCAGATGTCAGACAGGAATCTGTTTTTTTCTTGAAAATATTTTCAAAACATCAACTTGTTCGGCCAAAACTTACCGAGTTCGTTACGTCGCAGAAAAAATAAAATTATACATTCACCTCGCAACTTTCTCTGATTGTGGATATTAATCCTTATGGAAAGCTTAAGGTGTTTTTACAGCTCACTTTGTGCCCAGATAATAAATATCACACTTAGTCTAAGTCTGATCTGGTGTCCAATCCTAAACCAGTCCAAATGGATCCATTAGATGCCCGAACCCGGGTCACGAGATGGTGCTGAAGGATTTTAACTTACTTAGTCATTTTGCCTCTCAGCTTAGTAACAACCTTCTGTTTCAGATTCAGCCTTGATGCAGTCCAGTACAGCTGAAGGGCAGTTTGGTTATTTCCAAAGCCCCTACTATTTCGCCAAACCTGATTCAACATGTGAGGTTTGTAGGTTACCATTAACTAGCCATTGGGGGAGGGTAAATATTATACATGTACATGCGTATAGGGTGGCGATGTGGCTCAGTGGTTAGAGCACTCACCACTGATGTTGGGACAGCCTTTACACGTGATTTTTCAACAACTCTCTCTGTTCACGCAGCGGTAAATCGGTACCCAACTCTCTTTAGAGCTAGGTAATTGAGGTGACGGCGGTGAGGAAGAGGAGTGTCACCCTTCTCAGTCATATTGTTGCCAATAGAAGTTTGCTTTTTAACAGCCACTTTCCCGTATGACTATTATGGGCTATGGCAACAACCTCACCTTCCCACTTGTAAATCATTTATGGCTCGTAGGACATGAACTGATGTGTGAGGAAAATCTTTGATTTTTTGAAAAACACAATTTAATCAAGAGCAATTTGGGCCTCTCAGACTTTTAACCTTGACATGTGGCTGCTCAGTGCACCGCTTCTGATGACACATTTAGATGCAAACTTAGGTCTTGTCAAATGACAAAAAATATTCTGATCTATCACATCAGAGTGGAATGGCATTTTTAATTCCAAATTATCAAATTTAATTATACCTTTATTCTCTTCTTCATTTTAGTTTTCTATTGAAACGAGACTGCAGCACGGCCAGCTGAAGTACCGCCCCCATAATAATGTGAATGTTTTGTTGGAGATGAATGATGGCACTGAGGCATACAAAAACTTTTTCCTAAAGTATAACGGAGAAAGCAGCTTAGTTCCCGATCTAAACACGGGAGATTGGGTGCGAATGAACACAACTATCACTATACCAGCAGAGACTCTGAAGTAAGTTGTTCGACTGATGGCATAGATCAGTGCTTGGAGCACTGTGGAATAGTGACATCTCGGTCATAGGGCACTATGAAATGGTGGCATAGTGGGCAGAGAATTCTGAGAATCAGCAGCATAGCCTAGTGTTTAGAGAACTATTGGGGCTAGGAGCAAAACCTAGTGGTTAGAGCAACACAGGTTAGCTACTTAGAGGGATGGAATAAGATGAAATTATCAACTCAGAGCCTTGTTTTACAAAATGGATCATGGGACAGTCCAGTGATAAGAAAGGTTGACTGGGCTCACAGAATTGAAAAGTTTTATTTTAAGGGAAAAGCAGTGGTTTAGTAAGTAGCTGACTTGGCTTTGGACCAGATGGCCTGGGTTTGATTCCAAGTATGTGCGTCATTTTGTGCTTTCCCCTCATCAGATTCGGATTGCGATGTGAAATAAAGTAGGCCAATGGAAAAAGTTCCAACTTTATGGCGCAAACCATGAACCAAATTGGAAACAAGCCATTGGCGTAGCGACGCCATCCATGCGAAACAAGATGGTCTTATGTTATCCAATCTTGGGCAACAACTCAACCTGCTTGAGAGAATAACTCCACAAATGCTTTAGCTACAGAAAACCATGTTTAGGTGACCTAGCGTTTTGGGTGAGGGAGCAAAACCAGTTCCTCTAGTCACTATTTTGTGTTTCATTTCTGTTCATTCTGTTTTGTCCCAGGTTTACGATAAAATTTATAATGTGGGAGTTGGCATCGCAAGCAAAGTCAGAAAATGCTACACTGCTCTATGATAATATCACTATTGGCTATGGATGTATTGACAATAGTCCCGGACTTAATGGTGTAATTCTCAAAACCGGTGAGTCGCTAGGTGTTTTTGGAGAAGCTAATGCAGACGTAACGCATCGCGTAAAAGAGAGGTCTATCTTTATTTCAATTCGGATGGCCTGCGCATTAGCCCAGTAGGCTGAAATCATGCGAACGAGCGGATTCGCGTCGACAGCTGGATAAAAAGTCCAACGTGTCAACGTATTTTTCTTGCGGTCGCACAATTAGTCCTGAGTCGCCTTGTCCTAACGCATTCGGGCGACTTGTCCAATCGAGCAGAAAACTCCAACGCGTATGTTTGGGCAGTACAGCGCGTTGCCAGTGCGTTGGATTAGCGACAGGGCAACGTGCACCGGACGCTAGTTTGTCCGAAAACGCCTTCTGTGACACTTATTCCTTGTGATTTGATTATATGTGTCTAGCTGTCTTGTGTGCAAGATTTTCACTTGGGGGATGATTGGGCAGTCAAGATCAACAACTATCATCGATGAGGGGCTCGAGTCAGAGGGTATGTCAGAGGTCAAAGGGTAAAAGGATCATCTGGAGATATTTTTGAGACCAAAGAGAATCGCCTAGCCCTACTTCTCCCACCCTCCTATTGATCTATATAGGGGTGAGGAATAGAGTACTGGGCTACCTCGCAACCACAAGAACTTGGGTTCGAATTCTGGCGGGTTCCATTTATATGAGCTCATCAAATTACTCCTAGCTCAAAGCAAAAACAAGCCTGATTAAGAGGTGGAGTATTGATACCGTCCTGCTCATAATGCTCTATGCTAAGCCGTAACAGGCGAAAAACAAGTATCCAACCTGGCAGCTTCACCATAACAGTGAAGGCATTACATGATACAAATTATAGGGAGTAGGCGTAGCCCAAGGTCCTACATGAACTGAGATGAAGATCATGTTGTAAGAGCAAGTAGGTATAACAAGTGATGCCCAAACTATTTTAAGTGTGCCTACCTCCCGCGTAACATCCCATTAAGCACCTTACAAAGACATAACAGCTAGTTCCCATACCTCTGCACATAACATCCTATGAACAGGCTCTTTAGTCTGACTCTTCTCCTCTCGCGTTTGATCTTTTTACTGTTTTGGTGAACCGACACATTAGATACTTGTTTTTCCACCAGATACGGCTTATCATTGAGCGTCATGTGCAGGTCAGTATCAATGCCCCAACTCACAGTGAAGCTTGTTCTTGTTTGGAGCTAAGATATATGTGAGGTGCTCATACTCACAACGGGAACCCACCATGGCTGCAGTTTTCAAACCCAAGTTCTTATGGCTGCAGGCCCAGAGCTCTGAGCTAACCCCTATATAGGCCAATAAGATGGTGGGGGGGGAAAGGACTTGGTGATGCTCTTTGATTTCATACCTATCTCCAGATGATCTCTTCACCCTTTGATCTCTGACATACCCTCTGATCCTAGACCTTTCATCGAGGACCACACAATGATTATGCTGAAACAGAGGGGAGCCTGCCATGGGCACTTCTGCCTTGGTTAGGATAATTATATGGATGATAGAAATCAGTATATATGTTGTTTTACACTTTGTTGATGTGTTACAGGTGGTGTTTCTATGGAGTCAGGGTCTGACCCTGTCATTATATGGGTCTCCATTCTCACAGCCTTGGTATTGACTGTTGTTATCATCATTGTTTTAATATCAGGTACTAGTAAGCTCACCCATCCAGGCATTGAGTCAGACACGGGAGAACAACTCTATGCCTCTTTAGAGTCGTGTCTCCATTCAGCCATGGCTATGTAGTATCTATGCTCTTTGGACATTTGGTTGTTTTTGGCTTCTCAAGTTTACATTTATTGGTTGATGCCGCAAAGCCTCATTTTCACTACGCCATAAGTGCATTGTCCTGACCGAACCCTTGCATTTGAGTTAGAGCTCGTTCAAATGCGCCGAAGAAAAGAAAACTGTGAGAATGACATGATTCTCAGCTCCTACCACTCCAACAGGCCTCAAAATTACGAGGTTCAGATAGGATGGCCAAGTGCGCGAGTAGTAAGAAGAAATTATACCCCATTTAATTTGCCTTTTCAGTTTGTAATTGGCGTCAGTATCGAAGATGTTGTCCGGGATGGAGAAAGTCATTTACCGGCCGACCATTTCCATCGACACAGAACCCAGCTTATGAGTCTGTGGAGTGTGGAGTTGTGGCTCCACTTCACCCCGACTGGATACCTAGAATCAGAGACTCAGAGATTCGAATCCTCAAGTACGTTGCATTTAATACCAATGGTTAAGTTTGGGTTTACACTTCGATCTGATTTTACTTGGATAACTTAGATAAGACCACAGGTCTTTTCTACATTAAGATCCATGGAAATAAGAGAGTCTAGTTAGCCAAACAAAGGCAGGTACCTGAGACCAATTCTTGTAGACAGTCCAGGTCAAAATCCGGGTAATACAACAAATGCTGTAAAATATAAGTGCAGAACTTCATAACTTAAAAACTGTGTAAACTAGTTGCGTTTACTAAATTATGATTAAAACTGGTCCAAGGTTGAGCGGCTGTTACCATTACGATCAAGTGTGCTGAAAACATCAACTATTAAACCTCAAAATTTTGTCTTGATAAATTAACTAATCAGGTTTATTACAGGTGTCAAATAGACTTGTTCTGCACCACTCCTGATGGCTATTCTGCCACAGAGACAAAACATTTCCTTAGCATCTTCTGATGATGTAACCAATCAGGTTTCTTGCAGATGTTTAGGTGAAGGACAGTACAGTCAGGTGTTTGAGGCAAGACTCACTGGTAGTGTTACAGTGGCCGTGAAGAATCTGAAAAAAGACACTGATATGACAGCTGCTGACTTCCTCCAGGAAGCTAAAATGATCAGGTGTGTGTTGGGTTGTGTTATGCTGCGTTGTTGCATTGCACTGCATTGTGTTGAGTTATGTTGTGTTGTGCTGTCTTGCTCTGTATTGCATTGGGTTGCTTTCTGTTGTGTTTTGCTGTGTTGTTGTACTGCATTACATTATATTGTGTTATGCCATGTTGCATCGTGCTGCATTGCTCTGCATTGCCATTCCGCTGTGTTGTTTTGTGTTAATCGTATTGTGTCTTGTAACCTTCTGCCATCGCCCTTTGAAGCCACAGCAATGGATAATGCATTGGGGTTAGAATGAGAAGCCAATGGTTCAATTCCTTATCCAGCCATCATTTTGTCATTACACCACTGTTGGATTCAGATCACAACGCTAAATATAGGATGCTCTCCAGTAGAGAGAACTAACTCTATGAGGCACGCCTTGGTTTATCTGGGAAACAAGCCATTGGCTTAGTAATGTTATTCAAAGAAAAATGAGATGATTGTTTCTTGCGGCAGTTAGGGACCTGCCAGTGAGGCAGCTCAAGCTGTGTAGTCTGAGATTATGTGCTACTTTGTAGTTGCAACTTACCTGGTCTGTTGCAGCTTATTTGATCACCCGAACATAATGAAGATTATGGGCGTAGTGTACTACAGTCATGATGATATAGGGATTGTAATGGATTTACTAAAAGGAGGAAACCTGGCTGATTTCCTGCGAGCTCAGAGACAGCAACACGAGAATTTGGAAACTGTAAGTCTCTCTACTGATGGAAATAGGCCATCACTCACATGGTGGTAATAGAAGGAGCTGGATGGCTCAATGGCTTCAGCGCTTGGCTCAATCAAGATTAAAAGATCCTGAGTTCAAGTTCTGGTCATTGTGAGCACCCACTGAGAGAATGAGTTTCTCACAAGATTTCTATAACTCCGTCACTCCAAAAAGCCTCGGGTTTTGGAGGTCCATTAATTAGGATGGCCGAGTGTCCGAGTAGAAAATTTAGAAAAAAAAGAGTCATTGCACCATTGCTATGCGAAATGTGAAACTTGAGTGTCGTTCAAGTCTTTGGCGCACTACACAACTATGGAAGTTAGTCTGCATATGATGATCTAGATTTATAAATCACCATCAACTAATTGGTTTGCTATACAAAAGCCTGGGGTTAGCAGAATAGCTCAGCGGTAGTGGCTCACAATTGTGAGAACCTGGGTTCAAATCCCAGTCATGACAGGCTCTCATTATGAGCACCGAGTAGGAGACTCCCACTTTAATCCTAGGTCAACAAACAAACAAGCCTCAACATTATATGGAGTCTGGTTCTTGATTCACTTTTAGTGCTCTACATTAAGCCATAAATGGTAGAAAAGACAAGTATCTAATTGGGCAGCTTTTATCATAAATTCAGATCCTGTGTTGATCCGTAATTGACTTTCTGGCTGTAGGCTGTTGAGGAGATCAAAACACAGTTAGTTCAGATAGCCACAGAGATTGCATCGGCTTGTCGCCATCTGGAGGACAAAAAGATTATACACAGGTGAAATGCTACCACGTCTAATTATACTGGGATAATGGGTACATTTGCATGATCATTTTTTTGTGTGCGACTAGACTCATTTTTGATCGCATTTTTTGCTCACCTGCTCAAAAGCGGGACTGTAAAATTGGATTTAAAATTTTCTCTGTCGGCTGCAACCGAAAGTGATTTGGATATAACGCAAACAGAATTTTATGACTGAAAATGGACACTGGCATGCTAGTTAAGACAATGTCAAGGTTACCAATGTTAAGGCTGCAAAGAGATTGGGATATTGCATTGGAATAACTCATAGACGAACATCCTGCTCTAAGCGATGAGTTGATGTAGAGAGAAAGATTGACTTTGCCGCGGTTGAAAATCCTCCATGCAGTTTTTGACTGCGACTGTATATTCCCATGATTGGGACTGTATATTTGCGTGATTGCGACTGAAATTTTTTTGCTGCGACTAACCAAAATCATGCAAATAGGTCTAATGGGACCATTGAGTGGCTGGATCACATAATTCGCCATTCTTATCCCCCGAAACAAGCCTCAGGCATAGGAGGCTCATTAGATCGAATGCAAGGTGCTTGCTCGAAAAATAGAAAAAAGTTGATGTTCCCGCATTTGTTTTCATCAACTGTTATGCATATGGACGATCTTTGGCAAAGCAAAAGTCAGATAGCACTGTATAGCACTGTATAGTTATTTGGATGGTATTTTGACTCCAAGGTCGACATATCATCATCCAAATTCGATTTTTTAGTAAACTCCCAGGGATTTTAATAAAACTAGTTCACCTCAATGATCAGTGAAATATGTCACTGCAATGATGTAGCCTCCACTGAGAATTCGCTGGCTGAACCATATAGCATTAGGTTTGACAGTCGTAGCTTGCAGGCCGATGCGTATCAACTAAGACTAAAATCATAAAAGTGACAGCGTGCAATAAATTTTTCTTCATCTTTATTTACATTTTGTTTCAGCCATTTCAATCAAATGCAAGTTATTTACTCAATTCCTAACATATGGTAGCTTTGATGGTAGTCATATTGTTGCTATTTCATGCTTGGAACAGTGAGGGGCTCTGCTTTTGCTTTGCATGTTGCTGCGGTCCAGCCTATAGCATATGAAAGGGTAAATAATCATTGGGCTGGGCATAATTTTCTCGCTACTCACGCCCCCAATTCACCCCCTCAACAGAGAGGAGTTTTGGAGGAGAGAGGAGTTTTGGAGGAGAGAGGAGTTTTGGGGGAGAGAGGAGTTTTGGAGGAGAGAGGAGTTTTGGGATCTAAAACATGTGTTTGGAAAAACCAGTGACAAAAGCCATAGTTCAGAGTTTTGAGTCAATATTTGATAATTGTGTGGTTTCTAAAATATAAACAACTTGAAACTGTGATGCATAGTCACGTTTTGTCACTTCAATGGATAAAATAAAGTTAGAATATATGAAATTTCAGATTATTACAGAAATTCGAGCAACTCTCATTGGTTATCTAAACCATTGAGTTATCCTTGGAGAGGGGATAACTCTATGATCTGGACACCTGATTCAGAACTACAGAGATTGTATGACTAATGCCTTATTGGAAACTAATGAGGGGACAATTTATATTAGGAAGAGAACTCTCAAGTGACCAGGCTTGCTGGTGGGTGGTAGTAAGAAGGATTTGTATAGTGCAATCTGGCACCAGTTGGCACACAGTTATGTACATATTAATATACAGATAGGCCAAACAAGTCGACTCACTTTTGATGTCACAGATAGATGTGAACTACGCAGGAGTCGAATTAAATTAATTAATTAATTAAATAAAATATAGTTAGATATGCAAGTCAAATCCCTTAAATCTAATAACAACCATGTTGTGGTTTTAGAGATTTGGCTGCTCGGAATGTTCTGCTGACTGAAACAGGGCCGAACAGAATCGCAAAAATCTGTGACTTCGGTCGAGCTCGAGACATTGCAGACGGCGAATACCAACGGTGTAATCTACATAGGAAACAGCCGATAAAATGGCTGCCACCGGAGGTTTTGAATGAGGAAGCAGAGACCTCTAAACTGGATGTTTGGTGAGTGTTTATTCGTGTCACTCAGTGGGAGAATGAATGCATCTCACTATCTGCCCTCGATCTCCTCCGTGGCCCGGATTCAATTCCCAGATGTGGCGGAGTTTTTCAAAGAATAACCACTGGTTGATTATACTCTGCGTATTCTGAGCCAGTATGGCACAAAACGGCTCAATGGATCATTGGGTTAATTGGAATTTGGATTTTGGATAGGGTCACACATTAACATAGATGTAGATTACGTGTATTAGCGAAATCTGAAAACGAGCGAAGACATTATGAAAGGTACATGCATAACCCTACGTCAATGTATATCAAACAGCGCATAAGGACTACAGCTATTTGTAATACCATGCTATAATACCTATCTATGCATTAATAGCTATGCAAGGTTACACATACATATGCATAGTAAATTGGTTTTGCGTACTCCGAAGAGCTAGAAATTTGCTGTATTGAAGAATTTATGATTAAATTCTTGCTTACAGGTCATATGGTGTGCTGCTGTATGAGATTTTCACACTAGGTGGCACTCCATATCCCGGAATGACTCACGCTCAGATACAGAGTTGTATCAGAACAGGAACAGCTATGGAACCCCCTGCTAGTACTCCCACTGAGATGTAAGTGAATTCATTTAGAGATACAGGTCTAGGGTTGCGCCCTTGCTTCACAAATATATTATGAGTGTTTAGCATTCCAAATGACACAGACATAACTTAAGTTACAACCATTACACTTGGCTTCAGTTAAATTTCAAAATCACTTCGCAAATCTCTGGGGGGGGTGTATTCTCTTATGCATAGGTAGCGATAAAGCATTGTGAGGAGCTTTTAAAAATGATAATGGGAGACCAGTATGATCAGGGTTTGAACCATGGCTCATGCGGAAAGCAATCAAAAGCAGGAGTGCTCAATGGCTACGGCGCTTGGCCCAATCGGCATCTAAAAGTCCTGGGCTCAAATCCTAGTCATGCTGAGCGTCCACTATGTGAATGAACTCCTCACATACATGTCCCTAGCTCCGACCGGGCTAACAAGTCTCAGACTAAGGAGGACTGTTAAATAAGTGCCAAGTGCTAGAGTGGAATAATCAAAGCAACTAGCCACAAGATTACAGCCACACACTTAGTAACATATGGTGTCATGACATTTGGTTTGATTTTTTTCTAATCTCAGGTCAGATCTAATGAGGAAATGTTGGCAGAAGCTTCCGGATAACCGACCATCATTCAGAGAGATTCTCTGTTACCTGGGTGACTGCGGGGTAAGTCATAAGTCGAGTGGACCACTCATGTTAGCTCAGTGGGAGAATGAATGTATATCGTTGTCCGTCTTCTTTGTGGCCGAGTTCAATTCCCGGCGTGGTAGAGTATTTCCAAGAATCTCTCCCTGGCTGGTCACACTGTGCCATCCTTAGCTCAGTTCATGTAGGAGCTTGTTCTATACCTGCGCCTCAAATGTGCGCCGATATGACGGTGGGCTGAGCTTAGCGATTCTAGTCCGATTCATTGATATCTTTTTTCTTAAATCTTAGCCGTTTTTCAATCATTCTTGCACAGATGTTGAGAGCAAAGCAAAGCAGGCAATCGGTAATTAAGTCTACATTGTTGTGCCGATGTTGTGACCATATACCTCATGGCTTGCACGTTAACACCAAGTATTAACGGTGAAATAGTCTAAAGTTGATTCTTAGGAAGAAGGAAGATCCTCTTTAGTTCAAGGGACGTCAATTATGAGAAATTATGTTCCCTAGATTAGTCCTGACCGGTGATGAAAAATTCCATTCCTCTACGCCACTGATTGGATGATTCCATTCCTCTACGCCACTGATTGGATGATTCCATTCCTCTACGCCACTGATTGGATGATAGGCCTTTGATAAGATAAAATCAGAATTGCTGGTTTAAAATCATTTCGGTTTAGAACAGTCTACAATTGGCCCCATAGAGAGAGTAAAGCTACGGATGGGTCTCCATTATTTAACATTGCGATCAACTATAATCCCATCACACCCTTGATTGACAATGCCACCAGTACACTCCATGTCTCTTCCTTAAGCGAGAACATCTTCTTGTAGATTTGGGAGTCTAAATTCAGACAGAGTTTAAGCAGCAGCGGGTATGGAGATAGCTTACAGGAACAAGAGTCCCCACAGGATCCTTTACTGGCTCAACAGTTCTCATTTGAACCACTGATGGTAGGTTCAACCAGCCAATCAGATTAGTTCATAAGTTCAGCAAGCCAATTGGATGAGTTTATCTGTTTAGGGTTTGAGGTGTGCCCCAATTAACTGTAGCTTTGTAGCCTTGAGACGCCTAAATAGGGTTTAAGTTGACTAGCCTCCAACCTTGACCTTGACCTCCAACTGTCTTGACTTATGTCTTGCTGTTAAATCGAGGTTACCCTTGACAAATTTTTTGAGGCTGATGCTTGCGCAACTCTCCCTCCAACTTTATGTCAATTGACACAAGTATCTAATCCCCTTTGAGCTAGAAAAATGAAGAATATTATTATTATTATTATTATTATTATTATTTCTTTCATTCTCTTGGTTCTACATTTTAGGTGCATGATAACAAGGTTGATCTGGAAAGTCCAGATCGGGAGTATGCCCAGCTGTCCTAGACAAAGAGAATAAACTGCAAATGTGAATCGTATTAAATTTGCTATACAGACAGAGAAAGTGCACTGCTCAGTACTGCTTTCTGAATGCATCTAGTAGCCGTGAACCAAACCTACGAAAAAGTGTCATAAGTTAACGTA
>Ga0224501_10001943_pt1 | contig 16119 bp, 13 predicted proteins | sample SF_Oct11_sed_USG_4_FD_169105 | JGI IMG/M metagenome (GOLD analysis project Ga0224501, IMG submission 169105) | Sediment microbial communities from San Francisco Bay, California, United States - SF_Oct11_sed_USGS_8_1 | ecosystem: Environmental > Aquatic > Marine > Sediment | place: USA... | reverse complement strand
AATTGCAAGTTAGGGGGCGGGGGGGGGGAGGCTGAAACTGGACTGTCTAACAATTACAGCTGTCTAAACAGACCAGGTTCTCAGAATGACAATTTTAATTCATGAAAAACCCTTCATTAAGCCTGAGGCTTAAGTGATCCGTTGCATTGAATGACCAATTAAGTGCCAGAGACGAGCAAACACACGTTTTCTCATTTGTATTGTCGGAGTTACTTTACGGGATGAGTTGTGATCTTTTTTTATCATACTCTTTACAGGATGTAACTTATTTAGCACGTCTTCCACAGCTGACAGATCTCGGGTTTAACGACCCTAAATATGCATCAAATCCTATCTGCTCTCTGTGTAACTACACTACTCAGGTGCTGTATCATCTGCCAGCACTGCAGAGACTAGATGGCCACGATATTACCATCAGATCATATAAAGATCTAGCTGAGGTAATGTGTACTCCCCACCATCACTAGATTCGCAATAGTCGATCACATTCATCACTGTATCTCATGTTGAACTTCTCCCCTTCCGCTGCCGTCTCCTGCTGGGGAAGCAAATGTTCGCCAGCTCTACACCATAGGGTGTTTCTTTCTTCTGCGGCTCACACACTAGTAACTCATTTCCTCTAGCATCATTCCATCTGCAATTTGTACTCCCGCTCACATTCTGTCCTGTCATGCTTCTTTTATACATTCTGACATTCTGACATTTAAGTCCTTCCTTCAGCCTTCATATGTAAACCACTCCAAGTGTTACCTTCTCAGGAGATTTGTGACCGCTACCATTCCGGCCTTCCTGGTATCTTCAGTTCTCTTGTCTACAGGACTCTGTTTCTGAATCCTGTTTTTGCTTGACTAAATATACTCACTGATTTCCTATGGTCTTGGTTGAGTTATTTATGTAAAACATTATCAAAATCAAATCAAATTACAACTCTTCTGTTTCCCGAGATTGGTCGTCAGGCAATACCTGAGCGGTCCCATCTTATACACTTTCTGGTGTATCCTGCGGAGTTATCACACAGTCCCACAGAGTTATACTCCCGCGGTGTTATGGCCCCTGGAGTTATCCTCCCACGGAGTTATCATCCCGCAGAGTTATCCTCTCATGAGGTTATCCTCGCATAGAATTATACTCTCTTAGGATTATGAAGTTATGTATATCCACACTAAAGAATTTTTTTAACCAGCCAGTATCTGTCCATGGTTGAACTTCAGCATTCCTCCTCAATGTCCAACAGTTGTGTGGTGCCATTGGAGGGAGATTGAGCCATTATCTGCCACGCTGGCTCAAGACCAGTTGGGATAGGGCAATCAGCCAGGGAAAAATCCCTTGAGATACTCCGTTATGGCTGGGAATTGGCCCGGGCCACGGGGAGGACAGACAGTGAAATTCATTTATTTTTCCCACTGAGCTATCATAACTGACATAGAATATATGCAGCTAAATTCAGTGTCAAGGCCATAGTGCTCCTTCGTACTAACTATCTAAAAGCATTTTCTTCTTGTAGTCAACGGTTATCAAGAAGAAGATGTTTTACAACATGAAACTGAAAACACTTCAAAGGCGCCTTAAAAATTTCATCCGGAAGCTGACAGAATACAGAGATCAGTATATTCTGAAGGCTTTGAACACCAAACTAACCATACTGTGGCAAATCTATAAGCAGGTAAGTGAATGCAGCAGAGTGGTTTGATGTGATAATATTTGATGATACTTTCTTGCAACAAAGAAAGCATATACAGATTGGTGGGAATGGTGGATAGGAGCAGAGCAAAAGGAACACGTATTGGCCGATACTAGACTAGAGAGGCGGCTGCCTGGCTTAAAATGACTTCTGCACCACCATCACTCACAAAATGAGCCACCAACCAACGACGATTTGTGAGGGGACTCAAACCATCAACAGGCTATAGATATAGGCTTGATTTTGTGTGTCACTGGGCACCAGGTCTAGCTCGGTCTTGATGTTTATTTGTCATGCTTACTTCGAACCTCGTGTGTATTAGTGTTGGGGAACTCTTTTTTTGGCATCAGTATTTCCTGTGTCAGGATGAATTATAATGACTGATTTATGCTATTGGTTGTCTGCCCCTGTAATCAGTACTGAGCTTCACGTAATTTCTCTTAGTGAACTGATGTATTTTGTTCGCAGTTACAGCAAGAGTATCAGCGACTGAGCTCAGATGAAACTCAAATCTCAACTCGTGAACTGGTCGAGTTAAAAATGGCAGCGATCGAAGCTCGTATAACTCAATGGGAAGGAAAGTGTGATTCGTGAGTACCTGGTGGATCATCAATGTGAGATTAACTGAATTCCTCGGGTTTGAGCTTTGTATGTGAAATGAATCTCTGGTAAATCGCTCCCATATTTATGTAACCGACCACTGTATGTGGTATGGAGCCAACTGTCCAGTTACTCCCCAGCTCATGGATCAAACTGAGCATAGTATTCAACCATTAATGTGAATAGACAATTTCCAATCCCAAGGTCAAGCAGACTGATTCCCTTCTTACATCATAAACTAACTGTAAATTACAAAGGAACTGTTATGATGATAGGAGTTGTCTTTCTTTTATGTCAAAGGGTAAACAACTCCAATTTAGCCGGTATCCATTTCACAGAGTTCTCTGCCGTTTCCATAAAATCTACAGTGATTTTAATGAAACTGTTTCGTTTTGGTGAGAATGTTAGTGATCTTAGCGTGGTAGAGTGGACGGTTAGCTGACCCATGTATGTCTGACACCTCCGTTTATGGATGACCATTGGTATGGAGTTGATCACTACCTTGTTTATGGCAATGACTGCAGGATTCAAAGAGAATACGAGGTTTATGTGATGAGGAGTCTGGAGACCCAGCAGTCTCTGATGGCAAGACTTAATCTAGAGCTGGAGAGCGGAGGAAATATTCGCTTCGAAGTCGGCTCTCCTACTGATGCCTGGTTAGTATGGGGGCTGATATTGTGTCCCGCTAACAAATCATAGAAGTATGCTGTTTAGTAACACATTTACTGCAAAGATCAGCATTACCCACATGCAGAATCTCCTTCGCTGGTTAGGGATGTGTGTGGTTATCCAAGGGTCCTGATTACCTGGAAGAGCTAGCGCAACCCTAGCAGGTCTTGATGTGACAGCCTACCAACACTACTCGCTTTACCCCACAGCACAGGGCACAAGCTCCATTAACCAGTGACCTGACTAAGTTTAGTAGCTTCGGGTTAGTATGTAAAAGCGACACGGTGGATGTGGGTAACTACTGGGTTTAATTCTGAGAAAAAAGAGAAATTAAAATTTGTTCTTCGTAGGTGAAATTTTCTCCTAAACTTTTTCTAGATCTGACTGAGATGACCGACATGTTAAGCAATTGTCAAACGCATAAACATTTATAGGTCATGACGTTTCTCTGCCGCAAATTTAAAGCTTTGTGAACGCCGTGTGCTGTCCCAAACTCGCTGGAGTTTTCTGCTCGGTCGAATGCGTTAGAGAGAAAACAATTCAGTGCGGATCACGTAAAAGGGGAAAAAGTATGTTGACTCGCCACGGCATTGTTTCGAGAGACCGACTCATCAAAATATCGCTTTCATTGAGTGATGAACACACGTTCTCTCCTTCTCATCATTTGACAAGCGTAAACTGCTAAAAACTGAGGTGAATGGTCTAAAGAGTCTTGTTAAATCAGCTAACCTAACTTGCAATAGAGGCGTTCGTTTGTGTGTAAACGTCTAATCCCTCAACCTGTTATTCATTATAGGTTCGCATCGTGTCATGACCTGATGCTGTCGCGGTTTTGTGCCGCTGATTATAAAGAGCTGGGGATTCAGGGAGTGAAGATTCACCGCATCACGAAAGTTTATAATCGCATGCTTCGGTTCCGATTTGATGAAAAGATGAATAAATATTATCCTGACAAAGGAGGTTCGAGTGAGGAAACGTCTCATAGGTAACGGATTTTATCCCATGGTCGTTGCTTTGCCGTTCTCAGACAGCGGACACCATTGTTCCATTGTTCTCTCTCAGGATTTCCGGCGGCTATTGAATCCTGTCTTGAGATTATCTCAATCTGTATTGAATAATTATGCTCTCATCCCTCGTATGACCCCTTAAATTTTAATGAAATTTAGAAAAAGGAAAAGGCTGTCTCATAGCCCTAAGGGCCTTCGGGGAAGTGGCTGTTAAAGAACCAACTTGTTCCTGACAACTGTGTAGCTGAGGTGGGGCGCCACTCCTCTTCCTCACTGCCTTTCGCCTTCCCCAGCTCTGAAGGGAGCCAGGCACCCGTTTACTGCTGGGTGAACGGCGAGAGTTTTTGAAAAATCCCGTGCACAAGCTGTGTTTTGAACCTGGAACCTTCAGCACCAGTGATGAGCACCCTAAGCACTCTGCTACGATGCCTCTCTGATGGAATTTACTGCTTAAAATTGCGGTGCGAGATGAAGATTGTCAACACCTGGTTGGTCACAAATTGATATCTGAACCACTAGAATTCTTCCTACTGTATTTTCTCAGCCTCGAATGAACCGTTGTAGCTCATCTGCCCAGGGACCCCCTATCAGTGAAGATCTGTAAGCTTTTATTATCATTATCACTACCCAAGTCCAGGCGTTTCTCTGTTTTATCTCTGTAGTGAATATTCTTTGACTAAAATATAACGTCTTCTAAAATATTATTTATTTTTATTTATTGAAATACATTGGATGGGAAATCATCTTCCTTGTGGTCTATGACTTTCTCATTTAAAATACTCACTATAATCTCTATGAAATGATATAACTCTAGGCGTGTTAACTTAGCTTTTACTATCATCTCTCACTACCTCTTGTGTACTATTCCTAGACAGTTGGCTGGTCGATCGAGTAGTCAGTCGATTGGTCAGTCAGTCACTCAGTCAGTTAGTCAGTCGTTAAGTCAGTCATTCTGCCATTCAGTCAGTCGGACTATGGTTGAGAAAGCGACACTATGACCCTTATACTATAGTAACAGTTGATGATGTTATCACTGTAGGGAGGATATTATGAAGAAGAAACTGGAGTATCTGTTCTGGGTCTGGGATCCGGATCTCGTGGGCCAGCAGAATGAGCCTACAAGGATTCTGGAGGAGGGATTCCTGGACTCAGAAAGCGCTCTGGTGAGGAAATCTATCACCTTATGCCAATCACTGCAGCTGTGTATGAGCGAATTTGATGATTCGAGCCTCACACCCGGATGGCATTAGATTCCACAATGAGCTACCGATCCCTAGATGAAGACCTAAGCCTGTCTAAAAACAGGTCACCTCGAGCTGGCTTCGATACCGTGATGGGGATGGTGGGGTGCCAGTCTCTTACCTCAGCCTGGTTTAAGATACAAATAGAGACTGATCTACGCTAACTGAGGCTGATGATAACCACTCATTGTGAATTTTATATTTATACCAACTGCGGCTGATGATAACCACTCATTGTGAAAATCCTATCTATACCGATTGTTGCAGCAACTAGGGAAGCACGGAGCGGTGCCTTTAACCAACTGTCTCAGTATGAGCGATGCAGCAAGAATCAAGCAGTCAATCAGCAAGCGTGTGGGTGATAGCTGTGTATATCAGCATGGCCAAGTCATCATCGCAAAGGCCTACATAGGAAAATGTGAACGAGCTGCAGATACTACGCAGTAAGTATGAAAGGCAAAACTGTCAAGTCATGTGAGAGAATCCGTTGCATTCTTCTAGTGACAAAAGTGCAACACCGATGTAACTCAGTGCTACTAGCAGGTTTTAGACTTGGACCTAGTAAGGGTTGATTATTAAGTATCCCAGTAAATGGGATATCTAGCATATAACTGCGCTTTTCTTCTGCTTGTCGTAGCTCAATGGTATTTTTAACACACTGCAAGTGTAACTTGGCATATATAGATATGACTCGGTACGCTGGAAATCTCTTACCCTTTAGGCTGAAGAAGGCGGCGTACCCAGCAGCGACGTCTGTGTATCGCTCTCGTACCTCCCGCCCGTTCGAGAAATCCCTTCGACCAACATCGGCAGCCATATTGAATGCCGCTGCACCAGCTTTACACGACGCTCGTAACCCAAGCCGACCGTGCGACTGTGGACAGAAACAGAGCGAGTGGTTTATCTTTGACCATGAGCTTGTTGTGCCAGAATATATTGTGGAGTTTGAATATGTGAATTATGTAAGTAAAATGCGTCCTCCCATATTGAAATCATCTACCCATTTTGTAGGATGATGCGCTTACCTCCTTCTAAGTCATCGGTGGGAGTCCAGTCACCGAATGACGTACCCTTAAGATAATAGTGTAGCCCAGTGGCTAGAACGCTTGGCCCAACTGCGAAAGATCTCAAGTGAAATTCCTAGTCATGCCAAGCTCCCACTGGCAATGTGAGCTCCTCACATGACTGACTCCTAGCTCTACCATTCGACAACAAGCCTCAGACTTAACGGGTCCAATGAATGGAACCGAGTGCCTGTATAGAACAACTTATTAATCTGGAGTCCTGGCCAAGCTGTTTTCTGTGATAGGTTCATGCTTATGTTACAGGTGAACCAGAAGAATCCATTTCAGCAGTTTGATTTTACGATTATGGAAGGACCTGCCGCTTACACATCTGCAGCTTATACCCATCTTATCACTGACGACAGTGACATCGTCAACATGTCCCCCGTTCCTGAACCGACCAATAGCAGGCTGGGGATTCTGACAGCGGAGTCACTCCAGTATCACCTCCTTCTCACCAGCAGTGGATTTGACAGTGTCACAGAAGTGAACCTCAATAATCAGGGTAAGCTCTAGCTACAGCGGGCTAGGCAGCGACCTGTATTAAAGTAAAAGGGCTGTCGGAGATGCTTTATTACTTGGCTGTAGTCAGCCATCTTGAGTAATATTAGCAGGATGTACTGATGGCAGGGTATTGTTGGAGTAGGCCAGGTGTACGCTGCAGACTTCTGAGTTGAAGTCACTTTCATACGCGGGTTAGGGCTCTAATACATGCAAGGGCTTTACTCATCTTGATCCCGGTTTCAGATCAGTAGCTTATAACAGAACTGTGTTACAGATAATGGCTATCTGCGTGGGTGATAATTTGTCATTGTGTAACATGTTCCCGCGGTTTCAGGTATCACTAAGCTGACGGGGATTTCTCTCCTCCGATCTCTTAAGACCCTCATCGTGAGCTTTAATGAGATTGCTAGCCTGGAGGAGCTCTCTAACATGGTGAGTTATCATTAGGAGGAATTTAGCTGCTTTATACAGACTGTGGTGCGCTATACTTTCTGGTATTTCATCAGTGGGTCATGTGATCAATGGGTCGTGTGATCAGTGGGTCATGTGATTGGTAGATCATGTGATCAGTGAGTCATTTGATTAGTGGGTCATGTGATTGGTAGGTCATGGGATTGGTGGGACCCGCAAGCAGTGAATTATGTGACTTTCCATAAAAAAAATGTGAACTCTGACACATTTCGCCTATATACTACGAACACACATTTCTCTATGTTCTCATATATACTACGAACACACATTTCTCTATGTTCACATATATTATACTTCACTGTTTAGGGAATTGAGGTACTTGATGCCAGTTTTAACAGAATCACCACCCTGGATAGGATGAAGGTACAGTGTTCCTTCTTTCCCTCCGCTTCCCATTCCCACTCTCACCTCCTCTCGTCTTCCCGCCTCTCCTCCCCTCCCCCGGCTTCTCTCTCCTGGCCTTGCCTCTCTCACCTGCTCCCACCCAGCCTCAACTCCTCTTGTCTTCCCTTGCTCCGCCTTTCCTCCCCCCTCAGCTCCTCTCCCCAGGCTTCGCCTCCCCCTCCCTTCTCCACTTCAGCCACTGTTAGTCATGTCTCTGATGGACTTTACAGAGTATGAATTCTCTGCGGGTGCTGGATGTCTCCTGGAACTGTATGAGATATATCCGGGATGAATTTGCCATACTGAGGAAGCACGCTCCTTCACTGGAGGAACTCAACACACTACATAACCTCTGGCTGAAGGTAACGCAGCTCACTGCATGATAGTTATGGTGGCAAGCGGATCTAAAATGGAACCGAGAGAATGCAGCGGCAGCCCATTAGTAACAGTATGACAGCTGGGCCTATCTATCTGTCTATCTGTCAATTTTGCAATACAGATCAAAATCAACTAGAAGCAGATACCAAATGTCCAGCAAATAATTATGGCTAAAAATATCTGGATTTGAGTAGTTTTCATCTCTCCCTGATCGCAGTGTGACTGTTCATGTTAGCGGATGAAGACTATAAATATAAAAATGGACTATAAGTATTGTGGTGCAGGCGTATCAAATCAAATGGTTGCTTGAATTATCAACATGGCTTCTACTCAAGCACTTTGCCATTCTATTTAATGGACCTCTTAAGCCTTAGGCTTGTTGGGGCGTTGGGAGCTAGGATAAATGTGTGGAGTTCATACTCACAATGAGGGGGCTCTCATGGTTGCAAGCCCAGCATGGCTTTAACAACTGAGCTATCCCGCTATCCCAATATAGAATGTTTTCATCCTTCCTATATAAGATCTGAACCTAACGATCACTCTATATGCATACACTTTAACTGGCCATTCGTGTGTTAACAGCGGTTCAATCAATTGCACCTAGATTTTTGTGATTTTACTGCGTATAACTATCATTGTTCTGTGGTGTATGGGGTGGTCGCACTATGGCAAGTTCGCAATTCACTAAATGCGTTTCACTCTTGGCAAGCGAATCATATTTCACTGAGACTATCACAGGTGTACAATGCGGCACTGGGGAAAGCGAATCGTATCTCACTGAGGCTATCACAGGTGTACAATGCAGCACTGGGGAAAGCGAATCGTATTTCGCTGAGGCTATCACAGGTGTACAATGCGGCACTGGGGAAAGCGAATCGTATTTCACTGAGGCTATCACAGGTGTACAATGCGGCACTGGGGAAAGCGAATCGTATTTCGCTGAGGCTATTACAGGTGTACAATGCGGCACTGGGGAAAGCGAATCGTATTTTACTGAGGCTATCACAGGTGTACAATGCGGCACTGGGGAAAGTGAATCATATTTCACTGAGGCTATCACAGGTGTACAATGCGGCACTGGGGACTAGCCAGGGCGTCCCTAAATCATTTGGCCAATGATACTGAGCAATTTTCACCACATCACAGTTCGATATACATTCGACATATAATATCTTTCGTCATTGGCTTGGTTCTCATGTATTGCCAAGATCTCTTGTTTTGCAATGACAAAGCCTCTAAACTGGTTCGATAGAAGTTTCAAGTCAGACATTCCTGGCCAATCTCACTTCCTAGTTTATTGCCTCTGGGTTCCCAAGGACCTAACCGAACCTAGTGCTGTGGTATAGCTAACAGCTCAGTTTCAGTTCCGTTTGCACTTCATACTGTAGCATAATTCTAACGAAGACGGGGAAACCTTTGACTTAGGGAAGAGGGTAAGGTGCCCCCATCCACCCCAGAACTAACAATACAATTTCATACTAACTTTTCCATTCATTGTAAGTGAGAGATAGCACTATTCCCCGATGGTATTATTAACCTTTCACGCATGTGAGATGTCGTGTCTCTGTGAAGTGTCAGTGTTAGTTTTGTTAAAGAGTTTCACTTTTCGCCCACCTTTGCAGTACATTTTTCCATCCCATAGTAGTATGGTGTCAACCTGAACATGCAGAGTTCTGTGTGATACATTGTCACTTATATCATACCCAGTAAATGCTCTTTATCAAGTTACTGTAATTCCTATATTCTGTAATTCTGTATTATTCACCCCTCTGCTGTATTTCCCTGTCAGGCTTCTGAGTTCAGGCTTCGGGTTATCTCACGACTCAAGTCTCTGCAAAAACTCGACGGGCGACCAATCAGTGAGGAGGAGGCAACTGCCGCACTCCGACTCTCAGCTGCCTCCAGAATCTCACAGGTATCGTAAGCTCCGCCTCCCTGCCCCTTCACGAATCCTACGGGTAGAATAAGCTCCACCCCCAATGAATTATAGGCTCTGTCTTTAGCGCATCACTGTTTCATAAAACAGACTATCACGGTTTTTCCACGGGTGACTTGATTACTGATTATTTAGTTCTTTTCTGCAGGTGCACATTGTGTCCCATGGACGCTGCAGCGCCACTAAACCGCGCTCTCTCAGCTTACGCTCTGCATCTCAGGTTCTCGCCCTACAGAGTCGACACGTTACAGAATCATTGGCACAAGCTGACCAGCTCTGGTTTAATAAGGTATTTTAAATGGAGGCAGCATTCATGTACATCAAAATCTGTTTTCATACACTGGTTGCTCTTACCCATGCATGGCGCCCCGTTATAGTCGGACACATTTAATCACTCTCATCCATGTGAATTGGGGGGCAAGGGTAGCTCAGTTGGTAAAAAGCATGATTTGCAGGTTGTGGCCTCATGCATGCCCATAGTAAGTCCCTCACTCTGAACTGTTAGTGTGAGTTTGGATGACCACGGATAAAAATAGAGGTCCCAATCAGTGGATGAGGGTCAAGATCTCTCCACGGTTGTTAATGATCGACCTCTCGCTTCTCGAGAAGAGACCTACTTAGTATGACTAACCCTTGCCCTGGAGCGATGATACTGACCCGCACATGTTGCTCCGTGCTCAGCCATAACTAGTGAAAAACAAGTATCTAACCCGGCAGCGGGGAGAGGGGAGTATCTAACCCGGCAGCGGGGAGAGGGGAGTATCTAACCCGGCAGCTTGGCCACACACGAGAGGAAGAATCCATGTGAATATAAAGCGATCAGCAATATGGGCCTGGTTACTGTAATAACTCTGGGACAATCACATCGAGTAAATTCATCATCAAAACATATCCTCTCCATTAAACTCCTCGCATCCAACTGCAATAAGCAAAGACAACTCCTATATTCTTCTAATTATTTTTCCTTTCTATAAAGGTATTATGCAGTCACATTCCCTTTGATAAAAAACGACAACCCTTTATTACTTTCGTAACCATCTGGATAATTACGTGTTTCTGTTTTTTTTTCATTATAAAATTTGTAAGGATGTCTTTGTGACTTCATCAGCGTCTCCCTGAGTTTAGTTGCTGGTGATTTCCGACACATACAGGAGAGAACGACTTCGAAATGACTTCAGTTACGGGTTATGGGTTACCGTAAGGGTTTAGTAATGGGAGTTGGGAGTTGTTGGCAGCTTGAAACATGACTGAGTCACTACAAAGCAGATGACTTTTCTCATCACATGACCCTAGGGCCCTCGTAATGGTAGTCATTCCGGAGTCATTCTCTCATGCGCAAGGTCTCTAATATTATAAATACTCTCATTTACGCACCCTCCAGCTGCGCCCAGCTCTACCGTATCGCTTTACTGTAAGTGATTCTGTCTTCCCTGGGCAGGTAACATCACTCTGTTTGGATGGACAGCATCTTTCTAAGTTATCTGGTATGGAGAAACTGGTTAATCTTCGCTGGGCTTCTTTCTGTGATAATGACATCGTCAAACTTGAGGTAGTTTAATTCCTTTATTTCATTTTATTGGTTTATTTTACACAGAAAACTTTGAAAAAACCAAAGTTTATTTTTACAGAAAGTCCATGAAACACAAAAGTCCTGTAGTTTAATGTGGAAGGCAGAAGACAGGGACCAGTAGACAGTCCGAACCAGAATCTTAACAATTCAATTGAACTCCTTAAGCCTTAGTTAAACAAATGACATCAGAAGGCTCCCATACGGACCAGTCATCTTTCTAACGTACTGAGTAGTAGGGCCGTTTAGACAGTGAATCCTGATTTGTTATGGTATGAACAACGAGAAGAGTTGTTTAGTTTTTACTTTGATGTAAAAGACAATAGGTCTATTCGCGTGATTTCGGCCAGTCGCAATCGAAAAATTTCAGTCGCAATCATGCAAACCCACGATCGCAGTCAGAAATTTCTATCGCATCAGAGTTGTCCTTTCTCAACTTTAGCTCCTCTTGGAGCCGAATGATCGTTTGAGGTTCGTTTTCCCAGCATAGTAATCAAATCTCTGCGGTAGCCTCGACATTGTCTAAACTGCGATGCTAGTGCCCAGTTTCAGTCACGAAATTCTGTTCGCGTGATTTCAGTCGCAGTCTTCGAATATGCTTTCTAAAATTGCACTTTTCGGTCACAATTTGGGGAAGGCAAGCTAAAACTGCGACCTAAGACGGGTTTAGTTGCAGAAAACCGATCACCCGAATAGACCTAAGCTGCAGTAATACAATAAAACTTACTGAGTGAGAGGGGTCAGTATCTGTACTTTCTTCTCCCAGGGTCTGGAATCCTGCAGTCAACTGGAGGAGCTTTTCCTGGATAATAACTGCATATATAAACTAGAAGGCCTTGGTCACCTCACTAGTCTGACACGTCTCAGCCTCTCGGATAACTATATCGTACAGTTTGAGCCGTATGAGCTGGAGCGGGTATGTCAATGCATATCACAGTCTATAATTCGCGTCCTGCTCCCTCTACTCGACTTGAATTCAACTTACCTTATGCCCTGACCCGTACTACACAGCTCTACACTCCAGACCCAACCCTCTCCTACATCCACCCCTATACTCCATCCCATGCATTCCTCTATGTCTTCCCCTTAAAATCACCCAAATACCACTACACCGGCCCCTAGACTCCAAACCCAATCCTCCCTCTCAACAGCCCCTAATTCTCCATTGTTATGTATTTAACCCTACATCATGCCCCACCCCACTCATTTTTCCCTTCCCTTCATCACTCCACCATATTCACCTCCTTCACTCCATACACTCCGCTGGTCCTTTGTGTTCACTTGCCTTCTGCCATTTTGTAGTTGCCTCATCTACACTACTTGGCTTTGGATCACAATAAGATTGCATCGCTGAGTGGCCTGCAGCGCTGCAAGGGCCTCATTGAGTTGTACCTGTCACAGAATAGGCTCTCCAATCTCCGTGATGCTTTCTTCCTCAAGGTGAACGTTATGCACGGAGTTATCCTCCCTTCTATTATGGCAAACACAAAGGAGCAGATCTATAAACCAAGACATCTCAAGTCATAAAAGAAAGAAACAATAACCGGTTGTGAGAACCTCTACAGTCATCAGAAGTTATCCTAAACTCTGATTAGTACAGTGAAATGTGGATAACTCGAACTGCAGGGGACCACCAAAGAAAGTTTGAGTTATGAAAAGTTTTAGTTAAGAGTTATGCCCTCCTTTTGCTTTAGCCATGTAGCCATCGTAGCGAGCCCATTTCGATCTGGAGTATTCCATTTCCTGGCTAAACTTTCTAAAATTGGGGAGACTTTCTTCTCATGTGAAAAGAAAAGAATGAAATTAAGCTTGTTACACAACAATGTAAACACATCCAGCCATAGAAAAGGTAATTTGATGCCCGCAGTCTATCAGTTCGAGTTATGAATAAAAGTTCGAGATATGCCCAGCAAATTATCATTACCCAGGCAGGGACCATGAAACTTGGTTTGTTTGAGTTAAGCGAGTTTTCGAGTTATCCGAGTTTCACTGTATATCTACGGTGTAGTGTTTCAGTCACATTTGGTTGTGAGGTTCACTCTGTCTGTAGGTGTGTACGAACCTGATGATACTGGATCTAAGTGAAAACCCATTGAGCGGCACAGATAATTACAGAATGTTTATGATTTACCATCTGTCAAGTCTCAAGGCATTTGATGGCCAACCAGTGGTGAGTCAAAGCGCAGTGATGGCTGAGTGAATCATAGGTGCCTTTGTGTGATCGTTTTTTTACGACTGAACCCATTTTCGGTCACAGTTTCAACTTACCTGCTCAAAATTGCGACCGAAAGGTGCAATTTGAAAAGCACCCGGGTGTAAGCAGAAAGTCTCCTAATGATGCACCCTGGGATGTGCTGAGCCTAAGACTCAGTAGACCAATTTCTGCAGCACCACTCCTGACCGCTGTTCTGTCATGGAGATAAGAAAAAGAAATAAGGAGATGAGCCCACCATAATTTTGCTTCCATCCGAGAAATAGATATGAAAGGCAGATATAGAAGTGTTGTCAAATGCACTCTGCAGTGATGCAGAGCACCAGAACAGATGCAGTTTACTGCTTGATGGTCCGTTAAATGCCAAATCTCTATCAATAAAATTCAGATATGTCGTTGAAACATGAAATTATCATAAGTTAGTGGTAAGACGAACTCACATGTCACTGCAGTATTGCATCATCGAATACCAGTCCTACCATGCAGTTCTATTCACCTCGCGGTATCTCCTTCATCTCTTTGTAGGACAGTCTGGAAGTGACCCAAGCTCGGGAGGTGTTAGGCGGTCGTCTCACATGCGATTTTGTCGCCGAACGCGTCGGTCACTCATCATTCAGCGAGATTCGCGAGCTCGATTTGCCTTCTCTGTCATTGCGTTCAGTTGATCTCGGTGCAGGGGACCAGTTCAGCCACCTGCGGAGCGTGAATCTGGAGCATAATAATCTGACATCACTGGGTGGGCTCATTCATCTACCCAACCTGAGGGTGAGTTCATCTTACTGTCCCTCATTGTCTCCTTGCTCCCGATAGCTCAGTGGCAGATCTCTAGGTGTGTAACAATAAGAAAATGAGTTTGATTTCCAGTTTTGACGACTCCCGCTCGATAAATATGAGCTTCTTACTCCTAGCACATAACAAAAGCAAGCTTTACGATGAGGTCGAGCATTAATACTGACCCACTTGTGGCCCTCCGAGCTAAGCCGTAATTAGTGAAAAACAAGTGCAGTGGAACTTGGATAGCTCGAACTGCAGGGGACCACCAAAAAGTTTGAGTTATGAAAAGTTTGAGTTCTGAGTTATGCTCTCCCTTTGCTTTAGCCACGTGGTCACCGTAGCAAGTCCATTTTGCTCTAGTGTATTCCATTTCCTGGCTAAACTTTCTAAAATAGCTGAGATTTTCTTCTCATTTGAAAAGAAAACAATGAAGTTAAGCTTGTTACAAAAGAATGTAAACACATCCAGCCACAGAAAAGGTAATTTGATGGCACTACTCTAGCTTATCAGTTCCAGTTATAACTAAAGGTTGGAGATATGCCCAGCAAATTATCATTACCCAGGCAGGGACCATGAAACTTGGTTTGAGTTGAGCAAGTTTTCCAGTTATCCGAGGTCGAGTTAACCGAGTTTCGCTGTATATCTAACCGGGTAGCTGGACCGTAATAGTGAAGACATGTTATACAAGAAAGAAGGAACCCCTGTTCCGTTTTTGTTACTTCTTTTCTATGTAACTATGGCTCCTATTGACTAATAAGATTGTCTCTGTATGCCATTAGCTATTGAGATTGTCTATTTCTTCAGGTTCTTTGCCTCAATCATAACAAGGTGGAGTGTATAACTCCTAAAGCGGACAAGTCTACTTCTGATTACTCCTCGGAGAGGTAAGTCTTCCTATTATCATGCGACTAATGCGTCATGTGACCTAGTTATACTGCGATTTAGTACAGTGATATAGTCATCACGCATTTTAGTTTTTATCATTCTACTCAACACCATCCTATTTAACGGACCTCTTAGCCTCTGTCTTGTTCGAGCGTTAGGAGCTGGGATTTACGTGAGGTGCTCACAGTGGGTGCTCAGCATGACTAGGACTTGAACCCAAGTTCTGTTGTTCTGTAGCCGAGCACTCTAGCCCGTTGGGATACATATCTGCTGTAACTTATTATATCATTATATACGTGACCTGACTGTCATGAATGTTCCGTAGTGTCTACCTCAGGTATGTCCTCTAGTTCCTGTAGTCTCTTATCGCAGTTTATTGTAGCATAAATTGGTTGGTTTGTAGATTGCCTTATTGCACACTGCACAGGGCCGGTCCCTCTCCCACCAGGTAGTGGCGTAGCTCGCTATACTTTTACAGATCCACAAATCAGCTTTCTGCTATCATGGAATATTCTGAATGTTTTAGGGTGATCCCGATCCTCGAGTCTCTGGAAGTTTTACACCTCGGATATAACGGAATAAAGGACCTAACGTCTTTACACATATCCAGGCTTACTGGCCTAAAGGCTCTGTTTCTACAGGGGAATGAACTCCAAACCGTGTCAGGTACTACTATCTTATACCAACCTATTCTTGGCCAGAGTTTACAACTAATCTTTTGTAACTAAAATTAACATACTATTCAC
>Ga0224501_10001942_pt1 | contig 16121 bp, 13 predicted proteins | sample SF_Oct11_sed_USG_4_FD_169105 | JGI IMG/M metagenome (GOLD analysis project Ga0224501, IMG submission 169105) | Sediment microbial communities from San Francisco Bay, California, United States - SF_Oct11_sed_USGS_8_1 | ecosystem: Environmental > Aquatic > Marine > Sediment | place: USA... | reverse complement strand
GATATCAGGATCCTGTGTATACTGATAAGAAATAACGCCCACATCGTAACCGAGGCCACCCGCTTCACCGGCAAAGCCTGCATACAGATCTGTCTCAGTACCACCAACCAGAGAACCACTCCATAAACCCATGTACAGACCCGATGCATCAGACCAGTCGATACCACCAGATACTGATGCGGTATCAGTTGACTGGGTAACACCACGCCAGAGGTAGTTTGTTGTTGCTGCCACGTTTACAGATGCCTCTGCCAATACATTACCGCTAGTCAAAGCTGCTGCAATTGCGCTTACCATTAAAGTTTTTTTCATCATCGTTGTTCTCCACGTAAAAGAATTAAATTGCCTTAGTAAATCAATTGAAATTAATTCAACTCTGGCTTTGTTAATGCAGAGGCCGTGCCAAGAAATTTTTATTCAAAAAAAACAGGTGCTTATCTTCTCTTTTACACAAAAACACTTATTGTGATTTCTACCAGATGCACAAGCATGGTGCTTATAAATTGGCAATGCCTTATTGTTGTGCATCGTTTTGACGTAAAATGAAGCACGTGCTTAACAGGTAACTCGATATGGAAAACAAAAACACATTTGACGATCTGGCAAAAAAAATCACCGATCTTTTACCGGTAAATATTCAACTAATGCAGCAGGATCTCGAATCCAATATCAGGGCCCTGTTACAAAGCTCGCTATCCAGAATGAACCTGGTCAGCCGTGAAGAATTCGATGTGCAATCCGCATTACTGGCACGCACGCGGGAAAAGCTGGATCAGCTGGAAAAACAGCTGGCAGAGATGGAAAAGAAATAGACTACCTGGGTCTTAGAAAGATCAGATGAAAAACATCTCACAACAAAGAAAGCAGAGAAAATCTTCATACTGCTATCTTCAACATACTCCAGTATGGCAACGCGGGATATAGCCAAGTCTAAAGCATAGGTTAGTACGCTTCTCATAACCTCGCGTTTTCTGCTATTCTTTCCACTCATATCAGAGAGGAAAGGACGCCATGCAACTCGCCACCGTTTTTACCCGCGCACTAGTTGGTATTCAGGCACCAGAAGTCACTGTTGAAGTCCATATATCCAACGGACTGCCCGCGCTCTCGATTGTTGGCCTGCCTGAGGCGGCGGTCAGGGAAAGCAAGGACCGTGTCCGTGCCGCCATTATTAATTCCCACTTTGAATTCCCCACGCGCCGCATCACTGTCAACCTGGCCCCCGCTGATCTGCCTAAAGACGGCGGCCGCTATGATCTACCGATTGCGCTCGGCATCCTCGCTGCCTCTGGTCAGATCGATGACACGCTACTTGCCTCGCACGAATTTCACGGTGAGTTGGCCCTGTCCGGTGAACTACGCCCGGTACACGGCAGCCTGCCCTCGGCACTTGCGGCCGGAACAAGCAATCGGACGCTGGTGCTGCCTGCCGAATGCGCGGTCGAGGCTGCACTTGTTGAAACCACCGGTGTTAAGGCCGCCAAAGACCTGCTCAGTATTTGCCAATATCTGCGTCAGCAGGGTGAGCTCGCAACGCCCGATATCCATAACCTCGAGGCCGAGGCATTGAACGTTGCCGATATGGCAGATATTCGTGGTCAGCACCACGCCCGGCGCGCGCTCGAGATTGCCGCTGCGGGACGACATAACCTGATTATGGTCGGGCCGCCGGGTACGGGTAAATCGATGCTGGCCTCACGCCTGCCCGGTATTCTGCCGCCGCTCAGTGATGAACACGCACTGGAGAGTGCCTCGGTGCAGTCGATCAGTCATCAGGGTTTCAATATCCGCAACTGGAAGCAGCGCCCTTTCCGCAACCCGCATCATACAGCCTCTGGTGTCGCACTGGTCGGCGGTGGTTCGACCCCGTCACCGGGTGAAATCTCACTGGCCCATCACGGCGTGTTGTTTCTCGATGAACTCACGGAGTTCGATCGCCATGTGCTCGACGTGCTGCGCGAGCCACTGGAGACCGGCAATATCATTATCTCGCGTGCCGCAAGGCAGGCTGAGTTCCCTGCGCGCTTCCAGCTGGTCGCGGCAATGAACCCCTGCCCGCAGGGTTATAGCTGTGACGGCAAGTCATTGTGCCAGTGCAGCATCGAACAGCAGAAACGCCACCGCAGTAGTATCTCTGCACCGCTACTTGATCGCATTGATATTCATATAGAGGTACCGAGGCTGGATAAATCGGCACTTGACAGCAGTGCACCCAGGGGTGAGAGCAGTGCCCAGATTCGCGAGCGCGTGATTAAGGCCTACCAGCGCCAAGTGCAGCGCTGTGGCAAGAGCAATACCGAGCTGAACAATAAGGAGGTCGAGGCCTTCTGCCAGCTTGGCGACAAAGAGAAGCTGGTTCTCAATCAGGCCATGGACAAGCTCAAGCTCTCCGCCCGCGCCTATCACCGCATCTTAAAACTGGCCAGAACCATCGCAGATATCTCTGCAAGTGACAACATAGAAATGCCACACCTGGCTGAGGCCATCACCTATCGCAGCGTTGATCGCTTTCTTGAATAAGCCTCTCACAAGCCCGCCCAAGCCTGATAAACTACGCCCCTGACAAGGCGCCCGTAGCTCAGTTGGATAGAGTATTGGCCTCCGAAGCCAAAGGTCGCTGGTTCAAATCCAGTCGGGCGCGCCAATCAATATAAGCTGCTTCATGCAGCTTTTTTATTGTCGGCGATTAATGCTCAAACCAGATTAGACAACCCCTTTTTCAATTCCATTTGAGGCTGCCACTTCAGACAGGTCTTCGCCTTATCAATGGTGGCGTATGATTTTTTTATGTCGCCTTTACGCGCCTCTGCGTAATTGACCTTGAATTCGATGTTGTAAATTTCGCACAGAATTTTCAGCAGTTCATTCAATGTAATTTCTTTCCCGGTCGCAACATTAAAGAACTGACCGACACCCTCTTTTCCTGTGACTGCCTTCATGTTGGCCTCAACCACATCTTTGACATAAACGAAGTCACGTGTCTGTTCACCATCACCAAAGATGGTTGGCACCTGGTTATTTTTCAGCTTGTCGGTAAAAATTGAAATGACCCCTGAGTATGGTGATGAGGGATCCTGTCTTGAGCCATAGACATTAAAGTATCTCAGGCAAACGGTTTCCAGCCCGTATAACCTGGTATACATGCCGCAGGCACACTCCGATGCCAGCTTATCAACCGCATAGGGCGACAGGGTTACCGGGTTCATGGTTTCTATTTTGGGTAGTGTCGGCTCGTCACCATAGAGTGCCGCACTTGAGGCAAAGACAAATCGCTTCACGCCATTTTCTCTTGCTGCTTCGAGCAGGTGCAGCGTGCCGTGATAGTTAATCAAACTACTACCGACAGGATCATTCACTGTCCTTGGTACCGAGGCTACTGCTGCCTTATGAAACACCCAGTCTATACCAGTCATACATTGACTGACCGTATCATAATTACTGATATCACCCTCAACGACTGTTAATGCATCACTCTCCGGCAGATTGCTTCTATGTCCGGTAGAAAAATCATCGAGCACGATGACCTCGTGCCCATCGGCCAGTAATCGTTCCACAATATGCGAACCTATAAATCCCGCACCACCTGTCACTAATGCCTTCATTATTGCTTTTCCCTATATAAGATCATTATTTTTCAAATAAATCAGATGCCATAGCCATAGACAAAACTGAGGAAAATTGTCTTCTCAGTAAAATCGGCAGTGTCTATAGTGCTATCGTTTTTATATTTTTTAAATTCAAGAACACCGCGCAGTCTTCTAGAAAAATGATAATTGATATTTCCACCAACCCTAGACTGATCATCCATTCGGTCAATATTAAGTGATTCAACTTCACCATGTCGCATATTGATACCAGCTGTCATCAGATTGGCTATTGGGTAATTAAATTCTACGCCGAACTCATCTATATTCTGATCCATAAGTGCAACGCCAAAATCCTGGCGACGAATCTCAGCCCAGAATCTGGATCTTAGTCCTGAATTCATCGTTTGATATACAAGTGTAAAATTTCTTTTACGCATGTAATCCGACGAGGCCTGCTCATTTGAAAAATTACCATCGTCAGGATTTATCGATGAATTGAGCAGGCTATTATTGGTATCGGTTAAATTTGAAGCCACATATATCCGAAAAAATGTATCGCTGGTTATATTGTATAACCACTTTATATTACCACTGGCACCATATACGCTATTCATGCCCTCTCGATCAACGCGCGTTGTACCTGCATCGACACTAAAGTTATAAACGGCACTTGCTTTAGACAGCGTCAGGTAAATACTTCTAAATTCATTATTGATTAGTGCAGAATTTTCATATTCAATTTTATTTAATTCACCACGGAAGCCAATGTTTGCCCTTTCAGCAGGCTGATAGTTCCAGCTAACATCCAGCGCACCCTGTTTATTGTCTATGTCGTATGCGTCGTACCTATATTCCCGGTATTCTGGTTTCAGGCTTAGCCTCTGTCTGCCGGTTATCTGGTAATTAAACAGGGGTCCAAATGTCAGTACATTGGTATCCCTGATGTTGTCGGGTGTTTCCGGAATAAGTGAATTGATTATCTGCTGCGTATAAAAATCTTTCAGAATCCAGGTTAGCTGGTCTTTTATTATCACCCAATTCGCCACCGCATTCAGGGCAAAATCATCATATTCCTTACCTTCGTAGATACCACTCAAGTATTCTTTTTTCTTTACCGATGCGTCAGCATCTAACTGGAATGATTTGCCGTCTCCGTCAACACTCACTGCCAGACCGGTAGTCCTGATCAGGTCTTCCTGTTCCTGTCCTGCCATCGTTCTTGTATTGGTCTGCATGGCAAGACTGGCCTGCGGTTTGATTTCTACTGCAGCCGCAGTAAGGCTGGTGACGAATATTCCAGCAGCAATAACCAGGCTGTAATTACTTATCCCGAAATTGAACACCGCTTATCTCTCATTGCTCCTGCTATCAGATTCAGGTTCAGAACCAGCGCTCGGGTACAGTAATAATGTCGCCTGGCATTAGAATGACATTTGTTGTCATATCTCCATCTTTCATGATGTCATCCAGGCGTACATCATAGGCCTTTGTCCTGTTATCTACACGCCTGTGTAATTTTGTATTATTACTGTCTGCATATGGATCGGGGCCACCTGCCTCTAACACGGCATCAAGCACGGTCATACCTTGATGGTAATTTATCGACAAGCTGTTATTGACTGAGCCAGTTACACGAATACGTGACAGAAAGGCATGTCCCTGAAGGTTGGTCAGGACAATAGTTACATTCGGATATTTAATGTATGCTGACATTTCTTTTTCAATAATCTTGGATAGCTCTTCGGGGGTCTTACCCACAGCCATAACATCGCCAACCAGCGGCACAGATATTTTTCCGTCGGGCCTGATAGGTTCTGCCACCGAAAGCTCTGGATTTTTCCAGACAGTGATTTGTAGCTGATCGCCTACTGCCATTTTATATGAGCCCACCAGTACCATTGGCCCTCCGGCCCCACTTTCTTCAGGTACGATGGGTTTTAGCGACATACAGCTGGTTAGCCCGAACCATAAAGGTAACAAAACAGCTGCAAGAATCTGATGATATTTCATTTTTAACTATCCTTAATTTCTTTCATTTAGCGACAAAATGTTAGCACAGTTATGCTACTTGTTTTAGCATTCAGCCCGAGATAATCATACCTATATGATCAATATCTCGCTGCTTTACCTGCGCATGTGTCGGTAAGGTAAGCAATCTCTCTGCAAATGATTTTGCCTCAGAAAAATTGCACTGCTGCTTAAGCATCTCAAGGCCGTCAATTTCGGGCAGGATGGCTGGATACATCCTGGAGACACCTAGTCCAATGCGACTGAGCTTTTCGTATAGTTCATCACGGGCATCTCGCCTTACCAGCAAGGGATAACGCAGCAGTCGCTGCTGTTCAGGAATTTTACACAGATGCGGTAAATCTGTTATTCCATATTTGTCCAGATCGCACTGCGCCAGTATCTCTCGTAGTTTGTTCTGCACACCCACTGTATTCGACTGGTAGGCCTTTATATTTGTTGCCAGTCTCGACAACCTCTCCTTATCCATTGACGCTATCTCAGACAATGGGTGATAGCGTGTTTCACCCAGATGTAAAAAAGGCAGGCTCTGCGGCAACCAGTACAGCCGTGGATTAATCATCCCATTATACAGTTTAGCTTTTAGCCAGAATTGCACTGGTGCTAGCATATTACTTCTGGCGCGCATTTCACCTTCGGGCATCAGTCGGGTTAATTCACTGTAACTGGCCTTTTCTTTGTTACAAAGCACCGCACCACCACCGAGCAGGCTCACAGGTTTGCCACGGCCAAAACTGAGTATCACTAGATCACCCTGCCATACACAGACACCGCTGCTACCAGGAAATGCCTGTGCACTATCCTCAATCAATACTGCGCCAACTCGCTCAGCCAGAATTCTCAACTGTGATAGCCGCTCCGATATCCCGAACAGGTTTACACCAATAATGGCCACCGTCTGCTCACTGGTTTTTTCCGCCAGCTGTGCAAGGTTCATCCACGGGCAATCTGCTTCAAGGTCAACCAGTACCGGCTGCGCACCTGCAAAAACAGCCGCACTGATTAGATCGGGACAACCATAGGCAGGTAGGATGACTTCTGGTCGCCCAACATTTTTTAATTTGATGGCCGCAATAATCGCCGCAGCCAGCGCCGCTGTACCCGACGCATAGTAATGGGGTTGATATCGGCTATCTGTGAGCTGCAGCAGCATATCATCTGAACCAGCACTGGATAGATTAATTGGATTACCGACAGGAGGCAGTTGATAAAACATCTGACGCTGCGCCTACCGCTGTGAGGGCGTCCACACCGTCATGCGCCTGCCCGCCAGAAACATCAACGTGGCCTGTGCCAGAGCCAGGTTGGTCTGCACAAAAAAGAAGATAATCCTAACAGCAATATTTGCACGGGCGTTTGGTGACAGCCAGCCCACTATTGCCAGCGCATAAAAAAATAGCTGTGCAGCCAGTGCCAGCATATAGACCACACCCTGACCTTGCTGAATAAGGGTAATAATCGCGAAGGCAAGCATAAACCAGGGCACACCCCAGCGCATGATCTTGTGGCTCCATACCTGGAAGGCAAACATGCCCATCGCCAGTGGATTTAACACTTCCGGATGGCGCGAGATGGCGGTAACGCCACGGATGACCGTGCGCATTTTACGTCGGTACTCCAAATCTGGATCCTTCACGTCCTTGTATACACCCAGTACATCGGGGCAGGTTATCGCCACCATTCCCTGCTTTGCACAATTGAGCCCGGTATTAAAATCGCTAGGTGAATAGATATCCCAGTGCCCACATACTTCGCGTCTTGCAGCAAAAAAAGAACCGCTCAGGCCAACTAGTCCAGCCCGCTCTGACTCCAGGCGGCGTAGCCACATTTCATATTTGACATAGGCGCCCTCTCCAACCACCATCCCATCGTTGCTAATGAACTTGTCTTCACTGGATACCGCACCTATTCGATTATCCGCAAAATAATTTGCCAACAGACGAAATGCCTCTGCTGGTATCTTCGTCGCCACATCCGAGAACACCAGAATATCGCCAGTTGATGCCTTAATGGCACATAGCTGGGCATATTCCTTGCCTTTGCGCTCATCGGCACGAACCAGTCGAATACCTTTATCTGCGTACGACTCTACAATGCTGTCAGTGGCATCAGTTGAATAGTCCGATGCTACAATTACTTCAAGCAACTGTAATGGATAATCTATTTGCAGGCTGTTTTCCAGTTTATCCTGAATGCGTGCCTCTTCATTATGTGCGGTGATAATCAGGCTTAAGCGAGGCAGGTTATTATCGTCTATAATTTCGACAGGTTTTATGGGTCGCGCAGGTATCAGCTTCAGTACCAGGGGATATAAAAAATAGCTGTAGCCACAAAGCAGGGCGGTGAAATAAAACAGGAAGTCCATATTCGTTTATATTAGTTTTTCAGGATGCCTACATTAGCATATTTGCCTGCATGAATGCTCTACCGGGAAAAGTACTAAGATGAAAGTGCTACATATAGCCTCGGGTGACCTCTGGGCCGGTGCCGAAGTTCAGCTCTTCACCTTAGCCAGCGCGCTCAACAGTATGTCAGATGTAGACGTTGAGGTTGTGTTGTTAAACCATGGTCGGCTGGAAGAGGAGCTGCGTATAGCCGGTATCGAGGTATCGGTCATCGACGAGAGTCAGTTTAACGGTTTTAAGATACTAGCCCAGCTGATCAAGCTTATCCGTAAGTTAAAGCCCGATGTCATTCATACTCACCGCAACAAGGAAAACATCTTAGGCAGCATCGCGGCACTATTGAGTGGCAATATTCCCACCATGAGAACAGCGCATGGTGCCCCCGAGCACAGTCCTTCCTGGTATCACATTCCCAAACGTATAATTCTACTTCTGGACTGGTTTTGTGGCCGGTTTTTACAAAAGCTTATCGTCGCTATTTCAGAAGATCTGGCGGGAATACTGGCTAAATACTACCCACAAGCAAAAATACATGTGATTCAGAACGGTATTGATAGTGATCAGGTTAGACTATCAGCGGCGGAACAGCCAAAAAAAGTAAATGCAAAATCAGACAAATACAAAATAGGTATTATAGGCAGGCTGGTGCCGGTTAAGCGAGTTGACCTGTTCATACGCACCGCACACAAGTTGCTGGAAGATAATCCCGAGCTGAACATGAGTTTTCACATTTATGGCGATGGCCCCTTGCGCGATCAGCTGGAGATAGTGAATCAACAATATAAAACACATACACAGATCCACTTCGAAGGGCACTGCCATTCTATACTGGCCGAACTACAGAATCTTGATACCTTACTAATGACATCAGACCACGAAGGCATGCCAATGACACTGCTTGAAGCTATGGTGCTTCAAACACCAATAGTTGCACATGCGGTAGGCGGAATTCCTGTGTTACTGGATCACGGAAAGTGTGGACTGCTGGTTGAGAACCACAGTCCCGAAGGATATGCGCAGGCGATTATTAAGCTCACCAATGAGCCAGAGTTCAGAAGTAAAATGTCCAATGATGCATTGGCACGTGTTATAGATCAATATTCATCCGAACAAAATGCTCATGCCTATCGTAATCAATACATGGGCCTGGCATCTGTATAGTGGACGATGCCTGATAAAAATCGTTTCAGGAAATTACATCCAGAATTATTGATTCAAACTGTTCTGTGTATTTGGCCATGTTGTATTCTTCTCTTGATTTCTGACTTGCATTCCTGGCTAGGCTCTCTGCCAAATTTTTATCATTCGCCAATGATTTAATGGCATTAGAAAGCTGGTTGACATCTTCCGGGTCAACAAACATTAGTTCTTTGCCATCAGTAAAGTATTCTTCGAGCACTGGTGTTCGAGAGACGACAGTAGGAACACCGAGCGCAGTAGCTTCTAACACACCGCGAATACCTGTCGGGTAATCAAGCTCTTTTTGTAGGGGGACTACAGCACACAGGCAATTAGAGTACAGGTGAAATAACTCATCGTAAGGAATGCGCTGCAGAACTTCTATCTTATTATTATTCAGGATCTCTTCATCCAGCAGGTAAGGTAGCGTGATCAGCTTACAGCTGATGCCTATTTTTTCAACGGCTCTGGATAAACATGTATAGTCACGCCCCGGATCCCTGCCGACAGCAATGACGTATTGCTCTTTATTATGTTTGTATGATTGTTTTGGGTAAAAAGAAACATCGCTACAGTAATCCATCGTGTAAATGCTGCCGCTCTTAAGTTTAAATATTTTTTCCCAGCCCCTTGCTTGGTAAGGAGAATAACAGATAACGCTTGAAGCGAGTTTAAAATTTATATATGTATATACCCACTTCCACGGCTTTGGTTTGCGATACATTACATCTTTATAGATTATTTTTTTTCCAAGTAATCGGCAGACAATTGACGTCATTAAAGAAAACTTACTTTTTACGATGATACAGTCACTGTTATAAATTCGAAGGATGGTGGCGATGTTAATCAGGTTAAACCTAGTGTTAAATTTTCCAAATAGTCCTACGTGCCTATGATCAGAAATCTCTACTTCCCATCCTTTATCCATTAGATCTGTCGCACCAAACAGAGCCTCTGATGGTATCTCTTTATCTCTTATACGCTTAACTTTAGGTAAAGCCTGTCGAGAAAACAGGAAAAGTAACTTTTTATTTTTTTCATATTTTACTTCTGTCATGACTTTTAGCCTTGAGATTTTATGATCATCTATGCTGGTCTTAATGCGCATGCTTTCGATATGTTAGTGATGGGCATATAGATATCTGCTAGCGAGACCTGTATTGTTATCCTTTGACAATTGTAGACTCCATGGCTTCGCTTTCTACACCTCTCTTCTCAAGTGCATCAAGCAGGAATGCCTTAGAGCTCTGCCTAAACGCCTGAAGTCTGGCTTCAACGTCCTCCCAGTTGATCTCGGCCTCCATCCAGCGTTTTATATCCGAAGCTGAAGCCCCCTGCCATTCGTCTGCGGTGACCGTGCGGTTATCGAGTCCCAGAGTTCCCAATGTCGAGGAAAAACGGCAATTTTCCGACGCAGTACGGCTGGTCTGATGGAAAACCAAGAAGGGTTTACGCATGAGCACCGCGAACAGGGCTCCATGAAATGAATTCGTCACTACGCACTCTGCCTTGTCGAAGGCATTGATCCAGGCTGCCGGTGATGGTGTGAAGACGTAGCGATCAGGGATGATCAGTTCGGTGCCCTGTAGAGGAACGACCTTCAACTCAAATGCTTTCAAACCGGCAAAGTCCTTAATAGCTCTCCATGGAATCTGTGAGACTTTTCTGACGTTTACAAAGTATCCAAGCATCACCGGATACGGGAAAGATGCGTCACTTTTATCGTCCCTGACTAATTTCAGGTAGTCATCTCTAGTCAACAATAGAGTGGGATCCGCCGCATAAACAGCATCGGCATATCCAAGGCGTGCGCAGGCATCTACTCCTTCGACCTCCCTCACGGATACAGCCTGAAAACGTTTGATTTCTACGGCCGCCTGGCTATACCACTCATCTGAAAGTGCTGGCCACGGCGCACTTACCGCATAGGCAATCCGAGATACTTGCGGTGGGCCGAAGGCGAGGAAATTCAACGGCGTGACTGTTCGCCATATCTGGTCACTTCCAACGATATACGCGTCTGCAGGAGGATGGTTCTCGAATAATTCTTCTATCGTTAGCTCTTCACTTGTATGTGGCACCCATTTTTTCATAAATGCTGCAAAGTCCCGTGGGTGGTCGCGGTTGAACTTTTGCATTTTAGAACTCTTTGGTTTTCCATAGAGCACCCACAGCAACCACTGAACCAAAATTTTGGGTGACCTTAAGATTTCCCCGGCACTGTATTCGTCGGGCATTTTCTGACTAGAAGTTGGTCTATTCCGAATCCAGTAAGTCTCGTGCCCGAGACTTTGCAGGTATGACTGAAGTGAATAATTTTGAAGCAGGGTACCATAATTATCCCATAATCGAAGCCACCCATACATTGATACGATACCAATCTTCATATCCTTTTTTTCCTTCTGGTGGGACGTGTTATTAACCTCCCTCTTTGATTCTAAAATTTAAAGTTCTAAATGATGAAAAATTGTAACACAAGACATTTTTCTATGTGATCCGAAAAAGAAAATTATTGTTGATTATATTGGACACCTTGAAACTTTAAATGATGATTTTGGCATACCCCTTCAGCCATCAAATAAACCTGCTAATGTTGTTTCTACAAACGTTCCCTTCGAAATCTTTTTCTCACACTATCCAACAACTCATTAAACCGCTCTCGCTGCTCCCTGTCTCTAATCAAAATAACTATCAGCAGTAGCGAGATAACGCTACTTACTAGAATTTTTACCAGCACATCTACCCAGAGAGTCTCATTTGCAAATTCAACAATTGATAACCAACAGCCTACTGCCGCTATCAATATCATCATCGCCAGTGGCTTCAGCGATATCCCAGGATCATGGTATTTCTTTGAAGTCCAGTTACTCAGGTAAAAGTAACAGGCCTGTGCAATCATTATTGCCACGGCTGCTCCAACATAGCCATAAGCGGGTATAGCATATAGATACAGCGCAGTTATCAAAACGGCAATTAAATAGGCATTTCTACTAATCAGACCCGTCTTGCCCTTTAACAGGAAGCCAAAATTTGCAAACTCTACCAAGGCGGCAAACAGGGTGCCGAATACCAGGTAGGGTACAATCGTTATTGCCTCGTGGAATTCAGGCGCTGCCATAATACGAATGACCGGCCCTGAAAATATGCTGATACCCATCGCAACGATGACTAATATTGTACTGATAAAATAGAATACGCTACGAAATGACGCATCAGAATTTGGCTGATTATAAAGATTAAAGCGCTCAGTCTGCCAGTACTGATAAAACGGCTCCCAGCAAAGAACCATGAGTATGGCAGCAAACTTGGCGGCCAGTTCAAAGAAGCCAACATCATCTAGCGAACCCATCACCCTAATGAAGTACCTGTTTGATGACCAGATATATATACCAGCTAATCCGGAAATCCAAAGTGGCCAGGCAAATATAATCATCTTAATTACAATCTCATTTTTTATTCTGAAACCTGTGTAATAAATTGTATATACCGTTAATACCACTGAAAAAATAGTTGATGATACAGCTGCACTAATTGCCACACCGAGCACGCCCAGTTCAAGATAGACCACCAACCAGATATTCAGGCAGATCTGAACTAACAGCTTGCTGATATTTACACCTACAAATAGAAAAGGTTTTTGTCTTATTCTTATATAAACAAGCGCATAATGCTCGAGCGCTCCGGTTAATAGTGTTATTGCAAAAATTGCAACTACTACACCATACTCTACGGTACCAAATACCGCCGATGAAAAATTATCCTTAAAAAACACCAGCACCAATGTAGAAATAATACTAATCAATGCTGTTATTAACAGTGCGCTACTGACAACAGCGTTGGCATCACCATTATCTTTTTCCGCAGCATAATAAAACTTGGGTATTGCTACGGTTAATCGCGCACCAAACAGTCTCTCAATGATGACAAATGAAACATTCAATAGTGAGATGACGCCATAGTCAGCTGGCGTTAGAAATCTCGTGTAGATTGGCAACATAATAAAGCCGATTAGTTGCCGACTAATCGTGCCTATTGCATATATCGAGGTATGCTTTATTAACGTATTTGTACGTGACATATGCCTGTAATAAACCGTACGACCCAGTTATATTTATAAATTATTATTTTATTATCGACGCTACTGCTTCCAGCAGCTTTGTATGTGTATTAGCCAGCATATACTCATCTGCTATACGCTTTTTAGCCTGCTCACCCATTTCCCTTGCCAGCTCCGGTTGATCAAGCAATTGCTCTATCTTCTCTGCGGCATCTCTGACATCACCCTCTTTATAAATTAAGCCATCAGTGGCATCTAATGTAGCACCACACACCGAAGGATTATCTGGCACGATCACAGGCAATCCTGCCTGCATGTATTCTAATATTGACAGCGAGTAGCCCACCTCTCCATTTGATGGATGTATAGCCATATCACACGACAGCAGCAGTGGGTACACATTTTTTACATATCCAGCAAACGTTACCTTGTCTTCAATTTTTAGTTGAGCTGCCTTTTGCCTGAACGAATCGATGTCCGGGCCGTCACCACAAAACAGATAATGCAGATTATTGACCTTCCTATCTTTGATCAAAAACGCCAACACCTCTAATGCAAACTCAATACCTTTGTATTTGTTTGCCCGGCTTGTAGTTACCAGAATTTTTTTCTCTACTGGAATCTTATAACGTTCTTTAATATTTTCTGCCTGGCTATCCATTTGTTCAGCAACACCATTAGGCGCACTATAACATTTAGCTTCAGGCGCACAACCAATCTCAATATTTCTTTTACGGACATAATCTGTTGCACCAATGATGCCGTCAGCACTCATTCCGGGTAACTTATAGGCCAGCTTCTTCAGCAATCTCTTTACAACACCGGGACGGCTTCTCATGCCTGGCGCGTGGTTGTGTACAATAATATGTTTAGCGCCTGCTAACCGGTATATTATGTATCTCCAGTAATAACCAGGGTAGTCTGAAAGATAAATGGTCGTTACCTGATTGTCGGCAATATACCTGTACTGCTTTAACAATGATGTAATATCGCCCCGCTTAAAATCAATGGCATCAACTTTTATGGACGAAACTCTTATTTTCTTTGGAATATCGCTAATACTAGGGTAAACAAGATATGCTTCTTTGCCTGCCTGACACCAGTGCACAGCGAGCATTATCCAGAAGCCCTCCATTAACCTCCATGCGTAGCCTGTACTGGAATCCCAGTTGGCAACAAGCAATAGATTATTTTCTGACGTACGCATGACTGCCGTTATTCAACTCTACTAGTGTGATAAATCATATTGAATCCAAGTGCGTAGTACTGTGTGCTTTGTTGCTATAAAAGTGAATAGCCGATTTCCTTCATTAATGCGATATCAATCTGCCCATTAATATATGAAATGTCAGTTGCCGTCAGCTTCTCTCGCCATTTTTCATTGAGGTAATAATCCTTATAATCATCAAATTTCTTATTTCTATCCGCTGATTTTGCACCGTGGTTAAGCAGGGCTATATTGCCACCCAGTTCCTGTCCTGACTTTAACGAAAAACCTTTTATAAATGCTTCTGGGTCTTCTAGCATATCCTCATATTTCAAGAATATTGCCATTTGAGCTGAGTTTGACAAATCCAGGTACGCCCTATTCTTTATATTCCACATCTCAGCAGGCATTACCGACTTAGCTTTAATGTTGTCGCATCGCATCAGCGGCCACGTCGAGCGGATAAACTCAGAGAATGGCAGGTCAGCTACCTGACTGTTGTGATAGGGGCGCTTATGCAATGATAACAGCCATGAATAGGGATTTTTTGTAACACAAATAAAAAAGCTGGATGCGACCTCCTGCTCTGTCAATTTTGGCACGGAATGCTTCCAGCCCATGTTTCTCCACCGCGTTAGTAGGGTATAGGTATTCATCGACAAACTGCCGAGCCCGAACCTTTTCTCCCATTTATAGGATGGGCCATCCGACAATATCCTTACATCAAAATTATTCTCAACCAGCTTACTGATATAGTTAGTCCCAGTATTGCGCTCGCCAAAAACTTTTACCTTCAGTGTCATTTACCTGTCCCTTTCAAACATGGTCTTAAATTCAGCAATTATATTTTCAGCGGCTTTTATAGCATTTTCCTTAAAATTTCGAATATCTATTAAAAGCTGTTCATGTCCATCTCTAACCTTTCGTATCGACTCAGCAATACTGTCTGCTGTATTCTCTGCATAAACAGCGCCTAGGCAAAAATATTTTTTTAGTGCTTTGGTACTGGACAGGATTAATGGCTTCTCAACCGCGACACCTTCATAGGCACCGCAGACCAGGCAGTTCTCTCTCGATGTTAAAACCATGACGGCATCACATGTGCAAATCAGATCTTCATATTCCTCATTAGATATAAAGCCCGTCAGCACTACATTCTGTGGCATGGCCCTGCCCTCTACAACATGCCTGCCTTTGCTATTACCCGTCATGTATATTCGTACCGAATCTCCCAGCAACCCGGCAGCGGCAATGACCTCTCTATAAGGCTCATCATCTGCCCAGCTGCTCACGCAGACAACATCAAAACTGCCTTCATGCAACTCTGATTTTTTGGTACAGGCAATTTCTGGTATCGGATCCGGAATTGAGCAGGCCTTACCACCATTGTCTTCAACATACTGCTTTAGCTCATCATTGGTAACAATGACAACACTGGCGCTTTTGTTAATTCGCATCGCTATTTTGTTCAGCCAGCCTTTTGACCCCTCCAGAGGAAACAGGCCGGCATTATGCGCATCGATAATGACCTGATATCGCAATATACGGCTGATCAGCAAAACCAGCATGGTAAGCACAACGGATGGGTTTTGCACAAAGACAATCCCGGGCCGTGTTTTGTAGAGGAGCCTTGATGTTTTTATGATTAAAACAGGGTA
>Ga0224501_10001941_pt1 | contig 16123 bp, 11 predicted proteins | sample SF_Oct11_sed_USG_4_FD_169105 | JGI IMG/M metagenome (GOLD analysis project Ga0224501, IMG submission 169105) | Sediment microbial communities from San Francisco Bay, California, United States - SF_Oct11_sed_USGS_8_1 | ecosystem: Environmental > Aquatic > Marine > Sediment | place: USA... | reverse complement strand
TACAAAGGAGATCGGCATCCGTAAGGTTCTGGGAGCATCGGTGCCAGGGGTTGTCCTTTTGTTGTCAAAGGAATTCATAAAATGGGTGCTTATAGCCAATGTTATTGCCTGGCCGGTTGCCTATTTTGCCCTGAGCCGCTGGCTGGAGAACTTTGCTTATCGTATCAGTATAAGTTGGTGGGTGTTCATTGCAGCAGCCTTTCTTGCCTTAGGCATTGCCCTGGTCACGGTGGGCTTCCAGGCTGGCAAAGCTGCCCTGGCCAACCCCTCAGATGCTTTACGGTATGAATGATTGGGGACGTTCCCAAAAGGGACACCTTATTAAATATTAAATAATGATATTTTATGGAATGAGATGAAGAAAAGGGATTTTTTGGTAGAGAAACGCTCTGACGAACATCTTCAAGGAGGAAGTCATGTTTAACAACGCCGTTAAGGTCGCCCTGCGGAACATGAAAAGACAGAAGGGATATTCCCTGATAAACATCCTGGGGTTGGCGGTCGGCATGGCCTGCTGTATCCTTATCCTGTTGTGGGTCCAGGATGAGCTCAGCTATGACCAATATCACGAAAAGGCTGACCAGATCCATAGAGTCATTGTCAAAGGAAGGATGTCCAACCGGGAAATCAATTTTTCCAGTTCACCGGCTCCCCTGGCCAATACCCTTGTTAACGAGTTTCCTGAAGTCCTGGAAGCCACACGGTTCCTGAGCAGCAGTGATATTCTTGTCAAATATCAGGATAAGTTTTTCAATGAAGGCCTGATTTTATTTGCTGATTCGAATTTCTTCGATGTTTTTTCCATCCCTTTGCTCAAGGGAGACTCCCGAGAGGTACTGAGTCTGCCGAATTCCGTGGTGATCACCAGAGCTGCGGCTTTGAAATACTTTGGCGAAGAAGATCCCATCGGCAAGACATTGACGATGAACAACCGGATGGATTTCCGGATAACCGGGTTGGCAGAGAACGTCCCTCCCAACACGCATTTCCACACGGACTTTTTTGCCTCTTTAGAGTCAATCCCTGACAGTAAAAGTCCCAACTGGTTCAGCAATCCTTATCATACCTACATCGTTCTCCAGGAAGGAACCTCTGCTGACGAGCTTCAAGACAAGCTCCCGGAGATCGTCACCAAGTACGTCGGTCCTCAGGCCCAAAAGATCATGGGAATTACCCTGGAGCAGTTCCAGGCATCGGGAAACACCTTCGGATACTTCCTGCAGCCGCTTACCTCTATTCATCTCCACTCCGACCTGGAATACGAGCTGGAGCCCAACGGGAGCCTGACCTATGTCTATATTTTTTCTGTGATCGCTTTTTTTATCCTGGTCATTGCCTGCATCAACTTCATGAACCTGGCTACGGCAAGGTCGGCCAACCGGGCCAAGGAGGTCGGCGTCCGGAAGGTTTTGGGTTCGAACCGGTCGCGGCTGGTCAGACAGTTCCTTATCGAATCGCTCCTGTTGAGCTTCATATCTCTTGTCTTCGCAGTTCTGGCCGTTGAGCTGCTCCAGCCTGTTTTCAACAATCTTTCCGGAAAGCAATTGAACATCAACCTGCACGGCAATTGGATACTACTGCCTGGCCTTATAGCTGTCATGCTTTTTGTCGGTGTGCTCGCCGGCAGCTATCCTGCTTTTTTCCTCTCTTCATTCCAGCCCATTTCCGTATTGAGAGGAAAACTGATAACCGGGATGAAAAGTTCCTGGTTGAGGAACGGACTCGTTGTCTTCCAGTTCACTGTTTCCATCATACTGTTGGTCGGGACATTTGTTATCTATCGTCAGCTCGAATATACCCGGAATAAAAAACTAGGCTTTGAAAAGGAACAGGTCCTGGTCATACAACGCGCTCATAATCTGGGTCAACAGAAGGAGGCCTTTCGGAATGAGCTCAAGAAACATCCAAGTGTCATCAATGTGGCCTATTCGAACACTGTCCCTGGCCGGCATTTTGGCGATTGGACCCATATAGCGGAGGGCGCACCTTCGGATGAGATGGTACGCATGTTTATTTTACTCGCGGATTTCGATTACCTGGATACTCTTCAGATGGAAGTGGTTTCAGGAAGGTACTTTTCCCAAGATAGACCTGCCGACAGGAATTCCGTCATTATCAATGAAACCGCGGCTAAAGCTTTAGGACTGGAAAATCCCGTCGGAAAACGCGTGATCCGCGGCGCGCTGACTCCGGGAAAAGATGAGGTTTTTTCGGTCATCGGGGTGGTAAAGGATTTCCATTTTGAGTCACTGCATCGGGAAATAAGACCTTTAGCCATGTATATCCTGTCAGACGAGGAGGGAAGATATATCTCTGTTCGAACTCGTCCTGAGGCAGTTAACCAGACACTGGCTTTTCTGGAGAACAAATGGAAAGCGTTTGTGCCCGGTCAACCCTTCGAATATTTTTTCCTTGACGATGATTTTGACCGTCTCTACAAAGCAGAGAAAAAGATCGGACAGCTGTTCACATCCTTTTCGGTCCTGGCCATTCTGGTCGCCTGCTTGGGCCTTTTCGGCCTGGCCTCGTTCACGGCCGAGCAGCGGACCAAAGAGATCGGCATCCGCAAAGTCCTCGGAGCCAGTGTCTCCAATATCGTTGTTCTCCTCACCAGAGAATTTTCTAAATGGGTCCTCCTGGCCAACCTCATTGCCTGGCCGGTCGCCTATTTCGCCATGCACCGCTGGCTCCAGAACTTCGCTTACCGCATCAGCATCGGAGTCTGGATGTTTTTTCTGGCGGCTTCCCTGGCTTTGGCTATTGCCCTGGTCACGGTCAGCTACCAGGCCGTAAAAGTAGCCCTGGTTAACCCGGCTAAGTCACTGCGGTATGAGTGATCAAAGCGAGAAGAAAGAAATGGGATAACCTTGTTCAGAAAGGAAGAGAGGACCGAAAAAATAAAGCCCAAAGCTTGCTTCAAGCTTGGCCTTATGCCGGATAAAGGGAAAAGAGCATGTTTAAAAATTACCTTATAATCGCCTTGAGAAACCTGAAAAAACACAGGGGATTTTCCTTTATCAACATTGCTGGCCTGGCTATCGGGATCGCCTGTTGTCTTCTGATCCTTCTCTTGATCAGAGAGGAAATCAGTTTTGACCGGTTCCATGAACAAAAAGACCAGATTTACAGAGTTATCACCCAGCATCCGGGTCTTTCTTATATGGGCACAGATTTCATGGCCGTGACCGCAGCGCCTCTTGCACCGGCCTTGATGGCGGAATTTCCTGAAGTTATCAAAGCAACGAGAATCGATTCCTCTGATGAAGTTATTATCAGTACTAAGAATAAGAGGTTTTACGAAGACGGCTTTTACTGGACGGACAGCCATTTCTTTGATGTATTTTCCTTTCCTCTTCTTCGAGGGGACCAGTCAAAAGCCCTGAGTGAGCCGTATTCGGTGATTATTTCCAAGAGGATGGCTCAAAAGTATTTCGGGGATGAGGACCCGGTCGGCAAAACCATAGCTTTGAACAACAGACACGATTTTGTGGTTACGGGTATAATGAAAGATGTCCCTCGTAACTCCCATCTCCAGTTTGATTTCCTGGCACCTTTGATCACTTTAAGCAGCATCAGGGGACAGGAAGACTTTCTGGAGAGCTGGGGTAACTATTCCTATTACACCTACATCCTTCTGCCAAAGGGCTATTCCCCTGGCGATTTAGAGCACAAATTTCCGGCTTTTTTTGAGAAATACCTGGGTGAAATATTGCGTCAGTGGAGGCAGCGGGGTCCGTCATATGAAGCATCGAGATTTTTCCTCCAGCCTTTAGGACGCATCCATCTCTACTCCCATCTCAATTTCGAGATTTCGCCGAATAGCGATATCAAGCAGATATATCTCCTCGCTGCACTGGCCTTTGTCACTCTGCTTATTGCCTGCATCAATTATATGAACCTGGCCACAGCCCGGTCAGCCAGCCGGGCCAAAGAAGTCGGGATGAGAAAAGTGGTCGGCGCAGAACGCAGACAGCTCATCAGGCAGTTCATCGGAGAATCCATTTTTTTCTGTTGTATAGCTGTTCTTCTGGCAGCAGTCTTGGTTGAGCTCTTTCTCCCTGCTTTCAATTCCCTCATCGGCAAAAGTATTAGATTTCACTTTTTCCATGACTGGGAATTTTTTATCGGCTTGATATGTCTTGCCCTTGTCGTGGGAATCATTTCCGGAAGTTATCCAGCCTTTTTTCTTTCGACTTTCCGGCCCGTCACCGTGCTCAAGGGAAGCTATAGGACTGAAGCAAAAGGCTCACTCTTAAGAAAGATACTCGTTATTTTTCAGTTTGCGGCTTCGATTATTCTGGTCATCAGTACGATCATCATCTACAGCCAGATCGAGTACATAAGGAACAAAAAGCTGGGATTCAACAGAGAACAGGTCGTTGTCCTTCCTGTAAAAGATAGAGAACTGAGGCAAAATCATGAGCCTTTAAAAAATGAACTGCTGCAGAACCCGGCCATTCTCGGCTGCACAGCCTCTACCTGGCTTCCCAATAACATCAGAACGAATGTTGGCGATACCACCTGGGAAGGGAAGGAGGAAGGAACGGATATGCAGGTCTATCTCCTTGAAGCGGATTATGATTTTATCGATGTTTTCGGAATAGAGCTTGTTGAAGGCAGGAATTTTTCCAGAGAATTCTCAACGGATTCCCGGGCATACATCATCAACGAGACAGCTCGGAAGATTTTTGGCTGGGAAAAAGCTCTGGGGAAGCGATTCGGCTTCCGAAGGGAGGAAATAGGAATAGGCTCGGTCATTGGTGTGGTGAGGGATTTTCATTTCCTCTCTCTCCATCAGGAGATGCAACCGCTGGTCATTCACTTGACCGCTAACTCGATGTCTTACCTTTCGCTTAAAATCAGCACTGAAAACATCCCCAGGACAATTAGATTCCTGAAGGAAAGATGGCAGAGATTTTCGCCGAGCCATCCCTTTGATTACTTCTTTTTAGATGATGATTTTGAAAAAATGTATAGGTCTGAGATGCGTCTGGGGAAAATATTCGCATCCTTCGCGGCTCTTGCCATATTCATCGCCTGCCTTGGTCTATTCGGACTGGCTTCGTTCACTTCAGAGCAGCGAACAAAGGAGATCGGAGTGCGAAAAGTCCTCGGCGCTTCTGTCTCCAATATTGTTATTCTCCTTTCCAAAGAGTTCTCGAAGTGGGTATGTATTGCCAGTCTTGTAGCCTGGCCTGTGGCGTATTACGCCATGAGCCGTTGGCTCCAGAGCTTCGCTTACCGGATGTCTGTGGGAATCTGGATATTTTTACTGGCAACGATACTGGCTCTCTTTGTGGCTATGGCTACAGTGAGCTTTAAGGCCGTAAAATCAGCTTTGGCCAATCCCGTGGATGCACTGCGGTATGAATAAGTTTTGGAGATATTGTTTGGATTCAAGAATTGAGCAACACTTTGGGTCATTTTATAGGATTTAAATTGTCATTGTGAACGACCAGAAGGAACATGGCGATATGAAAAAATTGTCATTGCAAGCCGCTAGAGGGAACATGGCAATAAGAAGAAATTGTCATTGCGGACGACTAGAGGTAACGTGATAGTAAGAATAGATTGTCATTGCGAGCGCAGCGTGGCAATCTCATAGGAAAGATTGCTTATGGAGTGTTTCAATATGAATGTATTTAAAGAGACAGAGTGTTTATCATAAATAGAGGAGGGTTGGGATGTTTAAGAATTACCTCAAAATCGCTTTAAGAAACCTGCGCAGACATAAGTTTTTCTCCCTGGTCAATGTGATGGGACTTGCGGTGGGCATGGCTTGTTTTTTCCTGATCCTAGCCTTGATACAGAACCAGTTCAGCTACGAAAGATTCCATGAGAAACGCGATCAGATTTACAGGTTGATGAGGGTTGAGAAAATCGAGGGGAGGACAGAAACATCTGATAGAGTACCTGCTCCCTTAGCTCCGGAGCTCAAGAATGAGTTTCCTGGAATCAGCCACACTGTCCGCGCGACAAGGACGGGTTTTGTGGCGGTGAACTATGGCGAGAGAAGCTTTGTTGAAAGAAGTGTTTTCCTGGCTGACCCCTCTTTTTTCAAGGTGTTCACTTTTCCTCTGGTCAAGGGCGATCCGGAAACTGCGCTGGAGGACAAGTACTCTGTGGTCCTTACCGAAGATTCCGCAAAGAAGTATTTTGGCGATGAGGACCCCATAGGTAAGACGCTAAATTATGATAACAGGATAGACCTAAAAGTCACCGCTGTTGCCAGGAATCTGCCCCGAAACACAGATTTCAAGTTTGACCTTCTGGTTTCTTTTGAGCTGATCAATAGGGTCATGGGATGGCCTTGCCTGGAGAGTTGGGGAGCTTTCAATTGGGAAACATACGTTCTGGTCCGGAAGGATTTTGCGGTATCCGAATTCCCCAATAGATCCATCGAGTTTTGCCGAAAGTTCAGAACGGATGATACGCCTGATTTTCAGTTGCTGCATTCATTATTCCTAAGACCAATCACTGAAACTCATCTTCCGCCCCGGGCCATGGTTTTTATTTATGTCCTCTCGGGGATTGCTGTTGTCATATTGCTTCTGGCCTGTATAAATTTCATGAACCTTGCGGTTGCTCAGTCTGCGGCCAGGGCAAGAGAAGTGGGCATGAGAAAGGTTATCGGTGCCAATCGCTTTCAGCTCATCGGACAGTTCTTGGGAGAGTCGGTGTTTCTGGTTTTTATTGCCCTTCCTCTGGCTTTGTGTCTGGTTGAGCTTTTGATCCCTGTCTATATCAGACTCTTGAACATAGATTTCAGTATCAATTACGCTCAAAATTTGCCGTATATCATCGGAGTTTTTGGGATCGCGATACTGGTAGGTATCATCTCAGGCAGTTACCCCGCCTTCTACGCTTCTGCCATTCGCCCCATAGAATCATTGAAGGACACCTCCCAATCCGGTCAAAAGAGTTCTCTCATCAAGAGGATATTGGTGGTTTCTCAATTTTCAGTGTCCATCATCCTCATCATCAGCACCATCGTGATTTACAGTCAGCTCCATTTCGTAAAAAGCAAAGACCTGGGATACAACAAGGACAATGTCCTGAATATCAGGCTTTTTGATAATAAGCTGAGTGCGAATTATGAAAATATCAAAGCCGAATTATTAAAAAACCCTTACATTCTTTCTGCCTCGGGAAATTATTTTATGACCTCTGGTGGAAACAATACTGTTCGATGGGAAGGAATGAAGGAAGATGATAACTTGTTTATGTACTGGTTTTATGCTGATGCCGATTTTTTGGAAACGTTCCAGATAGAACTTCTGGAAGGAAGAAATTTCCGCGAGGGCTCTGAGTCTGATGTCAAGTACGCTTATCTTCTTAACGAAACTGCAGTCAAGACATTAGGATGGGAAACAGCGGTTGGAAAACAGTTTGAGCTTGAAAGAGGGGGCAGCAAGATGGGCCGGGTCACAGGAGTGGTCAAAGATTTTCATTTCTGGTCTTTACGCAGCAGGATCGGACCGATGGTCATCTGTATGGGACGATCATTCAGAGTCATCTCACTGAGGATAAACCCTGATAATATTCCGGGAACCCTCGGCTTTATAAGGAATAAAATCCAGGAATTCTCGCCAACTGCTCCGTTTGAGTATTCTTTCCTGGATACGGATGTTATCGATGACATGTACAGGCTGGAAAATATAACGGGCCATTTTTTTAGCCATTTTGCGTTGCTGGCTGTTTTCATCGCCTGTCTGGGTCTGCTCGGTTTGACCTCGTATTCTATCATTCAGAAGACAAGAGAAATAGGTATCCGAAAGGTGTTGGGCGCCACTGTTTCGAATATCGTCATCTTGCTTTCCAAGCAGTTCATCAGGCTGGTTTTGATTGCCAATATCATTGCTTGGCCCATCGCTTACTTTGCCATGAGACAGTGGCTGCAGAATTTCGCCTACAGAATCGGCATCGGACTCTGGGTGTTTTTATTGGCTTCTGTTCTGGTTTTTGTCATTGCTTTAGCTACCATAAGCTTTCAAGCAGTCAAAGCAGCCCTCTCCAACCCTGTGGATTCCCTGCGCTATGAGTGATGGCAGAAAGCCTGATAAAATGATAGGGACTGACTTTATTCAGGTTTTCGAAGCATTCCAGTTTAAGTGAAAAGTATGATTATTAAAATGCCTCTGATATACTCGTTCACCTAAAAAATGTCTGCGTGAGTTTAGGCAAGAGAGCTCTAATCTGTGTTTTTTGTCAATTTATCAAGTAATTTTTTGCAGCGGGAGCAGAAGGAGGCGCTTTTCCTGTCCGTATCCATCAGGCTGTTGGAAAAATGCATCACACACTTGGAATCCGGGCAGTGCTCTAGCCCGAACGTATGCCCGAGTTCATGCACAGCCTCTTTTTTCGTCCTCTCCAGAAAAAGCTTTTTATTCTCCGGAAGTCCGTAGAAGCTCTGGCGCAACCGACTCAGGGAGATGAGAGAGAAGTGTCCTCCTAACTCCGCTTGTCCGAAGACGAAGTTGAGGCCGTGGACATAGAGATCCTCATCGATTATTCCCAATACTTTATCCTGTTTGCCTGGTTCGATAAAAATCCGGAAACTGTTCATTATTTGAGGACAAAAATATTGATTACGCTCCGAGTTGAAGGCTTCCTGGGCAAGCTCCATCTTCCGGAAGATTTCCACATTAGAGTTGAATGTTTCCCTCAGCCCTTTCTCCAAAGCCTCGAGCACCCAGCTCTCGATATTTCCGACAGGAACGAGGTAGATCTTGGTTTCCATTTTTAATCGATTGCCAGCCCCTAATCCATGAATAAACGTTCCAAAAAAGATAAAAGTGAGCAGCAAGCCTATTATACGGATTTGCCTGTGAATTCGCACTTTTCAGCTCAATAGGCTTTATTTAACTTCTCTTTTTAGTCTTTATAATATTTTAAAATTCTTTCTCTGTCTTCGATTTCTTTATTGCCTTTATAATACAATTCAATGAATTCAATTCTGTCTTCTTCGTCGAAGTAGGCATAAATTACCCTTATCCCAGATTGCGCACCTTTACCTTTCAGAGAGCGGCTGGCAAATTTCTTTGCTTTAAAGATTTTTGGATTTTCGATACTTAACCCCGATATTTGAAAAATTCCTTTGTTATCAATTTTTTGTTTATGATAGAGATTTAATTGTGTTTGAATAAAAATATCTAAGTCTTCATTAAGAGTTTTAAATCTTTTACTAAGCTTTTTAAGATCTTTTTCAAACTCCGGAAGGGATGTTATCTTATTAAAAATCTTAGGCATATTCTCTCACTGAGTACTCTGGTGTTCTGTAGAAAACAGATTCATACTCGATAGCTTTTCCATCATCTGTTGTGAGCCAGGGGACATCATTGTGGGAATATTCACTTATTTGGGTGGCGCTCATATCAGAAAGCTTTTTGAGCACATCGTCGATTGTCTCTATTTCATTGGCTCTCAATTTAGAAAGGTCAGCTTTTCTGAGAGGTAGATACTTGGTTTGTGGATATTTGAAATATTCATTTTCAATTTTTGTTATTTCTTCTTTTTTAATCATTCTCTCGACAATTTTTTGAAACTCTATTGGAGTTGGTCCGAAGCGATTCTTTATGTATGTGGCTCCGATTAATTGATCTTCATATTTTTCATAGAAATCAAAATCAATAAAGTAGAGAAGCTTATAAATGACAGTCTCACCCACATTGGGCTTCGAGCCTATTTTATTGAGTATGTAAAGAAGTACTTCTTTGAATTTGTCAACATTTTTTTGAGGAACGTTTATTCTAATCATTTGGCTTGTTTTTTTCTTTTTTTTACCTTCATCCAAAATTATCAGAGGGGATTTTTCTATATTTAATAGATTGTCGACAGAGATGTTAAATGCTTCTGAAAGCTTAATTAATTCATCTGCGAAAATTTTTCTTTCATCATTCTCTATTTGAGAGATTGTTGGACGTGAAACACCCAATATTTCAGCGAGTCTTTGTTGGCTCATTCCGACTTTCACCCTTAGCTCCCTTATTCTATGTCCAATAGTAATCATCTCAGCCTCCTTTTTTTCGAAAAGAATTACACGTCCTGCAATCGATGCTTTTTTTGATAGTATATATGATGTAAGAAAATTTGTCAAGAACTTGTTATGTTTTATTACATGTCTTGAAATAGTTAATTTAATCTGAAAAATAACCTGATTGATGTTTAAGTCTATAAAAAGTGTATATTCCTATCCATAGTTTTATGAAAATATTTTTTTCTATTTCCGTGATGAAGGAAACATCTGATCTAATGGAGAAGAGCGGTGACGAGTCCCCTCCATCCGAAGCCCATGGTGGAGGGTGGGAGGGTCTTGACACGGATGGAGGGGAATCGTCGCCGTAACAGATTTCACCTTCATGATTCACTATCACTGAAATGGAGTAAATATTAAGTTTTGTTTTCTTTTTCTTTTTTTATTTCGTTATAATAATATTTATTTTTAATTTCAAGGAAGGAGGATGGCCTTGAAAAAATTCCTGGGTCTTTTACTGGCAGTTTTTATTATTTTTTCTCCAGGTTTAACCAAGGATAAAAAAACAACTCCGTATTCTTTTGACGGAAAAGCAGCCTGGACCTACATAAAGGATCTGTCTACTGATGAGATGGGCGGACGCAGAAGCGGGCAGCCGAGCGGTGTTTGGGGAGAGGAATACATCGCCTCGAAGTTCAGAGAATGGGGCCTGGAACCCGCAGGCGATGGCGGAACATACTTCCAGAATTTCACGATCGAGCACCGGCACATCGAGGAAGGCGTTAAGTTTGAAATCGTCACCGAAAAGACCAGAAGGGATTTCTATTACGGAGAAGACTGGCGGGTCCAGAGATATTCGGGCTCCGGGCACTTCACCGCAGAGATCGTCTTTGTCGGCTACGGGATTCATGCGCCGGATAAGGAGTTTGATGAGTACACAGGTCTTGACGTCGAAGGGAAAGTCGTCATGTTTGCCACCGGCTCGCCTCAAAAATTGGCCAAGAAGCTCGGTGATGCGGCAGACACGAAGAATAAGATCGAGGCAGCTCAGAAACTCGGAGCCCGGGCGATCATAGTCTTCCGTCCTGCGCCGAGCCAGAGCCGCTTTTATGGAATAAGCATGGAAAAAGAGCTGTATGACCCGGATTTCGTAATCTTATCCATTGAAGATAACGTGACGGATTTCATCTTTAAAGACCTGAAGACCGAGACCCGCTATCTGTTCAGGGAGATAGACGAAAAGGGGAAGCCGCAATCCTTTGAGACAGGCGTCAAGGCTTTTATCTCGCTCAATTCCTATTTTGATGAGAAAAGGCCCACCCGGAATGTGCTGGCCAAGATCATGGGGAGCGATAAAACGCTCAAGGACGAATATGTCATCATCGGCGGGCACATGGACCATCTGGGAATCAGCCCGCTGGGCGACGTTTATAACGGAGCCAACGACAATGCTTCGGGGACTGCGGTAGCGATGGAGATCGCCCGGGTCATGAAACTCAACAAAGCCAAACCCAAAAGAACGGTCATTTTCGCCGGCTGGGCAGGAGAAGAGCAGGGGCTGCTTGGTTCCAGGTATTATTGCGACCATCCTCCTTATCCGATCGAGAAGACGATCGCTTACATCAACATGGACATGGTGGGTCACGGCAGCGGCAATGTGCTTTTCCGGGGAGAATATTACAGCCCGGAGGTCTGGAAGCTCCTGGAGGAAAAAATCCCCAAGGAGATCCTGGATTATGCCAAACCGGGCCGGGGAGGGCCGGGTGGTTCGGACCACACGCCCTTTTTAGGAAAAGGCGTGCCCGCCTACGCAGTCATGACCGAAGGATATCATTTCAAGTACCACCGTCCTGGTGACGACGTTGACCTGATCAAGCCTGAGATTCTAAAAAAAGTCGGTGATCTTGTCTATGCCTCCGTTGAGACTCTGGCCTCTGAGCCCGGAGACCTCATCCTCCCGATGAGGCGGGAGACTTACTACCTGAAATATCAGGACCTGACCAATTTTAAATTCGAGCTCCTTGGCCATGTCATCGAGAAGCATGGAGACGCCAAAGATTCTCACGTGGATTTACAAATGGCTGTGGTTGAAGAGAAAGAGGGGTTGGCCGGTGATGAGCTCAGGGTGGATATCATCAACACTCTCTTTGATATGACCGAAGAAATGAAGAAATTCAAAGGGCTCGCTCTCTATTTGCCTTCCGGGTCAGTCAGCATGAATTCCAGGCAGGGACGAACGACTGTGATGCTGGGGCTCAAAGGGATCAACTCCTTCCGTGATAACCCGAAATGGGCCAGAGTTCTGGCCGAGGGGCTTCATTTCGCTGTTGCTGATGACTTGAGTTTTCTCTTCGGCGAAGGGGGATTGACCGAAGAAGGAAAGACATTCCTCAAGGAGGTGAATTCAAGCGGCCTCCTTCTTCTGGTCAAGGGCCTTGACACCGCCCAGACAAAGATCCTTCTGGAAGAATCCAGGAAACCCGTCGTTTTTCTTGAGAAGGAACTCCCTGACAGGGAAATCCTGGAACTCATCAAGGAGAAAGAGTATGCCCTGGGACTCATCCTCGGCGCTGATGAAGAGCCCGCCGCCTATGTCAGCAAACTGAAAGAAGCCAAGGAAGCCATCGGCACCAGCTGCCTGATGATAGTCAACGAGAACTGTTTGTGGGGGACCGCAGGAAAGGAACAGATGCTCAAGGTGATTTCCGAAATGCTCAAGGAGGAGGAGAAATATGAGAGAGGGGATTTCTCCAACCTCTTTTCTTCCACATTGTTGAGAGTCTTGAGGATGGCCAGAGGAGGCGGAGCTCAGTCGAGCTCTTCTTATTGATCTTTTTCGAGTTGGCGACTCGATGGCAGAGCCTTCATGATTTGAATTATTTTTAGCGCAGCAAATGCTTTACCGTTGTCATGGCGAGCCTTAGGGCGCGGTAATTTCTTTTATTTGGTGTCATTGCGGGCGTAGCGTGGCAATTCCTCAGGGGAAAAATGCATTTATTTTTATGAGATTGCTTCCTTTCAGGCAATAGAATATCATTTGTTGAATTTATATGTGTAAGGAGGCGGTTCATTAGCGAGCTTCTCTTGAGCGCGGGGTGTCTGGCGTTTCTCGGGCTTTACTTTATCTGGGAGCGCCTGCGTGTCTCTCAAAAAACACGAAGCATCCCCTTGAGGGTCTGTGTGACCGGAACAAGGGGGAAGTCGAGCGTCACCCGGCTCATAGCTTCCTGCCTGAGAGAGTCAGGGCTTAAAGTCATTGCCCGGACCACCGGCTCCAGGCCAGTCATTCTCCTGCCGGACGGCGAAGAAAAGGATGTTCGGCGCCGAGGCCTTCCCTCCATCCTGGAAGGAAAAAAACTCCTGAAATTGGGCGCAGAGCTCAAGGCGCAAGCTCTGGTTGCGGAGCTGATGAGCATCCGTCCGGAGTCCAGTCATGTTGAGTCGGCTCATATTTTCAGCCCGCATATCCTGGTCATAACCAATGTCCACCTCGACCATCTGGCTCAAATGGGTTCATCCAGGCAGGATATTGCCCGCTGCTTTACAGCTTCGTTTCCCGAGAGGGGCACTGTCTTTGTCCTGGAAGAGGAGCTTTTCCCGGTTTTCGAAGAGGCTGCGGAAAGGCTGAATACCCGGCTCGTTCGAGTCGGAAGAGATTCTTTCGGGGAATATTTTGGGGCAAAAGAAGAATACCATCCCTTTGAATTTGAAGAGAATATCCGTTTAGCTCAGGCTGTGGCCGAGCACCTGGAGATTGACAGGGAAGCTGTGTCCCGGGGCCTGGAGAGAGTCACTCCTGACTTCGGGAGTCTTAAGGTCTGGGCCACCCAGCTTGGAGAGCCGTCCAGGTGCTGGCATCTTGTCAGCCTGTTTGCGGCCAATGACCCGGAGTCCACTCGATGCGCTTTATCCAGAATTGCCGTGCGGAAGCCCTTTGACGGATTGGAGAAGGTCGGCATTCTCAACCTCCGGAGCGATAGGGGAGACCGGACCATCCAGTGGTTGAGGGCATTGAAGGAAGGTCTTTTTCCGGAATTCCGGAAGATCTTTGTCATTGGCGAACAGGCTAATGCCTTCAGGAGACGATGGCGATCGTCCTTGGATACGGAATTGTATACCTTGAAACTCCAGTCTCCGCCGGCAATCATGGAGAAGATAACCAAGACCGTGTCAGGAGATGCTGTTCTGGTGGGGATGGGAAACATGGGGGGAGTGGGGGAAGAGCTGGTGGAATACTGGGAGAATACGGGAAGACCCTATGACTTTTGAAACACTGCTCATCGGGCTTGTTGTCGCTGTTCTCTACGTGGAGATCATGGATATCTACCCCGGAGGGATCATCGTCCCTGCCTATATAGCCCTCTTTCTTGACCAGCCCCTCAGAATCCTGGTCACGGTCATCGTCGCTTTCCTCAGCCTTTATTCCTATAAGGTTTTATCCCGCTGGCTTATTCTCTTTGGCAGGAGACGGTTCGTGATGCTGATCCTTCTCGGGGCAGTATGGGCTCAACTCTGGTTTTTGCTCCTCCCTCACCTCTTCTCCGAGCCTCTGGCGCTCAGGGCCATCGGCTGGCTGATTCCCGGGCTTCTGGCAAACAACCTGGAGAAACAGAAGTATCTCCCCACTCTGTCCAGCATGCTTATCGTGGCTGTCATCACCTATTCTCTGGTCCGGCTGCTTCTCTGGCTGTAAGTTGAAGAGAATGATAGAGGAATAGAAGTAAAGGACATAATGGCTTGGATTAGCCGACAATCTCAGAGGTGAACAGAGCAAACGGGATAATCGGCAATATCCTCGTGATTAATAATTATGCTCTATGGTTTCATTGCGGGCGAAGCGCGGCAATCCCGTAAAAAAATCAGAAAGTGGAAATAATATAAACAGAATGAGAAGAGTCCCCAAGGCGGATTCCGGAAAATACGGGCGAACAATACTGCTTCTTTTTCTGGTGAGCCTTGTGTTTTTACTTCTGGTCCGCTTTTTCCCTTTCCGGAAAGGAGAGGCTTTGCAGAGGCAGATGCTTCAAGCGGCGGAATTCATGGAAGAGGCCGTGGCCGCGGTGAAAAAGTGCCAGATGGGAAAAGGCCTCATTCCTGACAGGAGCAGCGACCCGAACCAGACAGGGCTCATAGGTCTGGAACACTCGCCCCTCACCACCTCCATCGGAAACCTGGAAGCCAAAAGAACAACGACAAACCCCAATTTTGCCGCTTTGGTCGTTCTCCTGCTTAAAGAAGCTGGCGTTGGGCCGGGAGACGGGATTGTGGTCGGAGCATCGAGTTCTTTCCCGGCTCTGATCATCGCTGTCCAGGCAGCGGCAAAGGCACTTGATCTCGAGCCGCTCATGATCTGCTCGCTGGGAGCCTCTCAATGGGGCGCCAATAGACCTGATTTTCACTGGCTGGACATGCAGAATTGCCTCTCGGACTCGGGCGTTTTTAATTTTCTGCCGGTCGCCCTCTCTTTGGGGGGAGAAGGGGATACAGGGGAGGATATGAGCCCTGAAGGCCGTGCGTTCCTCATTGAAGAGATGGAAGCGAGTGGGATTCCCTTTATCCAGGAGCCTGATCTGGGGCGGAACGTGGAGGCCAGGATACAGCGCTTTGAAGAGAGCGCAGGCGGCAAGAAGATCAAAGCCTTCATCAATATCGGAGGAAGCTGGGCGAACATGGGTCTGGACTCATCGGTCCTGGAATTGAAACCCGGGCTGTCCAGGATCAAGCAGCTTCCCCCCCGCGAGAAAAGAGGCGTCATTTTTGAGATGGCTGAGCGCGGCATCCCGGTGATCCATCTTCTGTATATCAAGGGCCTGGTCGAAAGATACGGACTCTCGTGGGATCCGGTTCCCCTTCCTGATCCTGGGAGAGGGGGAGTTTATCAGCTCGCCAGAGAGAAGCAGCCGGGGTTTCTCTTTTTTTCGGCTGGCTACTTTTTGCTGGCGGGTCTTCTCCTGGTTTTCCGTAATAGACTGAGATAACCGATTCTCTCTTTTGACCGGTTTGGATCAAGGCTTTACCCGCTTCGGGGCAAAAACTAGCCTTCTTTTTTGTTTTATGCTATAAATTCATGCTCTTAAAGGAAAATTTAGCGGATGAATAAAGGATTTCGAGTGAATCCTGGACTCTACGAACTGGCGAAGGAGTATATGA
>Ga0224501_10001940_pt1 | contig 16127 bp, 11 predicted proteins | sample SF_Oct11_sed_USG_4_FD_169105 | JGI IMG/M metagenome (GOLD analysis project Ga0224501, IMG submission 169105) | Sediment microbial communities from San Francisco Bay, California, United States - SF_Oct11_sed_USGS_8_1 | ecosystem: Environmental > Aquatic > Marine > Sediment | place: USA... | reverse complement strand
TGTTGATCATCAGGGACCTGAAGGCAGAAGAAGCTGTATCGCTTTGTATTCCTGGTATCCTGGTATCAGTTGGTTTGTGACAACTAAGTGGCGCCAATCTCCTCTCTAGGTGTGTGTGTGCGCGCGTGTGGGCGTGTGTGCGTGCGTGTGGGTGTGTGGGTGCGTGCGTGTGGGTGCGTGCGCGTGTGTGGGTGCGTGTGCGTGTGCGTGCCAGCAAAATATCCCTTGAAATACTCTGCCGCGGCCGGGAATTGAACTAACTTAGTAATCGTTTTAAGATTTGGTACAACAAACGTGTCTCCAAAGAAGTGCATTTGCCTACCTAAATGTGATTGTATGGCAAATGTTTCGCGGTGGTCAAACATTGGGGAATGCTGAATACTGTACCGTTAATTGCAGCTGTTTGTTGGCGACTTTTTACAGGGGACTTCTGCACTTCAGAAAAGATAAGATTTGCCTTTGAGACTACAACCATAAAACAAAATGACACAATACACTAATGCTACGCATGGCGGTTGCAATCCACACAAAGAGTACGGAAAGGCCAGATGATAAAACAAACCTTTCGTGGGGCCTGGTCTTTTGTAAGGCGTTGGGGTAGATGTAGACGGTTGATTATTATTAGTACTCGGCATGAAGCTCATTTCTTGGCTCTGTGATTCCGAATCATTACTGGTGCTACGCTGCGCTTCAACCCGGAACTTGAGAGACTCAAACTGGGCTTTATTCAGACAGATATCAACAGAGGCTACCCTGCAATAGTTGCATTGACTCTTCTGATTTAATTGTTGAGATGTAAACATACAGCGGCAAAGGGGGATACTGAGTCTAAATCTACTAACGTTTCTTATGTGGTGCAAGTCAGTTATTTTAATTATTTAAGGATTGCGACAGCTACAATTCTGATTACATGGTATAAAAAAGACTGCTGCAAGTCTCATGTTGAGAGTTATTTGGCTTTGGGTTTCAGCCAAATTCTAAGTTTATTTTCTGTGAACTTTGTTTTCGAAAATTCCCGCAGCCTGTGTTTTGAACCCAGGACCTGCAACACCAGTGACAAGCGCTCTAACCACTCAGCCAACGCGTCTCTCTCAAAGTATATCTCGTATTACTTACTGACTCTCAGTCTGGTCATCCGTGAACTGAATCTCGTATAGAAACCCATCCTCATGAGCGTGTTTTATCAGAGCTGGCTGATAATCCAATATCTCCTCATCGGCTTTAGCAAGAACTGAGTGGCCTCTTGGAATCTTGCTAACTACCAGTATATCTTTTGCCCGGACATATATTTTATTTCCGTCATCGAAAGCAACCTGCCACCTGCAAAAGAGACACTCAGATAGGTGCAGCTGAACTTTCAGGGATTCAATTTGCAACATGTTGGTGATAATCTATCTTTCGGACAACATAACAATTTATCATGCCAGAGTAGGTTCTGATTCCTACTACCTGCACACTCCGCATGTAATAGCGCCTGTAACATACCATTTCATGTTTCAAAACCACCCATAAAGCACTCATCAAAACCAAAGCTCCGCTCCTGTAAGCGTACAGGATGACACCGTATCAATTGAGAATAAATACATGACCAGAGGTAACGATAAGGCGTAAAGAATTCACTTTGCAGAATTATGCTTGGAGATTATCTTGCCAGTGTAATAGTGATTGTCAGTAGGCCAGCAAGCAACAACCCTGGCTCCGGCAGCAAATTCGCCCACAGAAGGAACAGGCAGATCCTTGCTTGGACGCATTGGTGACAAAGATTGGTCTGGTTCTGGAAGGTGTAGGGTGCTTCTGCTTCTACAACGATCAATACCAGCAGGTTGAATGGTGGCTTAGTGGGTAGCGCATTCAGCTTTAGACCAGGAGATTCCAAGTTTGTACATTACTATGTACTCTCACCCACGTCGTATTTGAATGACATCGCTACATAAAGAAGACTGATCTAGATTGAAGCAACCAACAAACTCTATGGGACAAACCATAAACCACCCTGAAAATAAGCCATTGACTCAAAGGGGTTAAGCCATGGCCAAAGGTGTCTTCACCTGTCTTCAGATTCTGAAGCCTACTATGAACAAATGGGCCCAATACCCAGCTAAAATGGAACCCTATCCAATGCACATACTTACAGCCCTCGGCGACGCACTTTCATACCGTCGACGCAACAAAATTGGTCTCCAGATAGGAAGTTAATATAGAGATGTTGGCGTTTGCATTGATTTCTCGGGTTACATGCTGATGTTTGGAATATCTCTAGCAGGTGCTTACCAGACTTGTAGTTACACAAGTTTGAATAGGGAAAACTTGCACCAAACATAAAAATAGGGTTTCAGAGTGCAGTTTTTCACCTCTGTCAGCGAGCGTTGGTGCCATTATTGCACAATGATGGAGGCCCGAACGCAACAGCCTCTATTAGGGCAAGGCAAAACCCAGCAAAGCACTTCTTATAAGTTTCACTTCTCAGTTTTCTACAATAATGCGTTTAGCTTCTAGTTCGACTCAATGTTATGAGGGAGTAAAATCATTAGGTTACCAAGTTCTAGTAGTCAGATCCCATTTCCTTTCTAATTGGCCCATTCTGGCCATAGTTATTCAAGTGATCGATACTCGCTTTTTAGAAAAGGACCACTCGCTATCGCGGCAATGAATGCGGAGTTGCATCCCTTTAAAAATGGGAAACGCAACTCCGAAAGTATGTCTACCCTCGACCGTGGCTTAACCCTTTTAATAAATAACATGATATATTTATATAAAGATTATCTCAATAATCCTATCTTACCAGACATGACTAAAGTAAGATAATGGCATGCTATAATATATACCGGTATTCACTGATTTACTGTGCTGCTGCCATGAACCCATTCCCTTAAAACCCATCGCAAATTGATGCACAAGACACACAGGCACTCGGCTAATGAAATAAGTAAATTGCATATTGACTGTTGCATTGTATTTGGTAGTACCATATTCTGTGAGAGTAGATGGGCTGGAAATATTCCTGGGTTGGACATCCTGTGGACCTCAAATGAACTGCATACTGAAATACCAAGATTCTGTCCAATCCGACTAGGACCGGGTAAAAATGAAAGAACAGGATACTTCACGCATCAGGTTTAAATTCTCCGGTTGTACATCGACCATTACTTACTTGTTATAAAGCCGGGGTTTCCGACGAACTCTCTTCTTTGTGGTATTCCTGGAACCAGACAAGTTCTTAGAACCTCTAGATGGGGTTATGTTCTCTTTGGAACCGGACCTAAAATCCAAATAAAGCACTATTCAAAAGGGAAATGGAACTTTCAATCGGGCTTCTTCTAGGTATATCCATAGAGTTGGTTCTATTCATTTAAATGGTGATTGAACTGGAGAAAAACAGAGAAATCAGACAGACCTTTTGATTTTCTTTATTTCTGGTTCGCTAGCATCCTGAGTGTCAGCTTCGGCGGTATCTACATTCTCTACAGCTGCTCCGGTGTCAGGTGTTGGGTTGATGGAAGAGATATTGGACAGACCAAGCGGTGTGACATTATCATCTGCCTGAATTGAAGGAAACTCTAGGGCCTATAAAAGGAGATAAAATGACTCCGTAGTGGTCAAGGAGGAAGCGCTGTGGTTGAGCAGTTAGATAGCTCGCCGCTGGCGTTGAAGGCCCCTGGTGCTAGACGGCTTGGGCGGGGCATTTTTCTCTTGATGAGGAATACGTACCCGATTTTCTTCAGAGCTGGGGAAGCGGATTGCGGTAAGGAAGCGGAGTGTGACCCCACCTCCGTTACACCGATGCCAGCAAAAGTTTGCTCTCTAACTACCACTTACCCACATAGTTATTAGCTAAAGGACAACCTTAACCACTTTAACAATACCTGTGAAAAACACTGGGAAGTCAACATATACTCAATAGGAGATAATGATATGCATTTATTACAGAGATTCCATTTGCTTCACCTGAGATTTTAATTTGGGGAGGGTTCTTTTCAACTTGAGAAGGGTTCTTTTTCGTTTTCGTGCTTTACTTTGCAATGAGGGTGACTCTAAAAAGGTAAAAAGCAGTTTTACCACCGAACTGACGTTTGGCATAACTTTCTTTTGGTAATACAGACATGGCCAGTGATTTAACATTTCGGTCTGGTAAATGGTAATGTAAACAAGTAAATACAATAAATCCATCATGAAGATAGTTTTGGTTCGAAAACAATTTAGAATGGTCGATACTTACTGTTAGGTTCACTTTTTGGCGGTGCAGAACTTGCTTTTTTCTCGAGAGGAATTCGGGGACTTACAAACAGTACATCTTCAGCACTGCAGTGTTTCTTCAGGATTAGTTCTACAACACCATTGAACTAAATTGACCATTTGTTCACCAGCTAAGAACGTACAGTTTGGGGTTCATCTTGCTCACAGATGTCCATCACTATATGTCATGTAGAATCTTCCTTAATTCTCTGCAAATGTTCTATGATTTGATTTTCACTAATCATACCGAAATGAGATTCTAAAAAGATATACCACTTCAAAGCAGGCACCATCATGATAAAGGTAGCAGGATAGCTCAGTGATAGAGAGCGGGGCTTGCGATAATGAGAACCTGTGTTCGAAGCCCGGTCACGGAGGGCGCCTGTGGTAAGTTTGAGTTGCTACCACTAATCCTAGCTCCTGCTGATTCAAGAAACCTCAGTCTTAGAAGGTCTGTTATATAGGAGAGCAGAATGTCCGAGTAGTACATTAACGACTTAGCATGTCAGTTATGTGTTGTGTATACCTTGACTAGGTTGAGACTGTGAACTAGCTGTAGCGCTCGAGCTGACATCTGCCTGATAGCCCATGGACGACTGGGAAGATTGAGGAGAGATTTGTGGCCCCTCATTACAGTATACAGCATTTCCAGCACTATTATACACGTGAATATTGACATAGCTGCAGCGGATAACTTTCCCATCAGGAGTTATCATTCTCTACAAAAATGATGTCATTATTATACTTTACTTTGTTACTTGAGCATTTGGCCATTTATTTATCGGGCCTCCTGAGGCTTGTTGGAGCCAGAAATGATTGATGGAGCTCACAGTGGGTGCTCAGAATAACCATAACTTGAACCCAAGATCTTGACCCAAGACCTCTAGCCTTGGAGCTATCACGCAAATATTCTATTTGTGCAGTCAATGCAGACCATCTGGCTAATGCGCTGACTGAGTTCATGCTTAAATCGGGTTAATATGTGAAATAATGTTGTAGTCGAGCTAGAAGGTCTTGAATCACTACTAGCAGTAAGATGTATTCGCCTTTTTCCCTATTCTTTTTTAAAGCCATTGTCTGTCCGTGGTTGGACGCAGACCTTCCTCCTGTGTGGTGTCATTGAGGGGAGATTATGCTATTTTCTGCCATGCTGGCTCAGGACGTGTTGGCAGGGTGTGACCAGTCAGAGAAAGGTCTCTTGAAATATTCCGTCATTGCTGGGGATTGAACCAGGCCCACGGAGAGTACAGACAGTAAAATTAATTCATTCTGTCACTGCGCTATCGTGACAGAGCTGTCTGCAGAGGTATAATATTCAGTTCCGGTTAATTTAATAACAAATATCTAATCGAAGAAAACTAACCTATGTAATTTTCCTAATTTGAACATGCCAAAAGAAACCAGGTAATGCATATCAGATTCAGCAACTTACAACTGATCCATTGGGCTTCCGTGGTCGATGCTGTGATGGCTGACTGGTCACAGTATCCTGACTAGACAAACTGTCACGAACTGCAAAGTATCAAACGCTTGCTATTAACCCCACCGATTGCCAGGTATTGGAGTTATGCTGACTCTGAGTTTGGCGAATGTACCTCGCGTAAAGCTAAAAATGCCACGGCCAAGGTAAAAACTATTGATGGCCACAAATGTGATTAGAGTTTGTCTCAATGTTTTGACTCTGTTTGATTTGACCGTCAAAGACACGCGCGCTTACTCCATGTTAAAATCATCCAATTTGAAGATGCAGTTTGATGAAAACAATTGTCTGAAGTACTTACTATTTGGTACTTGAGGGTATAACCTGGTTGAACATTGAGGTTGTGTTTGTGATGAGCGATCTGTGGCATTGAGGCTAATTGTAGTATCTGTGCTGGATGGTACTATATTAGACCTGGCATCAATGTCCTCTAGATTCAGTATGCGCTTCACAGCTGGATTGCTTTGCATTTCAATGACTAGTTGGCCAGTGGATAGCTGGTCGGCGACCGCTGACACATTGTGTGGTTTCTCTGGTGTAGGAGTATCCGAGCGATCAGAGGGGTGATGTGGAAGGGGAGAGTGTTCCGGGGTAGATGTACTCCTAGTAGGTCTGTCAGCAATGAGTGTCTTCACAGGACTGACAGAGAAAGGGAGCGTATCTGGGGTACCCAGGGGATCACTCCGCTGGGTCTCTGAGATATTGCTCTGCTGGGTCTCTGCCTCATAGACAGAATCTGGTAAACGAACAGAGGTGTTTTTACACTTTAAAGGGGTTATGACATCAGCAAAAGTGGCTTCACTTGTTTGTAGATTCTGAAGCCTACCATGGACAAATGGGCCCAATGCGCAGCTCAAATGGAAGCTTAGGTATAGCCCTATCCAATGTGCATACTTAGAGCCCTCAGTGACACACTTTTCAGACCGTCGACGCAACTGAATTGGCCCCGAGATAGGAAATTAACCCCGAGCTGTTGGCGTTTGCGTTGATTTCTTGGCTTACGTGCTGATGTTCGAAAATCCTCTTCCAGGTGCACACTAGACTTGTAGTTACACAAAACAATATAGAAAAAATCTTCAACAAAAATACTATTTAGGGCTAGGGAAAACAGAGCACTTCTTATAACTTAAAGGGGTTATGACACGGTCGATGGTCAACGCTTTTCGGAGTTGTGTTCCTCATTCTTAAAGGGAGGCAACTCCGCATTCATTGAAGCGATAACGAGTGGTCTTTTTTCACAAACCGAACATCGGTCATTCGAATAACTATGACCCAAATGGCCCAAACAGAAATAAAATGGGATCTGATAACTAAAACTTAGTAACCTAGTGATCTTCACCCCCTTATAACACTGAGTAGAACTCAAATTTGAACGTGAGATTGGAGAAAATGTAAGTTATAAGAGTGCTTTGCCGGTTTACCCTAGCCCTAAATAGAGGCCGTTGTGTTCGGCCCTCTATAATTGTGCAATAATGGCACTAACGCTCATTGACAGAGGTGAAAAACTGCGCTCTGAAATCCTATTTCTATATTTTTGTTGCACGGTTTCTCTACTCTGACCTGTGTAACTATAAATCTAGTATACACCTGCAAACGCATTCTTCAAACATCGGTGCGTAATCGGAGAAATCAATGCAAACATCAACAGCTCTGCATTAATTTCCTATCTCGAGGCCAATTCTGGTGCGTCGACGGTCTGAAAAGTACGTCGCAGAGGGCTCTAGGCATGCGCATTGGATAAGGCTATATCTAAGCTTCCATTTGAACTGGGTATTGGGCCCATTTGTTCCTGGTAGGCTTCAGAATCTACAAACAAGTGAAGACACCTTTGCCCATGTCATAACGCCTCTAAGTTTTCTCCAATCTTATATTCGATTTTGAGTTCTACTCGATGTGATGAGGGAGTTAAGATCATTAGGTTACTAAATTCTAGTAATTAGATCAGATTTTATCACCCCTTCGAAGGAAACGTAACGTAGTTAGTTTCTGAGAAGGGGTCTAGTTCAACAGGGGTGCCAAAACCAGCCAATGCTAAGCCTTTCGCAAAACGTACCTGGCTACAGCGGCGCGTGCCCCAATGTCCGATATTCGGAGTGGCTGGGAAAACGGATTACGCTACACTTGGGGCGGCACGAGAGCGGATAGATCCCGCGCATCGCGGCATTAAGTTGGTGTGCCGTTAGTGCCTGCTTGCTCGAAGTAGGTCCGACACCGGTGTGAGCCAGTCAGCGGTTATTGCGATGTTCGCGCAAAAAATTCTTCGCGAGCGCTGAATTTGCAAATTCAGCCAGCGGTCTTTTCCGCTAGACGTCGTTGATAGCTGTAGGAACGCAGCACGGTTGCGACTGACAGCCGGTGGTAACAACAGTCTGAGTTAGGGGTCAAGGACTAGAACCAATTGGCTAAAGCCCACGGGCTCAAGCGAAGGCCGCGCGTGCGCCGTTTAATATTTCTGACTGTTCGTTTTCATAGCGGTTGGCTGGCCCAGTAGTTTCCTTCGAAGGGGTGATCTCTTACCATACACTGCCAATGGTGCCCACTGTTCGATGAGGGGGTAGTTGCTTGCTTGCTGGTTTTTATTTGGGCCTTAGTTACTCGAGTGACCGATATTCGTTTTATGGAAAAAGATTACTCGCTATCGCTGCAATGAATGCGGAGTTGCCTTTCTTTAAGAATGGGAAACACAACTCCGAAAGTGTGTCTACCATTGACCCTTGAACATAAATTATAAGGTCATACGCTGCACCTGGCATAGGGTTGCGAACCAGGTCAAGGAAGACACTGGACTGCAACCAACCGAAATTGCTCGCCTTGCCGGCCAGTTATGGAGTGGCATAATTGTAGGTCGCCTCTTTGAGGATGAAGAAGTCAAGTCAAAGCATAACGTTCTGCAGTGTCTTACCTTGGGAATCTGTTTTAGTTACACCGAGATTCAGCTGAGTAAGTGGTGGTGCAGTCTGCTGCTGCTCTCTGTCTTGCAGTTGAGTCCAGTTCTGTAAAACAATACCATGCATGATGCTTAGCTGAGACTTATGAGGTTTCTTGTTTTGTGTTTACACTTTAAAGATTGGCAGCTTTGAAAACAAAGTAAGTCTGTTCTCACTATTCAAGATTTAACTCATGTGAAAGGAACCGATTTAACTGACAGGACATGCCTAAAGTTTCAGAAATACATCACAAACCTGAGTCTCCATGGGGAGGGTTTCCTGGGTGTCCATTGTGCTCTGAGACTCGGATACATGAGTGCCTGTGTAGCTGGACTCGATGTTAAGAGAAGAATCACCTTAAACACAACAGGATAAGACATTGTGGTATTGTTGGTCATGCGCTGTATACCATGACAGGTATCATGCCCAAATGAGATAGCATGGATGATTGTGATTTCAGAATCTTTCTGATTGAATTATTTCAAATATTCACTCACCAATTGTTGATTGCGTCTCAAATCCCCATACTGACTTTTCTAGCTCAGCGGAATTTCCAGAAGACATCTTGCGCAGGTTTTGAAGTTGAACGACATCATCAAAAACCCCGGAGCTTCGACCAACTGAACAACAAGATAAAAAAGCCTATATGAAATACAGGGATGAGATGCTTCACAGCAGAACCGATGTTAATAGGATAGTCGTACGCAACTGTATATGTAAATGCATGTAGATGCGCAATCAGATTTAGAGTCTGACAAATGCACATTGACCTACCTGGTATGAGCTCAATCTCTTGGGACTCCGAAACCTACAGTCAGATACGAAGAATAAGCAATAAATTTTACACGGAGTTTCCTAAACTCCAAATAGATAAACAACCGACCAGAGCACATTGTATTAATAGAATACCATGAAGCTCTATAGCTAATCAAAATCCAGGTACCTGCTGAATTGTCCCAGAAACTCTGGCTGGTGACCTGGGGCTGACGTGTGCTAAATCAGAAGGAGAGCTTTCAATCACTTGACTCTGTGTCGGTGGAACGAGCAAGCCCTCCCCAACAGGTCCCATGGCTTGCAACTGCTCCTCCGAAAGATACTGGGACAGAGACTCAGCCATCTAGAAGAACCAGATAGTATTTCTTATAGTATAAATATAAATGTTATACATGTAATATCCACTGAAGCAGGAAAGAGGTCTTTGGTATGCAAATAATTTTCAAGAATCATCTGAGGGCTATTCAGAGTCTTTGCGCTAGTGAATGAGTGAGTCATGACTGATTCACACTATGACTATGAGCATGCGTGGGGTGGCAACAACGCAATTTTCACTGATTGACACACGCAGTTACCAACTGATCGACTAATTCTCAGTCTCACAGTGCATATAGAATCTATACACTACAGACTTCGAGTCCTACTCTACCACAATACCACGGCACATGCCACATTCCCCCAGACCAGAGTCTTCAATGATCAAACTTACTAGTCACTGAATGAGTGATTGGCTCATTCAGTCATTGAGTACTAACTGACTGATTAAATTATTACTCACTACACTACTGAAGAGACTACTCACTACTCAGATCAGTGAGATCACTCATTACTGTCTAGTGCTCCTCATACTCAGTCATAGTGTACTAGTCTAGCGGATAAGTTAAATTGTAAAGTAAAGCATTACCAAATTAATATTTCACTAGACGACTTAGACTTAGAGTTAGAAGTTAGTTAGTAGTTAGTTAGTCACTAAGTCTCATTAGTCTTGTCGAGTTGTAATGTAATTAATTAAATGTAACGCGGTCAAGCACTTACTAGTTACTACTTAGTTTTGATCTCTCTACTCTACTAACTAGTAACTTAAGTAACTGTCTTTAGTCAATTAGTGTCTAGACTAGTCCAGAGTCGAGAGTAGAGACAGACTACAGAGTAGATCGGATGGTCTGGGTCTCAATCAGTCAATAATTCAATTTAGTATGCATTTGTAGTCAGTTCACCGTAATCGCAGTCAACTCATGGTGACGGTACTCAACAGTAACAGAACTTTGTCTCATTGGGCCCACCCAACCAGAGTGAGAGACAATCACAATGACATGTCTCTGCACAAACTGAGTTTGCTGACTGAGAGTGAGAGTGGGAGATTTCCCAATATAGCCCGCGCAAAAGTAAAAATAAGAAAACACTTTTTACAATTTCGGTTTTATGGCTAGCATCCAGAGTAAGAAGCCAGCATAGAATGTTTTAATCAGGGAAATACTGATCAAACCATGCCCAAATGATTAGTATATATTTTACAAATAAAGCAGATTTTGAAGCTGGTTCGGAGACTATGTCACGTGAGCGAACGAATGTTCGCCATTTTGTTGCAACAATTTACTGGTCGAAGTCGGTCGTTTTCGCAAGTTACTGAGCAAACCCTATTGCAATCAACGTCCTCATTTGCGTAGTACATCGATCAATTGATATCACAAGGAAATCGCTCAAAATCAAGGGGCGGTAGCGGTACGTAAATAGCTTACCCTCGTCATACATGAGCTGTAACTGTAAGTGTAACTCTCTGACTAGTCTAGTGACTAGTGACTGACCGTGACACTCACACTGACTACTGACTGAGTGACAGTGACTGGCTCTGAGTGACTGTGAGTGACTGTGAGTGGGTCACTGAGACAGAGACTGTGAGTGTCTGTGACGACTCTGACTCAGTCACTGTCAGTGACGTGAGTCTGAGTGTCTAGTGAGTTACTCGGAGCAGGAGTGTGGTGACACTGCTCTTCGTCATGATGATGTGTTTGACTTGTTTTTCACTTTCTGTTTGTCCAGATTTACAAATTTTACTACTGCATCTGCTAGTAGTACTAGAGGTAGAACTCAGAAGAGAAGTAGAACTAGATTAGTCATCTCATTAGACTCACTAAATCAGTAAATGACTAAATGAATCACTAATCCGATAAAAATTGAGATTTACTTTAGAAGTTAGATTGTTATTTAATATTAATTAATTACGTTATTTTACTAGTTAGTTGACATCCCGACACGGCCACAGTCTATTACACTTACAGATAATAGACTGGCCGTGTGGGGTGTAGAGAGTGGCACCAGAAAGTGAGAAAACGGTCCATCGGATCGGTTTAACTTTACGTTTAATCATGCCGCGAGTCAACCAAAAATCAAAGTCAAACACCGGTTCCTAGTGTCGGAATCACCAAAGACTTGGCATGGTGTTGTCTATCATATATTCGTATCAATATGAGCATTCTTGACAAAGTTTTTAAACTCAATTTTTCACCTTTGATAGGAGACTCAAACTAGGTGAGTGGATGATAACTATTAACAGAGGACATTAACAAAGACATTTTCTTCATTCAATACAACCGACTATGGCTTCTGATGAGCTTGATGTTGAGGCGATGCTAGAAGCACCGTACAAAAAGGAGGTGAGTTGACTGGTGTTGACCGCACTATATCATAAAATACCAAAGTTCACCGCATGCTGTTTATGTTAATAATCCGGTTTTGAGCATCGATCATGCTACGGTGTACTGTCACGCTGATCAATGACAATGCAATAACCGCATTGCCCAATGCAATTGTGATGCCCTGACCTTATATTGGATTATTTCTGTCTCTCTAGATGTTGCCACTCCCAGCTCTAGTCTTTTCAGTCATCAATTGGCAAACGGGATCATGTCTTCATGATTCTAAGTATCGACAGAACCAATGAAAGGTAGCCACTGGTTTGTTTCCTTAGTGTTGACCTCAGAACGTGTGCAAGATTATCTTGCTCTCTACCTGACTGAGGTCTACCTATTATAGTGCTGATATTAATGTAATGTGTCACCTTCCTTTGTACTGTATGCTGCTAACCAACAGACAAGAATTGGCTTCATCAAGAACATAAAGAACATCTGCTTAGACGCAGTCTTTACCCGGCCCTAAAAGTCTGAGACACAGGTCTTGTTTGTCAGTTCTTCAAGGAATAAATGTCTTAAGTAAAATACTAAGTCTGATACATTGAGACTGAATTTTGGCTCATCTGTTTGCTAGGCACCTGGAGAGTTAGCCGGATGATGTCTAGATCGCAGAGAGGTGAATCTCATTGTTCCACTATGTCAAATCGCTGGACTTGCTGCAATCAAGTTTTCTGAACTTTTTACTCATTGAATGGGCTTGTTTGTACTGATACTGAATAGCTTATCCAATGCCCTCAGATTGATGTGGGAATGCGGAATAAGGCACTAGTCTGGTGTCTTTGTTGATAATCTGTTGTAGGTTGTTGCACCTTCAAATAATACGGTCGACAATGTGTAAGTAATCATTCTCCGTGCCACATTTTGCGAGTTGGGATGGTCTAATCGAGTCAGTATCAGTACATATTGCTTGATTCTCAGGGCTGTAAACACGGTGTCTGTTGTTTATGTTTTTAGACGAGTCCGGATAAAGACAGAAAGAAAGATCGTCGTGACCGGAGCCGGGATCGGGATCGTGATAGGGGTCGTACCAGTGGCAGTAGCAGAAGGTGAGTGATCCAAAAGAAGAAGTTGAGTTGGAATCTATAAAACATTTTGCTTGGTTGTTTCAGTAGATACCTGCACATTTCGTAGTGATCAGCTGGTTAACCAATTGGTCGTTTGCTTTGCAGGAATGACGACCGTGACCGCCGCAGGAGATCACGCAGTCGGAGCAGTGACCGACGTCGTCGTGATGATCGTCGCGACCGGGACAGAAGGAGAAGCCGTTCTCGTGAGAGAAAAGATCGATACAAAGAACACAAGAGCTCACGCCGTGAACCTTCCCCAGTGAAAAAGTTAATACCGATGTAAATATAGGGCAGTCCAAAGTCGGGGTTGAAAAGTTACAAATGCTTTCTCAAGGCATTCTCTAAACCCCCCTCCAATATCACTATCAAGGAATGGACAAATGCTTTAGAATTACTTGGAATGTGGCTACTCGGAATGTGGCTACTCTGCGAGCCCGCATTCAAACAATTGTAGTCCTTGTCTTTGTGCATATATTGATCAGTCTCATAAATTGTATTAATTTGTACCTTCTAATTTTTTGTAGAAGGGAACGTTCTCCAGTCTTGACACCCGAGGAACGTGATGCCAGAACTGTTTTTTGTATGCAATTAGCTGCAAGAATCAAGGCACGAGATCTGGAAGAATTTTTTTCATCGGTTGGAAAGGTCGGTATCAACAACTGGATTCATGATGAGCCATTTTGTGACAACTGCGCAAGGCACCTTGCCTGTATCGCATGTATAATTATCCGTTTATCCATGTATCAATTTATCCGTTTCAGGTCAAGGAGGTCAAGCTGATCACTGATAATAAAACAAGACGGTCTAAAGGAATTGCGTATGTTGAGTTTAGCGATGTATCCTCCGTCCCGCTCGCCATGGGTTTGCATGGACAGAAGTTGCTCGGAGTGCCGATAGTTGTGCAGCAATCGCAGGCCGAAAAGAACAGAGCAGGTGGTGTTTGTGAGTATATTTTGGAATATGTTATCGCCTGTTCAAATACCACGTTTTCAGATTTGATGATTCACAATTAGTGACTGGTGAGCTCACTCTTTTGTTCCTCGTCTTTGTAGCATCATTCACTGGTACAGCTACAATGAACCTTATGCGAGGTATGAACCAAGGCCCGATGAGACTCTATGTCGGATCTTTACACTTCAACATAACCGATGACATGTTGCGTGGTATCTTTGAGCCGTTCGGCAAAATTGACAAGATAAACCTGGTGATGGATGAAAATAACAGATCTAAAGGCTTCGGTTTTGTAACAGTGAGTTATCCTTATTTCTTGTCTAGAACGATTATATCATTATATGACAATTTACGAACAAGGTGACCTGAGGCTCGGATAGTCATGTTTTGAATGTGACTACGGCCTGCAAAATTACTGCGTTCCAGGACCAGTATTATATTAATACTATGCACATGCACAGATAATGGGTTCAGTTTCACCCGATAGTCCTCAAGATAAACTCCCATTCATACATCTATGCGCTGTTTCTATCTATTGATCCTTCTATACTTGTCGAGTGCAGTCAATAAATATGTGTAAGATTTTGTTTCTCAGTTTAAAAATGCCGACGATGCTATGAAGGCAATGACTCAGCTAAATGGATTTGAGCTGGCCGGCCGACCAATGAAAGTTGGGCATGTCACAGAGAAGAATGAAGGTCTTCCTACGGGACAGTTAGACAATGATGAAATGGACAGACAAGGTAAAAGCATCCCTTGATCCATCCATGTATTGATGTATTCATGCGACTTGGTTTTTTGTCCTACGGGTTCCTTATCTGAAGAAGGATGAAACTAATCCTCCTGGACTTCTAAAGTATGAGGTCAGTCAGTTATTTCAATCTGCTTGTATCATTGAAGGTGTGGATCTTGGTGCCACGGGTCGGATAGCATTGATGGCCAAGTTAGCTGAAGGTACCGGTTTCAACCTGCCACCTGCTGCACAGTCTGCACTGGACATGCAGGCCAATAATATGCACAACCTAAATATACAGACTCCAACGATCGCCACACAGTGCTTCATGCTCAGCAATATGTTTGATCCCAACAAGTAAGTACTAACTATATAAATACTTAATAAAATGGCTACATTATCTAGGTGTCAGGCTGAATAACATAAACAGTCTGGTATTCACTGACCATCAAAAGTTGCTACTTTATTGGATGTATGGTACCACCCCTCTGATGGATTGAGTACAAATGAAATTCGTTTTATCCAGTGCCTGGTTTTACAACACTGAGCGCTGTGCACCCAGCAGCTTATTTAAAGGCTGGATGACGAGGCAAACATTTTTTGGCTGATCAGAATCGGCATGTCTCGAAACCTACCTGAGTCAAGTTATAGTGCAATAGACACAGCAGAAGTGCCCTTAAATCCGTCCTAAAGATCGCAAAATTGGCACCCTCTGAAAAACGTTTTTAAAAGGGCAGAGCCTAATCGGCCATTTATATGACGTATAATATCGCAAAATTGATGACTAGTCAATGGCCAGGCACTCAAAGTTGATCGTTTCTACCTGGTTTTACAGAGAGTGTCCCAATATTTGGGACACCTCATAAATACTGACACATTCCCAAGGTTGTACACAAGCGCTGAGAATGGATCTAGAGTGGAAGCACTAGCTCCAGGTTTGTCAAAACAAGCGTAAAGAGAGCCACAATTGGCCGATATTGCCCGGGAATCCCAGGGAATGCACGTGACCTGCTACACCGATCATGCTTAAGGGTAGAGTTGACTGGTAGAAAACCGTACATATTACAGTGTCAGCCAGCCACTTGGAATAGGACTAGGTTGCAAACATACTGCTGGCCTGTTTACGCAATAAGAGCACTTGTTTTGCTATTAGTAACGAACACAAACTAAGACTGAAAGGCCGTTTTCGAAAAAGGTGAGTAAATTCACCGGTCACTGAGTTGGTATCACTCACTTTGATTGCGAGGTAGACTAAGAGTTAGGAATAAGCTA
>Ga0224501_10001939_pt1 | contig 16135 bp, 18 predicted proteins | sample SF_Oct11_sed_USG_4_FD_169105 | JGI IMG/M metagenome (GOLD analysis project Ga0224501, IMG submission 169105) | Sediment microbial communities from San Francisco Bay, California, United States - SF_Oct11_sed_USGS_8_1 | ecosystem: Environmental > Aquatic > Marine > Sediment | place: USA... | reverse complement strand
TTTTTTAATAAAAGTGCCAATTTTCAATCTTTTTTCTTGATGTACAATCATCTTCATCTAAATTGGTCCAAAAGCCTCGGCTTCGGCTTCTCTTTAGACAATAAATCCTTATTTGAATATTTCATGCATACACTTCTCCCGAGGTGATAATCCATGTACCTAGAAGGGGAAGAGGAAGAGGAAGAAGAAGAAGAGGAAGAGTGGTAGATAATTCGCCGTAGAAAGCTGCAAAAACAAATGGAGTAATAAGAAATGGCCAAAAAGAAAGGAAAGAAGAGAAAGAAGGGGAAAGGGAAAGAGTCATAGAATACATTGTGTAGATTAGATCTTAGCTTTAGTAAAAGCATCTTGCAGTGCACTTGAAAGGAATCACAACGCTTTACCCGAAAAAAAGCAACCTCATTTTCGGAGACCGAAACTTCAGGAACTACGGGAGGATCTACAGAAAATATCGCGGTAGGGTGGCCTTCAAACTTCAGAATCCAAGAGTCAAACGAATATCTTTCAACACGTTCCGCCATTGGAAAGCAACGATGGAGTATGCAAAGACAAAGGACCTCCTTTCAACATTGCTTTACACCCAGCTCGTTCACTTTGAAAGCGACGACTACCATTCAGCAGTGGCAGAAACAATCGATGAAGCCAAGATTGATAGATGGAGCGCGCGCATTACTTGGTTACAAAACTAGGTGAATACGTTCTGAATGAGAAAAAAAAGAAGGACCGTTAATGTCATCTAACGTGTGCTTAGAGGTCTCCGTGCCATCCACTTCTCACATTTCTCTTTTAGAGGGTTTCCGATTCCTTTTGAGCTGGCCATACAGTAGATCTCTGGTACATTTGGTAATCCTACAAGGTTCAGAATAAAATAGTAGCAATTTATACAAACATTGTATTTCTCGTCCCATTTGTCAGATTCGGATACGCATTTCTCACAGAAGATGGCGGAAAGGCTACGTTTCCACAGTTTCTTGGTTTTTAAACTAACCTTCCAAGAATAAGTGGAGAATGATTTCACACGACCCAAAGCGAAACTTAAGTCTTTTCCCTTTAGCTCTTTTCCACATATGTTACAGACATATTTCCTTGGTCTAGACAATTTACCAAGTGTTCCATTTTTATCCATTCTTTGCGTGCGCGATAATCTCCTAAAAACGTTTATACCACGGAAGCTGCTTTCGATAGTCTCTTACTGCTTTTTCTGCCTTTTCACTCCCGATCTTCTTGAGTGCCCTAGCAGCATCCCCTTGCACTTTCTCACTGCTGTCCTTTAGGGCATCGATGAGGGGATCTACAGCCCGAATATCACCGATATCGCCAAGCGAAATGGCAGCGAGGCGACGCACTTTCTCATCGCTGTCTTTCAGCTTTGCGATGAGAGATTCTACTGCGGGTTCACCTATCTCGGTTAATGCTTGGGCAGCACTCCCTTCGGCCCCTCCTAGTCTGGTCTTGATTCTCATCGCCTCAATGAGAGGCTTCACCGCCCGTGGGTCTTTGATCTTGCCTAGCTCCATGGCAGCATACATTCGCACCCCATCGTCGTTGCTTTTTAGGGCTTTTATGAGCGCTTCCACCGCAGGTTTGCCTATCTTACCCAATGCTTGAGTGGCTATATCCCTCACCGCGGAACTGCTGTCTTCCGTGGCTTTTGCAAGCGGCTCCACGGCCCTAGGGTCACCTATCTTTCCAAGCGATTCGGCAGCATTAAGTCGAATGTTATAATCGATGTCATTTATCAAGGCCTGAGCAAGTGCTCTTACTGCTTTCTCTCTCAGTGCCGGGGCACCGCCTATCTTGCCAAGATCCGTGGCAGCATACGCCCGTATTTTCCAGTTGGTATGGAAGAAGAGTTCGTTGACCCTCTTCTCAAATTTTTCCTGGATCGATCGACTGACCGTAACCTTCGGAGACACCGTAGCTCCACAGTTAGGACAGAAAGAGGCTCCAACCGGGATTTCCTGACTACACTTGATGCAGAAAGGCAAATACGTCACCAAGGCTGGAGTATTTTGATGTAACTATTTAATGTTTATTATTCATATATCAAATGGAGGGTAGAGAAAACGGAAAGACCAGACATCGAGAAGATGGAAAGGAATAGAGACGTTGAGGGATTGATAAAGGCGCTGGGAGATGAAGATGGGAACATAGCTATGGCTGCTCACTCAGCGTTGTGTGAGATGGGAAAGGCAGCAGTGGTTGTGCCATTGATCAATGCTCTCCGGAGTAGTGATAACGTTGGTTGCCGTAGGCTGTGTGCTGACATATTGGGTCAGTTGAGCTCATTTCGACCTCCATTTGGTTTGACAATTGAACCATTGATTAGCGCTCTCAAAGATGATGATAAAGGTGTTCGTGGAAATGCAGCATTATCACTTGGACTACTCTGTGATCCAAAAGCAGTCGAGCCATTGATCAAAGCACTCGAAGACGATCATGAATACGTTCGCAAGAATGCCGCGTTTGCACTAGGGTGTATTGAGGATAAGCGAGCCATTAAACAATTGACAAAACTGCTCAATGATGATAGTAAGGAAGTACGCGACACAGCAGAAAATGCCCTCGAAAGGATTCAGAGGAGATAAAATTTCAGGGGGACAAGAAAATGGGGCTATTTGATAAATTTAGGAAGAAGAAAGGGAAGGAACCTTCAGACATGGAATTATACAATGCTTACTTGATAAATATGGGAAACAATATAAAATTGGCCCGCAGTGAAGAACTACCTGGTGGCATTAAATTAGCCAGCAAACAGAGGGCTAGTTGGGCTTTAAAAGCTATTCACTGGGGAATCAGAGCCTACCGTGTATTCCACCCAAGACCACCACGAGAACCTAGTGAATATGAAAGAATGATCGGGAAGCCCTCTCCAATAGAAGAGCATTTGAACGCCAAAGAGTTCGCTTATTCCAGTCTGCTTAGACAGTTTGGCGAAGAATTTGCACATGAGTATCACAAGCTTCATCAAATTGAGGCCCATTTTTCAAGAAGGTTGGTGTTGATGGAACCGCTGTTGATGGGAGCGCAGGCGCGAATTATTGATGAGTTGAAGAAAAAAAGAGATGTCGATGGGTTGATAAAGGCAATGGAAAATAAAACAGGGGTAATGGGAGATAACGATGAGAATATAGCTTGGGCTGCTCACTCAGCGTTATGTGAGTTGGGAAAAGCAGAGATAGCAAATGGCGAGCTAGTCAAGGAATCGATAGAGTTGATGGAGAAGCTAGCGAAAAGAATCAGAGAAATGTTAGGACTCGTATGATCAACTGTACACGAGGAAGAATGAAGATATCCCCCGAAACCCCCCTTTTTTACCATATTCTCTGCGAAACTCATAGTATCACGCGCGTGATGAGTTTATTTGACTGTGAGTTTACTGCCTAGTGTTGAGCGTAGAAGGTTTACGCAGTTGTTCCACCAAGCTTTAGCTAGCTAGAACGGTGCAACAAAATTAGACTATGGATTTATCTTTTTGCATCCTACTATTTCTTGATAGAGAGTAGTTGGCCGACTGGGGATGGGCATTAAATTTTGAAGCTGCTCAAGGTTGCCATGTTAACTACCAAACTACAACCTGGCTCAGGGATTTCGAGGCACACGGTGGAAATTTCTAAATGTCTTATCAAAAGGGGGCACGACATCACAGTTTTTGCTAGAGAGGTAAAGCTCCACCCTGAAGACCTTAAAGTAAACGAATTACGGTTTGTTGGAAGTAAGCGCCTGCTTTGGATCAGGAACCTTGTTACTGTTCTTAAAGGTTTTTCAATGTTAAGAGGCTTTGACATCATACACTCTCAATACTATCCTGTGATCCTTTGCGGATCCCTCAAAAGACTTCTACAGGGTACACCTCATGTCTTCACTTTTCACGGCGTCACAGACGTCAGATTCTGGCGAAGCCTTAAACGAAGATGCGATATGCTAAACGCCAAGCTTGGGATCTTCTTAGGGTTACGAGGAGCAGACAGGGTCATTGCGGTAAGTGAATATTTGAGGCGTGTCTTGAAGAATGACTTCGGCGCTCGCAACATTGTTGTTATACCCAACGGTGTTGACACCGAGTTTTATAACCCGAAGGTTAGTGGAGATGAGATGAGGAGGAAGCTTAAGTTAGAGTCGTCTCCAACCGTTCTTTACGTAGGAAGGGTCGTCCCTCATAAGGGTCTGCAATACTTAGTTCGAGCCGCACCATTAGTCCTAAGGGAGCTACCAGAAACAAAGTTTGTGATAACTGGAGAAGAGAAAGAAGACGGCCAGGAGATTAAAAAGTTAGTTGATAAGATGGGCGTCGGTAACTCAGTGACGTTTACTGGATACGTGCCTGAAGAAGATTTGCCAAGAATTTACGCCGCCTGCGACGTTTTCTGTTCCCCCAGTTTGTGGGAGGGCTTTGGAATGCCCTTCATAGAAGCCTCAGCGTGCGGAAAGCCGTGCGTCGGTTTCAGAACACGAGCAGTACCGGAGGTGATTAAAGACTACAGCACAGGGATCTTAGTTGAGCCTGGAAACGTTAAACAGTTGGCGGAGGCCTTGAGCACGATTCTCTCAGATAAAGGTTTAGCGAAACGTATGGGGGCTAAAGCGGCGGAACGCGTTGAGAAATATTATTCTTGGGAAAGAATCGTAGACCAATTACTCGAAGTATACTATTCCTTGGTCTAGTGTTCGACAAATGTTGAGAATACATTCGTAATATACTTGTTGAGAGTCAAAGGTTTTATTTCCTAAATTTACGTTAATTTAGTGTCGTAAGCTATTTTCTATTTAGTATGTCAAGTGGTTGGATTGCAGAAAGAAGAACATTTTGTGACCGTGGTTTTACCAGCTTTTAACGAAGGGCGGTTTATAGGGAAGTGCATCAAGAGGGCTAAGAAGACGGGGCTCGTTAACGAGGTTATTGTCGTTGACGGCGGGAGCACTGATGACACGGCTGAAGAGGCTCTAAAGGCGGACGCAAAGGTTCTTTACCAGACTTGGGCCGTCTATCCTGGAAAGGGCATCGCAATGCGCGACGCAGTTGATTACGCGACTGGGGAAATAATTGTCTATATGGATGCTGACATTCTAAACATCAAAACGGAAATGATTGAGAAGCTTGTAGAACCAATTGTGAATGATGAAGCTGACTTTGTGAAGGGAACCTTCAAAAGGAAGGCGGGCAGGGTTACTGAACTTGTTGCGAATCCATTGTTAAGACTGTTCTTTCCAGAATACGCCCATTTTTCACAGCCGTTAAGTGGAGAAATAGCGGGATGGAAGAAGGTTTTTCAATCTGTTACATTTGAGCGTGACTGGGGAGTTGATGTTGGGCTTTTAATTGACATTCTGGAAAGAGGATATAGGGTAAAAGAAGTCAATATCGGGTACAAAGAACACGACATGAAACCCTTAGTGGAGCTCGGCGGGATGGCACAACAGGTTGCAAGGGCGATCATAAAAAGAGCTGTTAGGAAGGGTCGGATTAATAGGGTATTAGAGCATGAAACCTAGAGTTGGAGGAGGAGTGTTTGCATTTTATCGTAGTTGGTACTGCCCATATAGCTAGACATTTAATTGAAAGAGTGCTCGAGATGGGAGATCGATTGACGATTGTAGAGAAGTCTGTGGAGCTGTGTAGGGAGCTTTTGAAGTCGTATAAGGGAGCAGCGATTGTCCACGGAGACGGCTCCAACTCAGGCGTTCTAAAAAAGGCTGGTGTGGAAACAGCAGATGTCCTTATTGCGGCAACCAACAGCGACGGGACAAACATTACAATAAGCAGGTTGGCTAATGATTTCGGCGTTCCTCAAGTCATCGCTATTGTGAATAATCCGAAAAATCGGAGGGGAGTTGTCAAGGCAGGGGCGAACACCGTGATTTGCCCAACTGAAAGTGCACTTGCTCTGTTTGAGAGTGCTATAAAGAGGGTGGATGCTGTAACCCTTCTTCACAAGGAGGATGAGGATTATAAAGTGACTGAGTTCACGGTTCAGGTTGATTCGCCCCTGATTGGAAGAAACTTGACCGAGATTGAACTGCCCGAGAAGAGTAGGGTTGGAATGATTCGGAGGGGAGGAGAAACAATCTTTCCGGTGGAGAACTTCGTTCTGATGGCCGGAGATCGCCTATTCATACATGGAACAGTGGATGATGTTGAAGAAGCGGTACAGAAACTAAGGGTGCCGTCTTAAGAGTTAATGCTGCCCTAGATTTTTATTTCTTCGTTGAATCCAGCTGTCCTTTAATCCGTTTCATTACCTCAGACATTATCGCATCTTTTTTTGCCGGGTTTAGGATCCATAAGCGCAACTCTAGCTTAACTAAGTCTTTTCCTATGTCTTTAATGATCACGGTGGGGGGTCGTGAAGGTATCAACTCCTTCTTTATGTCTTGACTTACTGTGAGTAGTTTACGCTCGACTTCCAAGAGGTCGCGTTTTCGATCCACAGTCACGGGTATAGAGATGCGTATTCCTTCCTCGGTGGTCTGGTTGACAACAACCTCCTTGGAAAAAAGGGAGTTGGGGATGACTACACGCTCGTTTTCTGGTGTGACTAAAACGGTGTTCAACGAATTTATCGCCACAACCCTTCCGTAATATTCACCGACTCGAATCCAATCGCCTAGATTAAATGGTCTATTACTGATCAGAAAATATTCCATCAACGCGTTAGATAGCGTTTCCTTCATTGCAAGGACGACCGCTAGGCCGGATAACCCGAATATCATTAGCAGGATCATAACGTCTAAGCCAAACTGGGAAAGAATAAAGACGATTGCAACAGTCCAAACGATTAGGCTCCCAGCTCGTTGGATCCTCAATGCCATCATTGAATTTATTCGTCCAATCGTCTGGTTAATGACGGATCTAAAAATTTTGAGGAAGACAAAGGCAACGACAAAGGCACTCACTGCGGGCACTAGAAGTCCTAGGTATGCTAAGATGTCTTGCGGTATCAGAGGCATCAGCCATCACAATCTTATCTGTTTTAAGTCACTGTTAAGTACAGTGGTCTATGTGATTTAAAAACATTAAAGCGAGTAGAAACATGGATTCGCAATTTTTTCAAATAATTTAAAAGCTTCAGCATTTCCGTATGGGAAAACCAAGTTTTCAATTATCCTTTAGCGCACGAAAAATTTTAGAAAAAAGTATATATTACCTTGCAACACGAATAAGTCGAAAAGGATTTAAAGGTTATGGGGTAGAAGTTGTTTGGTTAAAGAGTCTTACGCTTTCTCAGATTGGCTTCAAATGTTTTTGAATATGATCATTAACAACTTAGTCCACATCTTGCTTGCTGTTGTCATAGTATTTGGGACATGGATCGGCCTCCGACTGGTCAGATCCCTCTTTAGAGCATTAAGAGTGCGAAAGAAGATTCCCACTGAACTGATCGGTGTCATTGAGCGTATCGCTAGGTACGGTGTAATCTTTGCCGGATCCCTCCTTTTATTTTCAGAAATCTCCGCTGTCTTGGGCTTGTCTGGGGTTGTGGCCCCAGTGATACCCCCCATTGTTATCAGTGCAATCATAGTTGCTACGACGATGATCGCCTTTCAGGGTACTAAATCTCTGTTCGAGTGGTTAACGGAAAAAAAGAGGCTTCCAAGGAAAGTGATGGATGCAGTTGAGATAGTGGTTAGGTATGCCATATTTTTCATCGGTTTTTCTTTAGTTGCAGTTTACATCGCAGCTACCTTGGGTTGGGCTAAGGTGATTTTAGAGGCGACCCTTAGCTGGTTTGTTCAGAATATCAGTTCCTTCATCTTCATCGCGGTCACGATTACAGTGGCGTGGATCGCGTCTAGATTTTACAAAATCTTTTTCGAGGACTTAAAGCGTAAGACGAGGTTTCATCCCCAAGTTATTGATTTAGTCGGAACCTTGGTCAGGTACTTCACATACGGTATACTGGGCTTTTTCGTGTTGTCAGTGTTGCTTCAGATCGTTGGGTTGCCGGAGGTCTCCCAGACAGCGGCCACCGTCTTTACTCTTATCATCGGCATGGCCGTTTCCTTTGCAGCGACGGGTACGGTGGGAAATTTCATAGCGGGTTTGATCTTGATGAGTTGGAGGCCCTTCTCCAAGGGAGACCGGATCGAAGCAGGCGGAGGAGCCTATGGTGACGTTGTCGATTTTGATGTGATGTTCACAAAGATAAGGACGCCGAAGGACGAGATGATCTATGTGCCAAATCTGTCGGTTCTCGGAAACAAGATCATGAACTACAGTAGTTTAGGAAGATGCATCGTCCACCAGAAGGTAACCTTGGGGTATGATGCAAGCAGAAGGACCGTGGAAGAGTTGTTACTGAAAGCAGTTTCGGCGACGGAGGGTTTGCTTAAGGAGCCAGAGCCTTTCGTGTTGGTCACAAAGCTTGACGAGTTTTATGTGGAGTATGAGGCAAACGCCTACACAGACCAGCCTAACAAACTATTGAATATCTACTCGGATCTTATGAAAAACATATTGGACCTCTGCGAGAAGGAGGGCATAGAACTATTGTCTCCAGCATACAGTGTAACCCGATATGGAAGAATAGAAGAGCCTTAAGGAGGTCAAAGACACCGTTCAAATTCTCCACAGTGCAGCACTTTTATATGCTCATAAACAATGTACAAAACGAGAATCTTAGAGGGAGAAAACATGACCAGCATTATTAAGCTTCAACTTTCTTACGATGATTTTCGCATCCAAGTCCAGAAGAAACGATCCGTGTACAAGATTTATGAAGTATTCGAAGAAAAGGTCAGGATGTATGCCTTCGTCAACCAGTCTAGCGCTGCCGACTACTTCTTCCTCCTTTGGTGTGAAGAATACGGGGATAAAAATCACCTGCAAAATGTGGAGGAATGGCTTAGGAATATGGACTTCCTTAAGACAAAGAACTTCGAGCTGACCACCGAGGGCTATTTCCCTCACTCTTGGTAGGCTCATATGATTCTCGCGCTTCTCGTGTCTGATCCCAGCGCTACAAAGACAGTAAACAGCCGCCACTTCGATAGGATCGATGTGCACTGGCACGACGCGTCTGAAGCCACTGGGTCGCCTCCATGGGACACAGTAAGACAAAGGTCATCGATCGATCTTGAGCTAGCTAGCTATTGATTCGCGCGTAAAGGAGCCTCTAGACCCGTTCATAAAAGAGAAGATGGTCATTAATGTGGTTTTTATTTTTTTACGGTTTTTGAACTGTGAATTTTGGAAAACGATGGATTTTCTGCCTTATTTTTGGAATTATGATTTAATTTTGCTTCTTTTCATTTTGGGAGAAAATCGTTTTGGTGAAGGGTAACATCGTAATACGTGATACGAATTGAGGAATTTGGTTCATTATTGTGTAAGCTATAATTTGACGCTAGCTAGTTAGCTAGCAATCGTTGAGTTTGAATTTGGTTCGCTTCTTGTTAATCCTAATCTGATGTGCATTTTTGCTCACATGATGTATTTTTAGTGGTTTTACTGCTTCTGTGTCCCAATAATTCTTGAATAGCTAGCGCGCGTAGCGCAAAATTCGTGACGTCAGAGGTTTTGGGTCAAAAACCGAGGAGAATATACTTGAGCACATTACGCTCGCTAGGAGGAGCAAGGAACGGACGCTTCTAGGCTTTGCTCTGTCAATCGCTGAGGAAATTAAAGATCGTCTGAAAAAAGAAACTGTATTTGATAAGATCGAAGTTGCTGGGTCGTTGCGGAGGATGAAGGGAACTATTGGTGATATCACTCGGCATCACAGTTAGGCTTTACACTAAATTAATGTTTCTATCCAATATCCTATAACGAAGGCGATAGCTCCAAAGGCTCCCATCGTTAACCCTTTTAGGATGGCGTTTCCCTTTCCATTTTGGCCTAAGTAGACTCCTACGAAAAAAATGGTGCCCAGTGCTACTGCGATAGAGGCCCAAGCTGCTTGCCTAATCATGATAAAACTGAGGGCGGATAGCACAAAGGGGAGGATGATAAGGATACAGGCAAATGGTGGCGTTAAGAAGCAGACAAATGAGATAAACAAAGCCCTCGCTCTAATCGATTTCATAATTTGGGTATCTTCCAAATCGGTCAGCATAGATTTCTCCAACTTCTCGACTTGCCTTTCCCTTTCCAGGGTTTCCGCCTCATAAACGCTAACACCCGTAGAAATTCCTAAAGCGAGGCTGCTGGTAAGCATTGTGCCCAAGATCACCTTCAATTCAGGTTTAGCAACTAATGCGGAACCTACTGTTATACCCATTAAAATAAATGTTGAGTCAAACAAGGTATTTATGAGGAATCTTCGAATAGAGGCTCCCACATCCTCTCTCTTTAACCAATTCTTCAGACGATCCAAAACCAAAAATATATTCTCCATCGACAGGAAGGACCTATCTTCGTACGGATTTAACCAATATAGTTTTCAGCGCGCAACAATTCAGGTATGACGACACGTATTGGATCATAATCTTGGGTGGATCATAATTTAACACTTTTTTATGGTAAGCCTAAACAGGTTTAGAAATTAAACCATGTTCCTCTATTTTTTCTTTTCGACCAATTCTTTGGCCTTTTTCGCGACTGTGTCCTTTAACCCCCAGCCGAGGGCTATGCCGAGTCCGACGCCGATCCCTATGGCTGCTCCCCAAGCGAGAGAGTTAGCAAATGTGTAAAGAATTGTAACATCCACTTTCATCACTGATAACCCCATCACGATGACTATGAAGTACATGAAGAACTTCAGCCCATTAGTAAGGATGTCGGAGTACGCGACTTTAGCCTCCTCGAAGAAGGCTTCTGCTGAGTCGCCGATGAAATCCGCCACGATAACGCCTAGCATGAGAATGAACACTCCTGCGATAAGGCTTGGAAGGTACTGAACAATACGACTCATAAGGGTGCTTAGAACCTCAATCTTCAGTATGTCGACAGCCGCCAGAATAGCAATCAGATAGACAAACCATCTGACGATAAGGTCGAAGAACCTTACGCATGTCACACCGGCTCGCTCTAAAACCCTGCCGATTATCGTCTTCTTTAGGGCGTCGTCTACACCAACCTTGTCAAGGACCTTTGAAACGCCTTTCCCGATAAGCCTTCCCGCGATCCAGCCGATTGCGAGAACAATTATTACTCCAATAGCGGTTGGAATAAAACCTACGAACATTAACCATAAATCTAAAAGGAACTCCTCTATTTGCATAATTCTTCCCACTTTTAAATTCCGTTAGTCCTATTTAATTATTAATATATTTAAGTGTTTAGGATTTAATTCTGAAGAAATGAAAAATTTTAATCAAAAAATTTATAACAATGAAAAATATTACTTATTTCACATGGACGAAAAAGACGAGGCAATAATTCGTGCCCTAGAATGGAGTGCAAATTTGTCCAGCAGAGCCGTGGCCGAAAGAATTGGTTTACCGGTTTCTACCGTGCATAGAAGAATAAGAAAGTTGGAGCAGGAAGGCGTGATCACCGGTTATAGAGCATTGATAGATTATGAAAAGACAAAGAGGCCTATCGGCGCGTGTGCGTTCATCAACCTAGAAGAAGCAGCTCTAGGCAAGGGTCACATACCGAAAAGTGATGTTATTGCCAGATTAAAAAGAATTGACGGGGTCGAATTGATATCTGATGTTCAGGCGGCAAATTTTGACCTAGTAGTCAGAGCGAGATTTAAAAGTCTGAAGGAATTATCGGCTTTTTCTGAGAAATTGAGATCAATGGAAGGCATTGAGGAGTTATCTACAGCAGTAATCACGGAGGATATACTTTCTCCCTAATTTTCGCCTCTCAATGTAGAACGCGCGCCCAAAGGTTTTGTCTCCAATTTTTACAATCTAGTAAGGAAAAAAGGTCATCGTGTGAGAAAAATTTATAAGTATAAGTTCATTCTATACAACTTAAGCCGCTAGTTAGCAATGGCGGAAGAGACAAGAATTAAAAAATGACTAATGAAAAAAGGGGTGAATTGGATTTGAGTTTGTGGAAACTTCGCGTCTCGATATTTGGAACGTTAGCCATCATCATAGGTATCTCTACACTCTTCTTCGCCGTGCTCTTAGGATATTTGGGTTTCTTGAATATATTTTCCCTCGTGATGTTGGTGGGCTTCTTTAATATTATTCAGTGGCTCTTCGCCCCATACTTGATCAACCGTTTGTACAGGGTACGGGAGGTGAAGCAAGAGGAATCACCAAAGCTTTACAGAATCGTTGAGCGACTTTCGGCTAAGAGCGGCGTCAAGAAACCAAAGCTTGGAATCTCGAACATCCCTATTCCAAACGCCTTTGCCTACGGTTCACCGATCGCCGGCAATCACGTGGCGATAACGCAGGGCCTCTTGGACACGCTTGAAATGGAGGAGGTTGAAGCAGTCCTGGGCCATGAGTTTGGCCACCTAAAGCATCGCGATGTCCAGATAATGATGCTAGTTTCCTTTCTTCCATCCCTTTTCTATCTTCTCGGTAGGTCTGCCATGTTTTCTGCCTACTTTGGAAGGCGGAGGAGAGAAGGAGGGGGGACATACTTGATCGGGGCGGCAAGCATGTTCATGTACTTCGTTCTGCTGCTCTTCACCATGGGTCTAAGTCGTCTCCGAGAGTATTACGCTGATAGGCACAGCGCATCAATCATAGAAGACGGATCACGGCGACTCTCCGAGGGGTTGGCCAAGATCGTTTCAAAAACTGGGAGAATGAGAATGAATCGCCAGCGAGAAGCATTTACATTCAACAGCTTCAAGGCTCTGTTCATATCAGATCCGGATGCGGCTGAGGGCGATTCAGCTCAAATTGCACGATATGCTCCTGAGATGTCAGATCAAGAGCTAGTTAAGAGACTCCTGAGAAGAAGGATAACTGGAGCAAGTAGACTTATGGAGCTGTTCAGCACCCATCCAAACATCACAAAACGTTTGAAAGCATTACGGGGATACTCTCAATAGAGAATTTTAATGCCCGACACCTTTTTTCTTTGAACTTTATGTTTTACATTCCTACTTAGCTGTGGAACCTAAATAGCGTTTGTGCGGATGAAAAATGAAAGAAATTAGGGATGTTGCGGAGGCGATGAATAGGGCTAAGGAGTTTATAATGGGTAAACATCGAAAAGTGAAGCGGATCTTAATCAGGGTGGTGCGGAAGGAGGGGGATTTATGGTTAGTGGAGGGTGCGTTGTGGTTCAGCCGGGTCTTTTTCACGGTCAAAAGATCTTTTAGGCTCCTAATGAGGTCAGAGAACGGGGAGGTTGTATCCTATGAGGAAGCGCCTTTTCGCGCGCGCGAAGGGTACTGCTCGAGTTAGTAGACGTCACTACGTGAAATGATAATACCATTAGATGTAGAGTAGAATCACGCACATGTGTTGGTGAAACCCTTTTTGTGTCAAACTAAAAAAGCAGACTGGGAGTTTATCATTCCAGCGTCGTTGATCTTTTTTCCCGCGTTACTTGTTACATTGTGGGATTTTACTAAGGTTCAAGAAATGACTTATCGTTTGGGTTTAGTGAATGTCGTTGGATTGGGTCTCGGTTTGACAGGCGTCTCCATACGCAGAGTGGCTGAGGGGACTTTAAGAAAATATCATTCATATGTTCTGAGAACCACGAAAAAACACGGACTCATCAAACAAGGCATTTGTAAACATATCCGATACCCCGCCTATCTCGGTATGCTTCTATATTGTATGGGCATTCCCATGTTTTTTTCGAGCCTATACGGCTTTTTCCTAATGTTAGGGTTTATTCCCTTCATTCTATACAGAATAAAAATCGAGGAGAATATTCTACTCGAAAAATTTGGAGACGAATATCGGCAATACATGAAAGAGACTAAGAAGATAATTCCCTTCATCTATTGATTCTCGCGCGCGATTCGACGGAAAAAATATGAGGGATTGTTTAGTTCTTGATTCTAACTTAATGTAGCGTTAAAGCAGTAAAGTGTAAAAACATCACTTTTATTAAAACTGTAAGCGGGCAAGTATTGAATAAACTAAATCGACGCTAAAGGATGGTTGGCTATGAGTGAAGAAGTTTGGCATACTATGAAGGTTGACGATGTCTTACAAGCCTTACGAAGCAACGAGAAGGGCTTAAGTGAAGAAGAAGTTAAGCGTCGACTTGAAGAGTTTGGACCCAACGAACTACGGGAAGAAAAACGGGTTACAGCCTTAAGCATATTTTTTGGCCAGTTCAAGAGCATCCTCATAGTGATACTCATAATCGCTGCCCTAGTTTCTGGCTTCTTATTAAACGAAGTCTTAGACATGTATCTCATCTCAGTCATAGTTGTCATGAACGCGGCCTTGGGTTTCGTTCAAGAATATCGCGCCGAAAAAGCGATGGAAGCGCTGAAGAGGATGATCACTCCCGTAGCGAAAGTAGTACGGGAGGGCAAGGAACTAATGAAGCCTTCAAAGGAGCTGGTTCCAGGTGACATTATTCCATTAGATGGAGGAGACAGGGTTTCAGCCGATGCGAGGCTTATTGAAATAGTGCATCTAAGAACGGATGAAGCGCCTCTAACTGGAGAATCTGTTCCTGTAACAAAAAAGATGGTTTGTCTAAAAAAGAGTACGCCTGTGACGGATAGAGTAAATATGGTTTTTATGGGTACTCATGTGGTCTATGGCCGGGGGAAAGCTGTAGTTGTAGCCACTGGCATGAACACGGAATTTGGAAAGATTGCTGGAATTATGCAAGCTGTCGAAGAGAAGCCTTCTCCTCTAAAGGTCAAAGTTGAACATTTGGGCAGACAGCTAGGTCTGATCTCGCTTCTTGGCTGTGTTGGAACCGTGTTAGTGGGATTGATTATGTGGCGCCCTTTCGTTGACATGTTCTTGGTTGGTGTAGGGCTGGCAGTTTCAGCCATTCCCGAGGGGTTGCCCGCAGTCCTTACCGTGACTCTCTCCTTAGGCGCGGCGCGGATGGCAAGAAATAAGGCCGTTGTTAGAAAGCTTGCTTCTGTCGAAACCTTGGGATGCGCCACCGTCATATGTTCCGATAAAACGGGCACCCTTACTCGAAACGAGATGACTGTACGCGAACTTTACGTAAACGGCCAAACGATTCACGTTACCGGAGTTGGATATGAGCCAAAAGGCGAATTCCTTAAAGATAAATCAATTAATCCTCAAAGCGACGATCACATCTCACTGCTGCTTAGGATAGGCTGTTTATGTAACAATGCCAAGCTTGAAATCGACCAGAAAGGTTGGTACGTAATAGGTGACCCAACTGAAGGGGCCTTGGTCACCGTCGCAGTCAAAGCAAGGATCCAACAAGACGAAATTAGAGGACAATATCCACGCATTGACGAAATACTATTTGATTCCGAAAGAAAGCGTATGGGCACGATCCACACCACACCGAGCGGAGAAAAAATCGCTTACGTGAAAGGAGCACCCGAAATAGTGCTGGGGCTATGTAGCCATCTCCACGAGCACGGTCGAGTAAGGACGATGACTGATAATGATAGGAAACGCGTGTTGATGACGACTCAAAACATGGCTTCTAGAGCCTTGCGCGTGTTGGCAATGACCTACAGGAAACTACCAAATATGCTCCAGAACTTTACCGTGGAAAACGTGGAAACACAACTGACCTTTGTAGGTCTAGTTGGCATGATTGACCCTGCCAGAAAGGAAGCTTCGGAAGCCATCAAGCAATGTAAGCAAGCGGGCATAAGATCCGTCATGATCACTGGGGATCATAGACTCACCGCGATCGCTGTAGCTAAAGAAATAGGCATGTTAGAAGGTGACGACCCAAAGGTGTTGACTGGCGCTGAGTTAGATGAGTTAAGCGATGAGGAGTTTAAAAAGGTAGTTGAAGAGGTCGTAGTGTACGCTAGGTCTTCCCCTGAGCACAAGGTAAGAATAACACGGGCGTTAAGGGAGAAAGGTCAAATCATAGCTATGACAGGTGATGGAGTAAATGATGCCCCTGCCGTCAAAACAGCGGACATAGGAGTGGCTATGGGTATAAAAGGAACAGATGTAACAAAGGAGGCTTCTGACATGATATTGGAAGACGATAACTTTGCCACTATCGTTACAGCCGTAGAAGAAGGACGCCACATTTATGATAATATAAGGAAGTACATGCGACTCATGATTAGCACTAACTTCGACGAAATTCTTGAATTGTCTGCATGCGTGCTTCTTGGTTGGCCGC
>Ga0224501_10001938_pt1 | contig 16135 bp, 14 predicted proteins | sample SF_Oct11_sed_USG_4_FD_169105 | JGI IMG/M metagenome (GOLD analysis project Ga0224501, IMG submission 169105) | Sediment microbial communities from San Francisco Bay, California, United States - SF_Oct11_sed_USGS_8_1 | ecosystem: Environmental > Aquatic > Marine > Sediment | place: USA... | reverse complement strand
AGGAGACCTACCGCAACCACCTGTCACGTTACATTGACTCGAAGGTTCCAGAAATTGCCCCGCCCACCCGTAGACGACGCCTCCGACTCGTGAAAAACGTCGCATGAAAGGAGCCGCACCCCTTTCAAACCGATCGATGCTCTAGCAGTCCAGCGGCTCGCAGGGCGGGCACTGTCGATGCCGCATCAGCAGCGTGCCTCCAGGGAAGCCGCCTCGGGGCCCCTGCGATAGCTCTGCCAGGCCCGCTTGGTACTGCCGGCGGAACTGCTGCACGGCATCGACCGCCTTCTTGTACGCCGCACGGTCGCCGCCCGCAGCGACCGTTGGGTTGCGGCGTCCTTTGGGCCTGACGTTGTTGGGAGCGTCTAAGGGGTCGGTGACGAGGATCTTCTTCACGCCGACAAAGCCCTGCCCGGCGGTGCGTGCCTCGGTTACCAGCTCGAGCTGGCGCGTGTTGAGCTGCTGGCTGAAATCCTCCACAAAGTCGGGCAGCACGCGGTCGCCGAACTGCGGCGGTGGAACGAAGCAGCCGCTGGCGACCGCGTGCTCTTCGTCGGTCTGGTCGAAGAAGTACTCGGGTCGGCTGACCTCCATTGCGGGCTCGAGCCAGTCGGCCGGGTCGATGCCGGTGCGGTCGAGCTCGGCGTGAATGCGCGTCCACATGTAGCGGTCGCGCAGGCGCATCTCGTCGCGGTGGTGCTCGCTCGATCCCATGCGCCGGAACAGGCAGCCGATCAGGAACATCACCTGGCGGTAGCTGAAGGTGCTCGCAGCAATCGTCGGCTCTTCGATGTAGAGGTTGGACCACTCCTCGAAATGCGTCATGCGGGCGTTGTCGAGCAGCACGTCATGGATGGCCGCGGCCAGCAGCTCCGCGAGCCAGCTCTTGCCTGTCCCCGGATCACCGATGAGCAAGAGGCCGCGATCACTCGCCAGGGTGACGATGGCCTTTTCCACCAGCGAGGGGTGGCCAAACCACTTCTGGTCAATCGCGCGGCCGAGCTCGTCCTGGGGCCGGGAGCCGAGCACGAAGATGCGGACCATCTGCGGCGACAGACGCCACGAGAAGGGCTTTTTACCCCGATCCTGCTGCTCGAGGCAGTCGAGCTCCTGGGCGAATTTCACCTCTGCGGGGGCGCGTAGCTGTTCTGTCATCGGACCTTCCATTCGTAGTCAAGCGGGGAGCACGGCGCGTAGCTCACGGATGACGGTTTTTAGGCTGCCGGACAACACCGGCGTGCCCATGGCTTTGAGCTCGGCGCGAAACCAGCCGTCCACGGAGAAGTAGCCACTGGAACTCACGCTTCCGACCGGAACGAAGCTCACGCCCGACTGCTTGATGGCCTGGAACCATGGGAGCAGGTCACGGTTGTCGTAGAAGTCGCTGATCCACGCCACCACTGTATTTTCGGGGTCCACGATCGAATCCTGGACGTAGAGCGCGACGCACATGCCGTCAGTGCCGCCTCCGAGCTGCGTGCGCAGCAGAACTTCGAGCGGATCGTGCACCCAGGGGCTCAGGTCGGCGGCCCGGGTGTCGTATGCGACACCGCATGCCCAACGCAGAAGCTCCCGCTTTCACCAACCACTGCCTCGCCCACGATCGTGCCCTCCTGCCGCTGCAATGCTAGCATCCGGCTGCTGGCCACCGGAAGCTGAACACCCAGGCGTCGGTGCACTCGGCAGATCGGCAGATCGGCAGATCCGTTCATGGGCGCCGCTGAGGGATCGGACGTCATGTTCGAACGAGTGCGGCCTCCGCACACTGGCCCACAAGTTCACGCCGATGCCCGTGAGCAGCGACAGGCGCCCGCGAGACTTCCGCCGCGCACGCGCTGGCGCAGATCCGCCGTCAGCGCAGGACTACGCCAGCGGCGGTCTGCTGTGACTGCCTCAGATCCCGTCGATGATGCCGTTGAGCGTGGCGCTCGGACGCATGGCCTTGGCGGCGCGTTCCGGGTCGGGCTGATAGTAGCCACCGATGTCCTGGGCGGGTCCCTGGGCGCCGTTGAGCTCCTCGACGATTTTGGCTTCGTGTTCGGATAGCGCTTTGGCTACCGGCGCGAAGCGGGCGGCCAGGGCGGGGTCGTCGCCCTGGGCCGCGACGGCCTGGGCCCAGTAGAGCGCCAGGTAGTAGTGGCTGCCGCGGTTGTCGAGCTCGTGGACCTTGCGCGACGGTGACTTGCGGTTTTGCAGCAGCTTGGCGGTGGCTTCGTCAAGCGTGCGGCCCAAGATGCCGGCACCGACGTTGTCGAAGTGCTCGCCCAGGTGCTCGAAGGATACCGCCAGCGCCAGGAACTCACCCAGGGAATCCCAGCGCAGGTGGCCCTCTTCTTCGAACTGTTGCACGTGCTTGGGCGCCGAGCCGCCAGCGCCGGTCTCGAAGAGGCCGCCGCCATTCATCAGCGGCACGATGGAGAGCATCTTGGCGCTGGTGCCGACCTCGAGGATCGGGAAGAGATCGGTCAGGTAGTCGCGCAGCACGTTGCCGGTGACCGAGATGGTGTCCTGGCCCTTGCGGATGCGCTCGACGGAAAAGCGCGTGGCGCTGGCCGGCGCCAGGATGTGGATCTCGAGGCCGCTCGTGTCGTGGTCCTTCAGGTAGAGTTCGACTTTCTCGATCAACTGGGCGTCGTGGGCGCGCTCGCGATCGAGCCAGAAGACCGCCGGTACGCCGGTGGCCCGAGCGCGATTGACCGCCAGCTTGACCCAGTCGCGCACGGGCGCGTCCTTGACCTGGCAGGCGCGCCAGATGTCGCCCGGCTGGACCTCGTGCTCGAGCAGCGCCTTTCCATCGGCGTCGACCACGCGCACCTTGCCGGCGGCTGCGATCTCGAAGGTCTTGTCGTGGGAGCCGTATTCCTCGGCCTTTTGGGCCATCAGGCCGACGTTGGAGACGCTGCCCATGGTGGCCGGGTCGTAGGCGCCGTGCTTCTGGCAGTCTTCGATCACGGCCTGGTAAACACCGGCGTAGGAGCTGTCGGGGATCACGGCCTTGCAATCCTGGAGCTTGCCCTCGGCGTTCCACATGCCGCCGGAGTCGCGGATCATGGGCGGCATCGAGGCGTCGATGATGACGTCGCTCGGCACGTGCAGGTTGGTGATGCCCTTGTCGGAGTTGACCATGGCCAGAGCCGGGCCGTCGGCGTAGGCGGCTTGAATGTCGGCTTCGATGGCGGCGCGCTCGGCTTCCGGAAGCGCCGTGATCTTCTTGAGTAGGTCGCCCAGGCCGTTGTTGGGGTCGACGCCGAGGGCGTCGAGCTTTGCGCCGTGCTTTTCGAAGACGTTTTTGAAGAAGACACGCACTGCGTGGCCGAAGAGGATGGGGTCGGAGACCTTCATCATGGTGGCCTTCAGGTGCAGCGAGAAGAGCACCCCCTGGGCCTTGGCGTCGGCCACCTGGGCTTCGAGGAAGGCGACCAGGGCAGCCCTGTTCATGCGCGTGGCGTCGAGGATTTCACCCGCCTGCAGCGAAAGGCCATCTTTGAGCACCGTGACGCTGCCGTCGCCGGCGATGTGTTCGATGCGCGCGGTGGTGGCCGCTGCGAGCGTCACCGACTTTTCATTGGCGCGGAAGTCGTCGGCACCCATGGTGGCCACGTGGGTGCGGGAGGCTTCGGGCCAGGCGCCCATGCGATGCGGATTGGCCTTGGCGTATTCCTTGACGGCGCGCGGTGCGCGGCGGTCGGAGTTGCCCTCGCGTAACACCGGGTTGACCGCACTGCCCTTGATCCGATCGTAGCGGGCCTTGCTCTCGCGCTCGTCGTCGTTCTGCGGCTCTTCGGGGTAGTCCGGCAGGTCGTAGCCCTTGCCCTGAAGCTCGGCGATGGCCGCTTTCATCTGCGGAATCGAGGCGCTGATGTTGGGCAGCTTGATGATGTTGGCCTGGGGTGTCTTGGCCAGCTCACCGAGTTCGGAAAGGGCGTCGCCAATGCGCTGCTCGGGCTTCAGCCGCTCGGGGAAGTTGGCGATGATGCGACCGGCCAGGGAGATATCGCGCAGCTCGACCGGGACCCCCGCGGGCGCCGCAAAGGCCCGGATGATCGGCAAGAGCGAATAGGTCGCCAGGGCCGGGGCTTCGTCGGTCATGGTGTAGATGATCGGGGGCGACGTGGTCATGGAGGGGCCTCCCAGTCCCGCAGCGGCGGGCGGTGTTCGGAAAATTTTTGGAGATGCCTCTGTAGCAAACTTCAACGCTTCGGTGCCAGCCCGTGGCCGCCATCCGCACGCGGCGCTACGCCGGCACCGTGTTACTGCGTGCCCACGATCCCGAAGCTGGGAGCGGGACTGATGATGGCGCCGGTGAGGGTCTGACCGCTGCCGGCCAGGGTGTTGATGCGGATACGACCGGCTGCACCGCCACCGCCGCCGGCGGCCTCGTCGACCGAGCCCGAGTCGATGCCATCTTCGGGCGCGAAATCGCCCGTGCCGCCGGCGCCTCCCGCCTTGGAGCTGCCGCCCCCGGGCACGCCTCCGGGCGCCGCCTCCAGACTGCGCAGGCCGTCGCTGCCCGGCTCGCCCGAGATGTGGCTGGGCGTGCGCGTCGCGCCGCCACCGCCGCCGCCGCCGTTGGCCACCACGGTCGCCCCTGCGGCCACATTCAGCTGGGCCGCTTCCAGGAGCAGGGCGCCGCCGCTACCACCTCCGGCGCCGCCCCCGGGGGTGTCGCTGCTGGAGCCCGCGGTGCCGGAATTGCCGCCGCCGCCGCCGCCGCCTCCAGCGTCGAGTACCGCCGTCGACGCCAGCGTGAGTGTGCCGCAGGCCAGAAGCTGCAGCGCCCCGCCACCACCGCCCAGGGTGGTGCGCCGGCTGGAGCTCGAACTGGCGCTGTTCTGACCGCCGTGGGCACCGCCGTGAAGCGGTGACAACGTGGCGCTCCCATAGGCCTGGCCCGGTGCCCCCGGGTCGGCGCAGGGATTGCCGTCGGCGCAGGCATCCACGGTGCCGCCACCGGCGCCGCCATCGCTGCCGTGACCGCCGCCGCCCCCCCCCGCGTTGGCTGGCGTCTGGGTCGAGGCGCCCGAGTTGGGGGGTTCGCCAAGACCGTCCTGGCCGATGCCGTCGGCCACGGCCGAGGCCCCAGGCCCCTCCTGATCGCCGTCGGCGCTGGCATCGAGGGTGCCCTCGATCGTCATGACGGTGGTGGCCACCAGCGCAAGCGCCCGCGAGCCCCGCACCTTCACCGTGGCGCCCGCGCTGACGCCGAGCGCGCGATAGACAAGCACGCAGATGTCGGGCGCCTCGCCTCCCTGGGAGATAACGTCATCGCATCCCGAGTCGGTATCGATGCTGGTGCTACTGGCGAAGCTGCGGTCGGTGTCGGTGGCCGTCGCACAGATATCGGCGTCCAGGTTCGAGGGAACCAGCGCCGGCGGAACACAGGCGACGCCGCTTGCGTCGCAGCCGCTGGCACAGGCCTCGGTGGAAGCGACGAAGCCGTCGGCGTCGCAGCGGGTCACGACGGACGCGGCGCAGGTGCTGCCGCCCGGTTGGCAATCGCGGCAGGCCGCGGGGGTGACGGCGTCGCTGCAGCCGAGGTCGCAGGTCGTGGTCGCCGCCGGCAGTCCATCCTGGCCGCAGACCACGTGGGTGTCGGCGGCGCCACAGGCGATGGAGCCGGGCAGGCAGGTATTGCAGCGCTGGGCCTGCATGTTGCAGCCGGAGGTGCCGCATGCCTCGTTGCGAAAGCCGGTGCCCTGGTCGTTGCAGAAGACGGCCTCGGTGTTGGCGCAACCCGCGAAGACTCCGGGTTCGCAACTGCCCCTGTCGCCGGCGTCGGGCGGCTGTGTGTCGGCGTCGCTGGGCGCTGGGCGGGCGTCCGCCGCGGCATCCTCGGACATGGAGGTCGACGCCTCGGCGGCGCCGTCCTGAACCACCGCCCCGTCCAGGCCTCCGTCTTCGCCAGCGCCCGTGCCCCCCATCCCAGCTGGCGTGGGGAAGGACGCCGACGCGCCCGCCAAACCACGCTGATTGAGCGGGTGGTTATCGAAGGAGCAACCGAGCAGGCAAAGCAGCAGCGAAAGCGGCCAGCACGGGCTCCGGTCGCAGGTGGATGACTCGAGTCGCGGTCGGGTAGCGGGCTTCACGTTGGGAAAAAGATGCTACACCGAGCGCCCCGCCGCGGCCAGCGCGACGCAGGGCGGCCGCCAGGCGCCCCAGGGGCCGTCAAGCCGTGGCCGTTATTGCAAGACGAATGTCGTAATTTGGTCCAGGGCCGGGTCGTAACCGTCGCTGGTGTCGACGCGCAGGGTGGGCACCGGCAGCCGCGGTGGCCGGTAGGCCGCCCCCCTACCCCGCCCACTGCGTTCGCCGTGCAAGCGCGCCCTTCGCGGGTCCTCGGCCAGGCGCCGATCGAAGCGGACCTGGGCCAACTCCGGGTCAATGTCGCAGATCAGCAGCTTGAGGCGCGCGCAATGACTCAGGGTCTCGAGCTCGGGCACCCAAAGCGCGTGTTGAAAAGCGGCTTCGGCGATAACGCTGACGCCCTTGCGCAAGAGCAACTCAAGGTTTGCGAAGAAGAGTTCGTAGACGCGGCGCTTGGGATCACCCGGGATCTCCACGCCCCGCTGCATGGAGTTGACGAGCCCCTCCATGATCGCATCCCGCGATACCACGGGGCAGCCGAACTCGCCGGCCAGGAGCTGCGAAAGCCTGGTCTTGCCAGATGCCGGGCGGCCCGTGATCACCAGCAGGGTCGGCAGCGCGCTGGCCTCACTCGCATTCACGGAAGCCACAGCTACAGGGCCCCTACTGCTTCATGCGAAAGAGCGGCACCGTCGCGCTGCCGGTGCCGATGTAGAGCTTGTCTTCCTTGACCACCGCCGCGATTTCCTGGACCGCACCCTCTTCGTCGACGCGCTCGAGCTTCAGCGTGTCGTCGACCTCGGAGAGGATCTGGTAGTGGTAGCGGCGCTGCAGACGGCCGCCGGCGCCGAATTTGTCGAGCACGAAGCTCGACTCGGTGAAGGTGTATTCGATGCGCACCTTGTCGGCGAGGCCCTCGCGCTTGAGCTCGAGGAAGTCCTCGGTCAGCGCGTGATCCGGCACTTCCGACAGGCGCATCTCCCACTTGCCCACCAGGCGCTTGGCCGCCGACAGGCTCGCCCGGTCCACGGGCGCCTTCGCCTCTTTCGACGCCGACGCGGCGGGGCGGTCGCTCGGCGACTCGCCTCCGCAGCCGACGCCCGCAAGCGCCAGCGCGAAGACGATGACGACGGCAGGTGCTGGCGACACGCTCACGACAGTTCGATGCCGGGGTAGAGCGGATGGGCGGCGAGCAGCTCGGCGACGCGGGCCTTGGCGGCTTCGACCACCGAGGCCTCGGTCTCGAACTTCACCTGCGAGGTCTTGCCCGCATTCTTGCCCTTGCCGATCACGGCGGCCTTGGTGGCTGCCAGCACCGACTGCAGGATCTCGGCGATCTGCTGCATCTCGGCGGCGCCCATGCCGAGGGAGGTCATGGCCGGAGTGCCCAGCCGCAGGCCGCTGGTGTACCAGGCGCCGCTGGGGTCGTTGGGGATCACGTTGCGGTTGAGCGTGAGGTCGGCGGCGCGCAGGGCGGCCTCGGCCTGGCGGCCGTTGAGGCCGTACTTGCGCACGTCGAGCAGGACCAGGTGGTTGTCGGTGCCACCGGTGACCACGTCCACGCCCTTGGCGGCCAGCGACTCGGCCAGCACCCTGGCGTTGTCGACCACACGCGCGGCGTAGCTGGCGAACTCGGGCTGCGCAGCTTCCCCCAGCGCCACCGCCTTGGCCGCCATCATGTGGGGCAGCGGGCCGCCGAGGACCAGCGGACAGCCGCGATCGACGGTCTCGGCCAGCGACTTCTGGCACAGCACCATACCGCCGCGCGGGCCGCGCAGGGTCTTGTGGGTGGTGGTGGTGACGATGTGGGCGTGGGCGACCGGGTCGAAGTCGCCGCTGAAGACCTTGCCCGCCACCAGGCCAGCGAAGTGGGCCATGTCCACCATCAGCGTGGCGCCCACTTCATCGGCGATCTCCCGGAAGATGCGGAAGTTGATCTTGCGCGGGTAGGAGCTGTAGCCGGCGATGATCAGCAGCGGCTTCTCCTCGCGCGCCCGCTGTCGCACCACATCGTAGTCCAGCAGGCAGCTTTGCGGGTCGACGCCATAGCTGCAGTAGCGAAAGAGCTTGCCCGAGACGTTCGGTCTAAAACCGTGGGTCAAGTGACCGCCGGAGTCGAGCGCCATGCCCATCATCTTCTGATCGCCCAGCTCTCGGCGTAGCTCTTCCCACTGGGCGTCCGAGAGTTCGCCGACGGCCTTGGCGCCCAGGCGCTCGAGGGCGGGGTTTTCCACGCGGTCGGTGAGCACCGTCCAGAAGGCCACCAGGTTGGCGTCGATGCCGCTGTGGGGCTGGACGTAGGCGTGGTCGGCGCCGAAGAGTTCGCGGGCCAGCTCGGCGGCACGGCTCTCGATGGCGTCCACGTGATCGCAGCCGGCGTAGAAGCGGTGGCCGGGCACGCCCTCGGAGTACTTGTCGCTCAGCCAATTGCCCATGGCGAGCAGCACCGCGGGCGAAGCGAAATTTTCGCTGGCGATCAGCTTCAGCTTGGAGCGCTGGTCGCGCAGCTCGTCCATGATCGAAGCGGCGATCTCGGGGCGCTGCTTGGCCACGCTGTCGAGGGCGGCGGCGAAGGCCACGGTTTCGCTCGACAGCGAGCCCGGCGCATAGCCCGGGATCTTCGCGCTGAGGTAACGGTCCAGTAGGGAATCTGTGCTCATGGGTGCCTCCTGCTCCTCGGCGATGGCTTTCGGGAGCGTTTGAGCCCGGGACATCGGCGGACGTCTCGGGAGGGGTACACCCAGGCGTGCGGCTAAAACGCTGTCGCTTCCCGGTGGTCCCTTCCACCTCGGAGCGCCCGGCCGGGGCCGATGCTCCTAACGCCAGTCACGACGGCCCGCGAAACCTAGCCCGGATCGGAGGCGAAGTCACGGAGGATCTCGCGGCGCGGCCGGTGCCCGCCGCGGGCTGCGGTTTCGCCCCAGGCGGTGTAGGAATGGGGGCCTACCGGAAGCCGGGAGCCGCCATGACCGAAGCCAACGCCGAAACCTCGACCACCGTGATGCCCGAGCTTTTGCGACGGCTGGCCCAGGAACTGCTGGTGGCCGGCGGCGCGCCCGCTGCCGAGGCGAGCGTGGTCGCCGAGCATCTGGTGGAGGCCAACCTCAAGGGCCACGACTCCCATGGCGTGGGCATGGTGCCCACCTACACCTGGAGCATGCACTGCGGCGCCTGCAAGCCCGGGGTCCACGCCAGGCTCGATAGCGACCGCGGGCCGATCCTGGTGGTCGACGGCGGGCGCGGCTTCGGGCAGGTGGTCGGGCGCGAGGCCATGGAGCTGGGCATCGCGCGGGCCCGCGAGCTGGGTCTGGCGGCCGTGGCCCTGCGCGACTGCCACCACCTGGGGCGCATCGGCGCCTACGCCGAGATGGCCGTGGCCCAGGGGCTGGTGTCGATGCACTACGTCAACGTGGTCGGGCACCCGCCCCAGGTCGCCCCCTTCGGCGGCGCCGAGGCCCGCCTCAACACCAATCCCTATTGCTGCGGCGTGCCCGTGGCCGGCGGCGAGCCGGTGATCCTGGACATGGCCACCAGCACGGTGGCGCTGGGCAAGGTGCGCGAGGCCCGCGCCCGCGGCGACCTGCTCGACGACAGCGCGCTGATCGACGACCAGGGCCGGCCCAGCGGCGATCCGGCCGTGCTGCTCGCGCCCGAGTCGGGCACGCCCGGCGCCCTCACCTGCTTCGGGCTGCACAAGGGCTACGGGCTGTCGCTGATCTGCGATCTGCTCGGTGGCACCCTGGCCGGCAGCTGGCCGGTCAACCGCGACTACGACGGCCCCCCCACGGTCTACAACCACATGCTGGCCATCCTGCTCGATCCGACCGCCGTCGGCGATGCCGAGGTGATGGCCCAGCAGACAAACTCGCTGCTCGACTACATGCGTTCGACGCGCCCGGCTGCCGACAAAGACGCGGTGCTGATCGCGGGCGACCCCGAGCGCGAGAGCTTCGCCCGGCGCTCGGCCGGGGGGGTGCCGCTGGCGGCCGGCACCTACCGGAGCCTGGTGGAGCTGGCCGAGCGCTTTGGGCTCGAGAGCGAGACCGTGGCCGAGGTCAGGGCCGCGGGGCAGCAATAGACTCGGAGTTATCCGCTGCATGAGCTACGCGAGCCAGTGATGTCCCAGGGCCCAGGCCAACATAGCGACCTCGAGGTCGAAGTCGCCATCGTCGGCGCTGGCGTCATTGGCTTGGCCTGCGCGGCCGTGCTCGCGCGGCGCGGCCGCGAGGTGGTGGTGCTGGAACGCCACGGCGCCGTCGGTCAGGAGACCTCGAGTAGAAACAGCGGCGTGATCCACGCCGGGCTCTACTACCCGCCCGGCTCGCTCAAGGCTCAGCTCTGCGTGCGCGGGCGGGAGCTAGTCTACGCGCGCTGCGAGCGCGACGGCATCGGTCACGCCCGCTGTGGCAAGCTGGTGGTCGCCACCGACGCGGCCGAAGAGGCCAAGCTGGAGCAGATCCTGGCGCGGGCGACGGCAAACGGCGTACCCGAGGTGCGCATGTTGGGGGCGCGCGAGTTCGCTGCCCTCGAACCCCGCGTGCGCGCCATCGCCGCCCTGACTTCGACCCGCACGGGCATCGTCGACGCCCATGGCTTGATGGAGAGCTACCGCGCAGAAGCCCGCGCCCACGGCGCCGAGCTGGCCTTGAGCACCGAGCTCGTGGCGCTGGAGCCTTCAGAGTCGCGCATCCGGCTGCTGACCCGCTCGGGCGCGGCCGCCGAGCGCTTCGCCATCGACGCCCGGCGCGTGATCAACGCCGCCGGTCTGGCGGCCGACCGCGTGGCGGCCATGGCGGGGCTGGATGTCAGGGCGCTGGGACTCGAGCAGGGCTACTGCAAGGGCGACTACTTCGCGCTTGCCTCACGCCTGCGCGGCGCTGTCTCCCAGTTGATCTACCCGGTACCACTGGAGGCAGGGCTCGGCATCCACATCACCCTCGATCTCTCCGGCCAGCTGCGCCTGGGCCCCGACACCGAGTACATCGATGGACTCGACGAACACGCCTATCGGGTCGACGAGGGCAAAGCAGCCCACTTCGCCCATGCCGTGCGCCGTTATTTTCCGGAGCTACGCGACGAGGATCTGCGACCCGACTACGCCGGCGTGCGCCCCAAACTGCAGCGCCCGGGACAGCCCATGGCCGACTTCCACATCGAGGAGGCCAGCACCCACGGCGCCCCTGGGCTCGTCAACTTGATCGGTATGGAGTCGCCAGGACTCACTTCGAGTGAAGCGATCGCCGAACACGTGGCCGCGTTACTCGAGGAAATGGATTGAAGGCCATGTCCAAAGTCGACCAAGCGTTCGAAGAAGCCCTTTCGGCGGTCGACGAGCACCTGGCGGGCGGCGACCTGCAGGCGGCGCGGGCCGCAGCCGCGCAGGCAGCACGACTGGCTGGCGCGGGCGATCCGGATGTGCTCTTCGCAGAGGCCTCGATCGCCTGGGCCGAGCAGGATCTGGAGCGCGCCGCGGAACTTCTACAACGCGTAGTTAACCTCCAACCACAGCACGCCGACGCCCACTACGGCCTGGCGGCCATGGCCGAAGAGCGGGGCGAGCCCGAACGCGTCATCGCCCACTGGCTGAAGGTGCACAGCCTGGACGCGCGGGCCGACCGCAGCGCACGCATCGGCCGCCGCGCCGAGGTCGACCACATCGACGCAGTGGCCCACGAGGTGCTTCTGCAGCTGCCCTCCCCCTTCGCCGAACGCCTGGAGCACGTGCCGGTGATCCTGGAGCCGCGCCCCTCGCGCGACCTGGTGCGCAGCGGCTTCGATCCACGCTCCCTGGGCCTCTTCGAAGGCCCTCCCGACGGCGATCACGAGACCGCCGCACCGGCACGCATCGTGCTCTTCGTCAACAACCTGCTAGCGGAGTTTCCCGAGAGGGAAGAACTCGAGGACGAGATCGAAGTCACGCTGCTGCACGAAATCGGCCACTACTTCAATTTGGACGAGGACGACATGCGGCGGCTGGGGCTCGACTGATCGCGGGGCGGACGACGGGCTTCCCACAACAGATGATGGGCGCCGCGGCGCCGACCCCGGGCGCGGACGCGATGCTCGCGGACCTCGAAGCGCGCGCGTCGCAGGCGCGAGGCGAAGCCGGGGCGGTCGCCGGCCGACCAGAACCAGACCGCCCCGCCGGGCTTGAGTGCGCGGCGTGCATCGGAAAGCCCCGCCGAGGCGTAGAGCCGATCGTTCTGAGCGCGCGACAGGCCTTCGGGGCCGTTGTCCACGTCGAGCAAAATCGCGTCATAGCGCCCATCGGCGGCCACCATCAGCTCGCCCACGTCGCGCTCGACCACCACCACGCGCGCGTCCTGCAGGGGCCTCCCCGCCACCTCGCCCAGGGGTCCGCGATTCCAGCGCACCACGGCAGCCACCAGCTCTGACTGCACCAGACGGGCGCCGGGCCCCAGCACCCGCAGGGCCGCAGCCAGGGTGTAGCCCATGCCGAGGCCGCCGATCAGCACCTCGGGATGCTTGCTGTCGGCCAGGGGCGCGCAGGCCAGCTCGGCCAGGGCATCTTCGGAGCCGTAGACGCGGCTATTCATCAACTCCTGGCGCCCGACGCGAATGGAGAACTCCTGTCCGCGCTGATACAGGCGCAGCGAATCTTCACCGCCGGGCACCGGCGCTTCCTCGAGTAACTTCCAGGGAATCATGGCCGTGGACGCCCGGCGGGCTACAACATCGTGATCAGCCGGGGCTCGGGGAGGTGCTCGACGCGGTTGTGAAAAAGCACCTCGAGCGCACCTGTGGCGCCTCGGCGCAGCAGACTGACGCTGGCGTTGGCCAGGCGCATGGTGGCGTGCTCGGGCGGCGGGGACAGACCCGCCACACCGCGCAGGAGATGATCGATGACGCCGAAGGAGCTGATCACAGCCACCTGCTCGCCGGCCGCGGCGCTCGCGAGGATCTGCTCGAAGGCCGCCTCCACGCGCGTCCGAAACGCCTCGGCTGTTTCGAGCCCCTGGCCCACCTCGCCGCGCAGCCACAGGGCCACCATGTACTCGAAGAGCTCGAACATGGCGGTCGCGCGCGCGTCGGCATCGCTGGCGGCCTGGATGTTTTCGAGTTGGGCTTGCAGCTTCGCATCGCTGGGCAGGCGCGGAACCATGTGCTGCTTGAGCAGGGGCTCGAAGGGCGCCTCGGCCAGCCCCTCGAGCACGACCGCCTCCGGCCAGCCGGCCCCCACCGAACCCGCGGCCTCGCGCATCGTTGCAAGCGTGTCGAGCTGGCGCGTGAGGGGCCCCACGAAGACGCGGTCGTAGCGCTGGACCGCGGCCGCCAGGCTCGCCCCCAAGAGCCGCGCCTGCTCGTGACCGAGTTCGTGGAGGCGGTCGTAATCGGCGTCGCGCGCCGAAGCGCGACCGTGACGGATGAGATGCAGGGTGGTCATTGCCGGGTCGAGGGCTTTCGCGCAGGCGGGACGCTGTCAGCACTTGGCCCGGCGTGCAAGGGGGCATGGTGACCACCGCCTGCCGACCGAAGCGCCGTGGCCCAAACAGCCCCCGTTGGGGCAGCCGACGCCCAGGGCCGCATCGCACTGGGCGCACGGGGAATCGCAGGCGCTGCCACTGGCAAGTTTTTGGGCGAGTCGGTAGGGTAGACCGCTCGAGATGTCGACGCAGGGCAAGCGCTGTGGGAGCTGCGGTCAGGAGCTGCCCGCCATTGCGCGCTTCTGCCTGACCTGTGGCGAGCCGCAGCTTCCCGGGGTGAGCCGCGACAGCACCGTGCTGGCGACCGAGGATGAGCCCCGCGATGCCTTCGAGCTGACGGCCAGTCAGGTCCTGAGCAACCACGGCCGACCGCTGCCGGCCGGCACCGTGCTCAACCGCGTCTACACGGTGCAGGGCGTGATCGGCGAGGGCGGCATGGGCATCGTCTATCGCGGCTGGGACTCGATCCGAAAGCGCAAGGTGGCGATCAAGACGCTGCACCCCAACATGATGAATCAGTCGCGCGTGAGGCGGCGCTTTCTGCGCGAGGTCGAGCTTTCGAGCCGCTGGAGCCACGACCATGTGGTGCGGATCTTCGATTTCTTCGAGCAAGACGGGCTGCTCGCCTTCGTAATGGAATACGTGCCAGGGCCGACCCTGGAGGTCTACCTGCAGCGCTGGCGCGGCCAGCTCCCCCTCGATGACATTCGGATGATCTTTACCGGTGTGCTCGCGGCCATGGGCGCAGCCCACGCGCGCGGCGTGGTGCACCGCGACATCAAGCCCCAAAACATTTTGCTGCAGCTCGACGGCGCCACGATCACGCCAAAGTTGGTCGATTTTGGCCTTGCCAAGGTACTCGATGGCACCAACTACACCCGAAGCGGGGCGCTCCTGGGCACCTACCGCTATATGTCTCCGGAACAGGCTCAAAACGACGGCGTGGTGGATCCGCGCTCGGACATCTATTCACTGGGAGTCACGCTCTACCGCGCCCTGACCGGCCGCTGCCCCTTCGATGGCAATAACGCCTTTGCGGTGCTGCAAGCCCACATCGACCAGCCCCCCGTCCGCCCCTCCCGCTTTCGCCCCAAGCTGCCAGCCGCCCTGGAGAAGCTCGTCCTCGATGCCCTGGCGAAGGCGCCCGAGGCCCGCCCCCAGTCCTGCGACGATTTTTCCGAGCGCCTGCAAGCGGCCCTCGCCGACGTGGTGCAGGACCCCGAAGCCGACTCCGAACCGCTGCCATCCGTGATCCACGAGTCCGATGGCCACGATCTGGTGCTGGTCGGCCAGGGCGTCTTTCAGCACGGCCCCAACCGCCGCCAGGTCTTCATCGACGATTTCTATCTGGCGCGCTATCCGGTGACCAACCGCCAGTTTTCGACCTTTCTGGAAGTCACCGGCTACGAGCCCGACGACGCCCAGCGGGAGCGTTTTCTGGCCCATTGGCGCGGGCGCCGCTGCCCGCCAGAGCTCGAGGAGCATCCAGTCGTCTTCGTCTCCTGGCACGACGCCCAGGCCTATTGCGCCTGGGCCGGTCGTCGCCTGCCCACCGAAGCGGAGTGGGAGAAGGGCGCGCGCGGCGCCGATGGCCGCAAATACCCGTGGGGGCGGGAGGAGCCCACGCCCGAGCACGCCAACTTCGGACGTCGCCTGCGCGGCACGGTAGCCGTCGGCCCAAACGACCTGGGCGCCTCGCCCTACGGCCTGCACGCCATGGCCGGCAACGTCTGGGAATGGTGCGAGGACGTGGACGACCCGGCCTTCTATCTGCACGGGCCGGAGCGCAACCCGCGCTGCACCGTCAGCGGCGGAGAAGAAGCCTGCGTGGTGCGCGGAGGCTCGTGGATGTTCGATGCGCGCTCGCTGCGCAGCTACGCCCGCGCCAGCCACCCGCGCGACTTCCGCATCGACGGCGTCGGCTTTCGCTGCGCGATGTAGCGCGCGCCCATGCTCGGGACAATCTCCGTATAGCCTTTTGCGGTCACAATCTCCTTCGGTATGATGCCGCCGAACGTCGCCCGGGGCCCATGGCCACTCGGGCTGCGCAGGGAGGGCCAGCATGGCAGCGATCCGGGTTGCATCATTCAATGTCCAGGACATCGAAGGGCGCCCGAACTATTGTCCCCCGACGTCGGCGTGGGAGGTGACTACTGTTACCAGGCAGCGCAGTTGCTGGTCTGAGGGCCAATTCCGATCACGTATCCTGATGGCACCGTAGCGATCCCGTAGCTGAGGGGCATCCGCAGGAAAGGTCACCACCGGGCCGGAGCGCGTTAGGACGCGCGGCCTGGAGGCGGAGCGTTCGGCGTGTTGCCGACGACGGAAAAAGAAAGACGGGAGTGAGTACCGGCAAGTGCACCTCCCGTCTGCGCTCCGAGCCAAGTCCAGAGGCGGAGCCCATACCACATCGTCTACTTTTGGATCGCCGTCAAGTCTTGGGCGCTTGGGCCCAGACCTGATCGCTAGTCCTAGACGTAGGCGGGGCTTCCCCGGCTGCGGCCAGGTTGCGGAGGAATCGGGCGTTTGCGGACGGCGGGAGGGCGCAGCCCAGGCGTGTCGCAGCCCGGGAGCCGCCCCGTCGATGTCCGCGAACGCGTCTTGTG
>Ga0224501_10001937_pt1 | contig 16139 bp, 14 predicted proteins | sample SF_Oct11_sed_USG_4_FD_169105 | JGI IMG/M metagenome (GOLD analysis project Ga0224501, IMG submission 169105) | Sediment microbial communities from San Francisco Bay, California, United States - SF_Oct11_sed_USGS_8_1 | ecosystem: Environmental > Aquatic > Marine > Sediment | place: USA... | reverse complement strand
CCAGTCCCGTCTGTTCCATAACCGCATGTACAAACTCTCCGCCGTTGTGCGCCTCGCGCACCGCGCTCGTCGCTACCGCCACGACACGATCAAAGCCCTTGTTGCGGGCAAGCGTCACCAATGTTTTGAGGGTATTCAGCGCCCGTGCGATCCCCGCATCGGACAGCCGCTTTGTAACAAACGTTCCGTCGCCCAACCTGGTCATGTCTTTAAACCGATCGACGACTTTGTACCCGGCATCCGGAAGGATTTCCGCCAGCACCATATGAATGGAGTTGGTTCCAATATCGATGACTGCAAGCTTTGCCATTCGTTCCTATCCCATTTCGCTACGCACAATCATTGCCGATGCCTGGCCGCTACCGACGAGAGAGGCCTGTCGCCATGCGATACAGCACGGCTCCGACGATCGTGACGGCCACGAGACCGGGCCACCCGCCAAACGGAGGCCTGTCGAAGAGGGCAAAGGGATCGGAGCCCATGTCGGGCCACAATGCCTCCAACGCGATCGGCAGCGCCAGCAGAATGCCCATGAGCGCTTCTCCGGTAATCAACCCGGCCGAAAAGAGCAGCCCACGCCGCGAGTGGTCCTCACTGTTTGAGACCATCCTCTTTGCACAGGCCGCGATCACACCACCCGCGAATATCGCTGCCGACAGTTTGAACGGCAGATAGATGCCGAGCGCCACCGCCAACACGGGCAGACGAAACTCGCTGCCGAGACGTTCGAGCCGCCGGTCGATCAGAATGATGATGATCCCAATCCCCGCGCCCAATCCGACAAGCGGCCAGGGCAAGCCCGTACCAAATACACTCATCGAGAGGTTGGCCATGAGGGTCGCCTGTGGAGCACTCAAGGGATGCGGATGGCTGATGGTCTGGTCGCCGATCCCGTACTTGGCCTGTAGCAGAGAGAGCACCGGTACGAGTACGACAGCGCCGGTCAGCACCCCGACCACCTGCATGACTTGCTGCTTCCACGGCGTCGCGCCGACCAGATAGCCGGTCTTGAGATCTTGGAGATTGTCGCCGCCCATAGCCGCAGCACAGCAGACCACCGCGCCGATCACCAAGGCTGCCGCGGGACCGGCCGGATGCCCTGTCCCCATGAACAACACCAGCAAGAGCGACGTCATCATGATCGTGGCGATCGTTACACCGGATACAGGGTTGCTGGAACTGCCGACCAACCCGGCCATGTAGGCCGCGACGGAGGAGAAGAGAAAGGCCGCCAACGCCATGACCACCGTCATCAGCAGACCGATACCAAGACTCTGCACAACCGAGGTATAGAGCCATGCCATCGGGAGTAAGGAGAGGACAAATGGGACAACAATCCACCAGAACGACGCGTCCTGCTCCGTCCGATGTACGAGTCCTTCTCCCCTACGATTTTCCTTAACCTCAGCCTCAACCTTGACCGTACCCTTCGTACCACGGAATCCCATCCATAGCACCTGAAGGCTCTGCCACACCGGTTCTCGCAGTTTCGTCAAGGTCCATAGGCCTCCCACCAGCATCGCGCCGATTCCGACATAGCGGATGTGACCGCTCCAAATCGTCATGGCTGCCGACAGCCCATCTTGATCAGCCGGCAATCCGTTGACCCACCCATACAGCGGCATCAGGATGACCCATCCGATCACCCCGCCGAGAAAGACCACCACTGCCGTCTGCAATCCGATGATGTATCCCACCGCCAACAACGCCGGTGACAGATTCACCCCTGTATATAGAACCGTACGACCGGCCTGCATGGCGCCTTCCAATGATTCCGCCCAGAGACGCAACCCGCTTTCCCCGAATTTCACCGCACCGCCCAAGAGCGCCCCCGACAAGAGTGCCTTAAAATCCCGTGCGGCATCTGAGTTCCCGGTCGCCCCGTGATCCGCCGAAGCAGTTTTCAACACTTCCGCCGTAGCCAGTCCTTCGGGAAATCGCAATCGTGCAGTGACAATCAACGCGCGCCGCAACGGGATGGTAAACACCACGCCGAGCAGACCGCCGACCACGGCAATCAGGGTCGTCTGCCAATAGTTAAAGGTGTCCCAATAGCCCACCAGCAACAGTGCCGGGATGGTGAAGATCACACCTGCAGCCAGCGCCTCACCGGATGACGCGGCAGTTTGGATAATGTTGTTTTCGAGAATGTTCGACCGGCGGAACAGGCGAAGAATCGCCATGGAGGCGACGGCAGCCGGTATCGAAGCCGACACGGTCATCCCGGCAAAGAGCCCCAGGTAGGCATTGGCCGCAGTCAAAACGGCGGCCAAGATGACCGATATGACAACGGCTTTACCCGTAATTTCAGGGAGCGTCACCGTAGGGGGTACGACGGGTCGGTGGTCATTCATGAGTATGTGCCATCATAAGGGACCACATAAAAAACGCAACCATCCTGCACTCTTATGGGTCCAATGGACATCCCCCATTCCTGTGCCATACTTTGACATTGCGATCAGCTCCGACATTTTTCTAAGGAGGCCGGAACAATGGTGACTCCGCTTACCCGTTGTCTACTCATCACGTCAATGCTTTTCGGAACCATTGCGATTGCGACTGTCGAGGGTCATGCGCAAGGACCTCACACGTCGCTTGCAGCGACGCTGAACCGAACCCCGCATGTTCCCAATCAGGTCCTGGTGCAGTTTCGACCAGGGGTGACGGAAGAGGCCAAAGATTCCATCCGGGACCGCATCCATGCTCAAAACAATGAGATGGTCGCCGCACAGGACCGTCGAAAAGACATGAAAGGCGATCTGGAATTATGGAGTCTTCCTCCCGGCTTGGGGATTGCGCGTGCGGTGCGCGACCTTCAGCAACAGCCGGCCATTGAATTCGTGGAGCCCAACTGGATCTACCGACACCACACCACATCAAATGACCCATACTTCACCAACGGCAGCCTCTGGGGTATGTACGGCGACGGAACCAGTCCGTCGAACCCATTTGGGAGCCAAGCCGGGGAGGCATGGGCGAGTACCACAGACTGCACGGATGTTTACATCGGCATCATTGATGAAGGACTGATGTATTTTCATGAAGACCTCGCCGGCAATGTCTGGAACAACCCCTTTGATCCCGTAGACGGGGTCGACAACGACGGCAACGGCTTTATCGATGACACCTATGGGTACGATTTCCAGAGCAACGACAATTCCGTGTACGACGGGAGTAACGATAATCACGGCACACATGTCTCAGGTACCGTTGCCGCAAAAGGAGGAAACGGCATAGGGGTTGCCGGTGTGTGCTGGAATGGGGTCAAGCTGATCTCGGCTAAGTTTCTCGGTCGTGCCGGCGGAACAACGGCCGATGCCATTCGGGCCGTAGACTACATCACAGACCTCAAAACACGACACGGTCTCAACGTCGTGGCGACCAATAACTCTTGGGGCGGAGGGGGCTATTCGGCCGGCCTGTACGATGCGATCGAACGCGCGAACACGGCCAATATCCTCTTTATCGCGGCGGCCGGTAATTCAGGTGTCGATATCGATATCACACCCAGTTATCCGGCCAGCTACTCCAACAGCAACATGATTACCGTCGCTGCCATCGACAGTACCGGCAACCTTGCAAGCTGGTCGAATTACGGATCTGCCTCCGCCGATATCGGGGCTCCAGGAGTAGACATTTGGTCCACCGTCCCGAAGAAAAACAACCGATCCGCGTACGGCTCATACAGCGGAACATCCATGGCCACACCGCATGTCACCGGAGCAGCGGCCCTCTATGCGGCGGCCCATCCCGGAAGTACTGCCGCACAAATCAAAGCGGCAATTCTGAGCGCGGCCATCGGAACGCCGTCACTGACCGGCAAGACGGTTACCGGAGGGCGGTTGAATATGTGTTCGAGTACATGCCCGTAGTCGAGCAGCGATACGTTACGCGAGGGACAACACCGGAGATCTACCAGGCGTAGGCCTCCGGTGCCGGCCCACCCGGCCCGGGGAATATCTCATCCAATTGTTTGAGCCGATCACCGCTGAGAGTCAGACTCAAGGCCCGCATTGAACTGCTTAGCTGATCCATCGTACGTGGCCCGATAATCGGAGCCGTCACCGCCGGCTGATGGAGCAACCACGCCAGCGCCACATCAGCAGGCTGTTCACCCATATCCCGACAGAACTCCTCGTATGCCTCGATCTTGGGACGCTGCGTTTCAATCTCTTTTTTGAGATCCTCATTCGCACGCCGCCCGACCGACACTGGTGCGAGTGCTCCTGCCAACAGGCCTCGCCCCAGCGGACTCCACGGAATCAGACCGATCCCGTAGGCGTCACAGGCAGGAATCACCTCCAACTCAACCGTCCGCTCGGCCAGATTGTAGAGGCTTTGCTCGGACACCAACCCGAGAAAGTGGCGGCTCTTTGCCGATTCCTGCGCCTGTGCCAAATGCCAGCCGGCGAAATTGCTGCTGCCGACATACAGGACCTTCCCTTCCCGGACCAACTGCTCCATCGCCTGCCAGATTTCGTCCCACGGCGATTGCCGATCGACATGATGCATCTGATAGAGATCGATGCAATCCGTACCCAATCGCCGCAAACTCTCCTCACAGGCCCGCTTGATATGCAGCGCCGACAGGCGTGACTGATTCGGCCAGTCTCCCATGCGACCAAAGACCTTCGTCGCCAACACAATCTTCTCGCGCCGCCCGCCCCCCTGCTTCAGCCAGCGCCCGACAATTTGCTCGGTCCAGCCTTCTCCGACCTTCCAACCGTAGACATTCGCCGTGTCGAAGAAATTGATCCCGAGCTCCAACGCCCGATCCATGATCGCAAAACTGTCGACCTCACTCGTCTGCGGCCCGAAATTCATCGTACCGAGACACAGCCGGCTGACTTTCACACCCGAACGACCTAGATGGACATATTGCATAGTTCTCTTATAGAGCCGTCAGACAAAGAAGTCGAGAACCGATGTCGAGTCCAATGCACATAGACATCACCACGAAAATACCTACTTTGTACTATCGATGCTTTATGAATTTCTTGTTCAAGAGATTTTGGCACAGGGGTCCAATACTTTTTGGCACTGGCTGTACATTGCCCAACAAGTTTTGACAATGACTGCCGTACCATTTAAACAGACGAGAGAGCCTCGCCCAGGCTATGTGACGACGAATACCTCTGCAGAAGAAATCGACAGGCTCTTGGAGGATGCGGAGGGCACAGGCCTTCAGGTTTAGCGGTCTCCCTGTATCCTGTGATACATATAGTCTGGTTTCGTCTCCAAGATCTCAACAGACATCCCATGACATCTCAATGCGATTTCTGCTCACGTCCTTCTCCTTCGGCCCGGTATCACACCCATCCGTTTAGCCTGACCACGCCCGACCAAGTCTGTGGCGATACACCGGTTTCCAACATCGACGAGCTCAGCCCTGTGGCCACCGAGAATTTCCACCCAACCTATGGAACAGGTGCGATAATGAGCCCCGAGTGGCTGGCCTGTGATACGTGCAGTCAGCTGATCGATGCACGCGATCTGACCGGGCTCCTTACCCATTGCCTCACGCAATTTCAAGAATCCGGCCTGTTGGCCGATCCCTGCCGAAACACGGCGATGACTGCGGCCTACCATCAGCTGTTTCGCGCCTTCTTTCATCACCTCCGGTACCGCGAACCGTGGCCGCCGTCACCATAGTCAGATCGATTCTGGAACCCACGGTAGGAGCTCACGACTCGTCAGGCATCCGCGTACTTCCCGTCGTGCTGCCCTTTTTGACGGAACATGCCGAGAGTGAAAGAACACTTGGCCGGAGCCAATCTCCCGCTCGACTGCTGGATTTTATAGGGGAAGAACCAAATGGGGTGGATGACGGGTTTCGAACCCGCGACCTCCGGAACCACAATCCGGCGCTCTAACCAGCTGAGCTACACCCACCATCCAGGGAAAAGACGCTCGCTCTGCAGAACGAAGATTCTAGCAAAGAGAGGGACTACGCCGCAACCGAGATCCCTCAAGAGATGAAGGAGCCTCGGTTACCGGCCATTCGTCAGTACGAGGATTCCGTCCATCCGATAACCGTTGACCAGTGACGACTATCCCCCTTTCACCCCCGCGCATCGAAAGCAGCCTGCATTTCTGCTACGATAGCCGCCACGGTTGCCTCCGGGTCCTCCGCATCGCGAATCGGACGACCGATCACAAGATAATCCGCGCCGGCAGCAATCGTTTGCGTCGGAGTCGTCGCCCTGGCATGGTCGTCCACGCCCCTCCCTGCCGGACGAACACCCGGTGTCACGATGGAAAATCGTGGTCCGACCTTCTGTCGAATGGCCGCAGCTTCTTCACCGGATGCGACGACACCGTCGCACCCAACCTCCGAGGCCAAGAGCGTACGAGCCGTGACAAGGTCCTCAACACTCCGCTGAATCCCCATATCGCGCAAGTCATGACCGTCGAAATTCGTCAGGACCGTGACCGCCAGTAGTTTGAGCGACGAGCCTTCACGGCCCTGCACGGCGGCACTGAGCGCCTTGCGATTGGCATGAACCGTGAGAAAATCGACTCCCATCGCCGCCACTCGCGCCGTGGCCCGTTTGACGGTTTCTTCGATGTCGAGGAATTTCAAATCCAGAAATACCCGCATCCCTCGATCCAGTACCCGCTTCACCATGTCCGGACCTGCCGCCGTATACAGTTCCAACCCGACTTTGACGAAAGATATATGGCCATGAAGACGGTCCAACAACTGCTCCGCCTCAGCCACGGACGGCACATCCAGCGCAAAGATCAACCGATCACGCGCCGCGATTTTCGACATAGGCTCCCTCCTCCCACAAATCCAGTCTCCTTGACGAACACGGACGCTCTATGATACATGATACGGTCCGTTTTGGAGGAAAAAACAATGCCTGCTATTCATAAATCAACGATTCGTCGAGCCCGTCAATCCGAACGCCGACACGAACGGAACCGGGCAACCTTAAACTCCGTCAAAACCATCGTGAAGAAAGTCCAATCGGCGGTGGACGGGAAAAACACGGACGATGCCAAGGCGCTCTTGCGCACTGCCGTCTCCGCGATCGGAAAAGCCGTATCGAAAGGCGCGCTCAAGCGAAACACGGCATCCCGCCGTATTTCTCGCCTGACGGTGCGCGTCAACGCGTTGTCCGATTCCCACGCTTGATCGTTCGCACATTCGACACCACGCGAGCGGTCCGGCGATCGGTCTGCGTCGAGGGGCGAGAGGGGGGCTGAGTCTTGGGTGCGTGCTCGACCAGTCGGCACAAGCTCAAGAGGAGCCGCTCCAACACCATTTTGGGACGGCTGCCGCTCCCGCCTTTGAGTTGACCGTCGACCTCCAAAAACAATCGCGCGGCTGTCTGGAGGTGCTGATCAGAGAATCGTCCGAGGAACGTTCTGACCTTCATCGGGTCCATCCGTAACGTTCTCGCCGACTCTCCATCACGGCTTCCGGCGACCATTGACTCCTTGACCTTCCAAATACGACGGTATTGCCACGCCAACGACCCTAAGATACGGAGCGGGGCTTCGCCTGCCTCAAGGTTTCTCGCTAGAATCGAAAGCACTTTCCCCTGCTGCCCTTCGGCAATGGCAACGGTCAAATCAAAGACCGAGGCACCAGGCTCGATGCCTCGGAGGGCCTGAACATCGGCGGCCGTCACAGCCCGACCAGGCGTCACATAGGACGCAAGTTTCTCCAATTCCCGGCGCAGTCCAAGCAACGACCCTCCGGCCGCCTCTTTCAATGCATACAGCGCAGGCTCCTCAAGATGAAGTCCGACTTGTTCGGCCTCCCGGGTAAGCCACGGACCTAGTTGAGCATCACGTAGCGGCGAACAGTCGACCGTGACGGCCGCCCGAACCAGCGCCTGCGAAAACTTCAACCGGCCATCCAGCTTGGCACTCATAAAGACCAGGGTCGTACTCTCCAGCGGGTCCTTTATATACTGGCTCAAGAGTTCGGTCTCCCGAGCCGAGAGTTTTTCCGCCGCCTTCACCACGACCAATCGGCGCTCGGCGAATGCCGGCATTTCCGAGGCGCAGTTACGGATATCACCTCCGGCAGCTTCATCTCCATAAAACAAATCATAATTAAAGTCGCCGCCATCGACGAGCGCCTTGGCCTTCAATACCGCCAACGCATGATCTCTCAGTAAATCTTCTTCTCCGACGACAAGATACAGCGGTTCGGGAACCTGCTGCTTCAATGCGGTCTCAAGCTGATAGGGAGTCAATGTCGATGGCATTCGAACTCAGATCTGTTTATGGCGTACCCGACGACGGAGTATCCGTCTGCGTCGACAACGTGCCCGATTCAAGCTGCAAGAGAAACCATGCCGCTAAATCCGCGGCGGCGAGACGCCCAGCTTGCTCCAACGCTCGATTCTGCAACGCGCGATTGAACTGGAGATCGCGAGTCACGTAGAACTCCGACGCGCCTCTCGCCAATTGCGACCACACTATTTTCTTGGTCTTTGCGTCTTCGACACTGACCCGGACCACCGCTTCCGCTCGACTTTCCAATGTCGCAGTTTGATTGAAGCTCAATGTCGGAGCCCCGACCGAAAGAATTTCTCCCGTTAAGACGAAATCATGCGCATCGAAGTCCGACACCACCTTCGCTCCGCTGCCGGCTGCAAATTCATGGCGCAAATAGTTGGTGTACCGTGTTTCCAAGTTCGGTTCGAAACTCCTGTTAAGCAATGTTCGAATCACGATCCGCGGTGCCGGCCCTTGGGAGACATCGTGCGCGGCACCCCCGATCGTCGGACCGGCCCCTTCCACACGAAATTGGTAGCCGCAGCCGACCGCTCCTAGGCTCACGGCTGCGAGACAGGCGAGACTTGCGAGACAGGCCTGCCACCGGACGCGGAAGATACGTCCTTCTTTTCTTCCTGGCTTCTCCCGCACGTCACGCTCCTCCCGCTCATGCGATCACGAAGTTGATCAGTTTTTTCTGGACGTAGATGACCTTTTTTAGGTCCTGCCCCTGCAACCATTCACCCACCGCTTCTCTGGCCAAGGCTTCCACCTGTTCACGTGTCACGTCGGCGCCGACTTCGACCTTCCCGCGCAACCTTCCGTTGATCTGGACCGGAATCGTCAACCGGTCGCTGACGGTCATGGCCGGGTCAAATCGAGGCCAGGGCTGCTGCGAGACACTCGGCTGGTGCCCCAGTATGACCCACAGCTCTTCGGCCACATGCGGCGCGAAGGGAGCCAATAACAAGACAAACGGCTCAAGCACGGATCGGGGACGTTGCTCAGCCTTCGTCATATCATTGGTGAGCACCATCATCTGCGAGATCGCGGTATTGAACCGAAGCGCCTCGATATCCTCCGTCACCTTCTTGATCGTTTGATGAAGCAGGCGTTGCTGATCAGGGGTTGGTGCCGTTGTCACTACGGCGCCGGATACCTGGCCCTCCTCATTCACCATGAGACGCCACACCCGATCCAAAAACCGGGTTACCCCATCGACCCCCCTTGTACTCCATGGTTTGGTTGCTTCAAGAGGGCCCATGAACATCTCATACAGCCGCACCGCATCGGCGCCGAAGCGATCCATCATCTCATCGGGATTTACGACGTTACCCCGGGACTTCGACATTTTCTGATTGTCTTCCCCCAGGACGATCCCTTGATGCACCAATTTTTTGAACGGCTCCGGCGTGCTCACCACACCGATATCGAAGAGCACTTTGTGCCAAAAACGAGCATACAGGAGATGCAGAACGGCATGCTCGCTCCCGCCGATATACAGATCGACCGGCATCCAATACCGCTCTTTCGCGGCATCGACTAACCGGGTCGTGTTCTTGGGGTCAATGAATCGCAGATAGTACCAACATGAGCCGGCCCACTGCGGCATGGTATTCGTTTCACGCCTGGCCGGCTTCCCCGTAGCTGAATCGGTGGTTGTCAGCCACTCGGCAAGATTCGCCAACGGACTTTCGCCGTTCCCCGACGGTTTAAAGTTGGTCGTCTCCGGCAAAAGCAGCGGCAACTGTTCCTCGGAAAGCGGCTTCGGATCCTCCTCCACCCATGCGACAGGAAACGGCTCACCCCAGTACCGTTGGCGTGCGAACAGCCAATCGCGCAATTTATAGTTGACGGCTTTCTTTCCCTTGCCTTTCGATTCCAACCAAGCCGTGACCTTCGAAATCGCTTCAGGAGGCGCAAGACCATCGATAGAAAAATTTCCGTCCGGAGCGGTTGAGTTCACCACGGTTCCCCTGTCGGTATCGACAAAGGCCTCTCGGTCCACGTGCCCGCCTGTGATGACTTCTCGAATCGGCAGCGCATAGGTTTTGGCAAACGCCCAATCGCGTTCATCATGCGCCGGCACCGCCATGATGGCGCCCGTCCCGTAACTCATCAACACATAATCGGCGATCCAGATCGGCAACTTCTCGCCGTTGACGGGATTGACGGCATAGCCGCCGGTGAACACGCCCGTTTTGGCTTTATCCAACTCCTGTCGTTGCAGATCGCTCTTTCTCGATGCGGCATCCCGATAGGCCGAAACCACCGCCTGCTGCGGCGGAGTCGTCACGACGTCCACCAACGGATGTTCAGGAGCCAACACCATGTAGGTTGCGCCGAACAATGTGTCAGGCCTGGTGGTAAAGATGCGGATGTGTCCGTTAACGCCGTTGATTGCAAAGTCGACCTCGGCGCCGATTGAGCGCCCGATCCAATTTTTTTGCATCTCAAGCGTGCTCACCGGCCACTCGACTAACCTTAAGTCCTCCAAGAGCCGATCCGCGTAGGCCGTAATCTTCAAGACCCACTGCCGCATGGGCTTCCGAATGACATCGAACCCACCGACCTCGCTTTTCCCGTCCACGATTTCTTCGTTGGCCAGGACGGTCCCCAAGGCCGGGCACCAATTCACCGGAACCTCGGCGACATAAGCCAGCCCTCGCTTGAAGAGCTGGAGAAAAATCCATTGCGTCCACCGATAGTAGTCCGGATCGGTCGTACTGATTTCACGGTCCCAGTCATAGGAGAGCCCGACACGCTTCATCTGCCGCTTGAAGGTCGCAATGTTTTGCGCCGTCGTGAGTGCGGGATGGATACCGGTCTTCACGGCATATTGTTCGGCGGGAAGGCCGAAGGCGTCCCATCCCATCGGATGCAACACATTGAAACCGCACATCCGTTTATACCGTGAGACGATGTCGGTTGCCGTGTACCCTTCGAGATGCCCCACGTGCAGACCCGCTCCCGAGGGATAGGGGAACATATCGAGGCAATAGAACTTGGGCTTTGAGGGATCGGTCGACGCCTGAAACGGGCGATGCTCTTCCCAGTAGGCCTGCCACTTCACTTCGATGGCGTGGTGATCGTAGGTTTTGCTCATAGTTACCCAGAACGTCAAAAGTCGTCAGGTCCAAAAGTCGCTAAGCCTCTACGTTTCAACTTTTGACCTGGCGACCTGAAGACGTGACGACTAATAATATGACGCGAATCTAACATAGACCTCTCTCATGCAACAACATTCCGCAGGATGACATCCTCGTGGTTTGCTATACTCCCCGGCATGATGGGACTCTACAGCCGACATATCTTTCCTCGACTCATGGAATGGTTCATGAGCCGTGGGGAATTTCATCGCTTGAGGGATGAACTGCTCCACACCGCCTATGGTGATGTGCTGGAAATTGGGTTCGGCACCGGGCTCAACTTGTCGCATTACCCTTCCAGTATTTCACGCCTCACAACCATCGATCCGGCAATTGTCCTACCTCGGACGGTCAAGACGCGAATCGCTGCGGTGTCCTTTCCGGTGGAGACCATGCCGATATCAGCCGAGCAACTTCCCTACCAGGACCGGCGATTCGACACGGTTGTCAGTACATGGACATTATGCACGATTCCCGATCCGGTACAGGCATTGAGAGAAGTCGCACGAGTGCTCAAGCCAACCGGTCGGTTTCTGTTCTTGGAACACGGACGGAGCGATGACCCTTACGTCGCCGAATGGCAGGACCGACTGAACCCGATTCAGAATCTCATCGGCTGTGGATGTCACCTCAACCGGCAGATCGATGACTTGGTCGAAAACGGCGGGCTCAGTATCGTGACACTGACCCGATTTGACATGCACGATGTTCCCAGGATCGGAGGGACCATGTATCAGGGCAGTGCCACCCCTGCGACATGAACGGTCACCGGTTGTGGAGCCCCATAACCTGCCGGCCGTGGCCCCTTTTTAGTCTTCGGCGACACCTCGCCGAGCCTACTCCGCCGAAGTAGCCCACAGGCTACGAAGGCGAGTGAATCAGACGGGACAACCGCTCGACCGAAACGAACGTGTTTGAAGGGGCCGGCGGCAGTTGAGAGCTGGACTTCGCACTATGGACGATCGACCCGATACCGAATTCCCGGGCAGCAGATAGGCAGTCTTCATCGTCATCGATGTAGAGTGCCCGTCCCGGATCAAAGCCGACAAGTTGCCGGCAAGCCGGCCAATATTCCGCCCGCATCTTGAGATAGCCGACCGTGTGGGCATCAATGATGCGGTCGACCTGCCGGTCCAATCCTGTTTTCGCTGTTTTGACCGCAACACCCGCTTCATGCGCGTTCGTGATGATCGTTACCCGCTTGCCCAACCGGCGCAGCGCAGACAGAAACTCTTCCGCCCCCGGCAAATACCCGATCATGTGATCCAGTTCTTTGTGCAACGCCACGACATCGATGCCGACTCGCTCCGTCCAATAATGGAGATCCGTCCAGGCCAACTCACCTTCAACCGACCGATACATCCCCATCAGACGGTCACGCGACGCCTCAAATGAAAGATCATGAATCGCCGCATAGCGGCGCGGTAATTCTTCCTCGAAAAAAAAGTTGTCGAAATGCCGATCCAGCAACGTGCCGTCCATATCGAGCAGCACATCGTCGATCCCGTCCCAGGAAAAGCCGTCAGTAGTCATTGGTTCGTCATCATGTCCGGCGAAATTTTGTCAGTGTAACATAGCATCATGCTTGTGTGCGGAGTAGCTTTCCTGTCATCATGGGCTTCGTACGGCGTACACATTCGGACTTTTTGTCTTACTTCATTCGCGACTGACTTATGACGAATCACGAACCTGCCCACCCCTCACCCCCCACCCCTCACGCTTTACCCGTTCCACTGGTGGCCATCATCGGCCGACCGAATGTGGGGAAGTCCACCTTATTCAACAAGATCATCGGTGCCAAGACCGCGATCGTAGATGATGTCCCCGGCGTAACCCGCGACCGAAACTATGCGGATGCCACGTATCGAAACCGCTCGTTTCGCCTCGTCGACACGGGAGGACTCGATCCGGCGGCCGATGTAGGAATGTCCGCACTAATTCGCCGGCAATCCGAACTGGCCATCGAAGAAGCCGACATCATGATTCTCCTACTGGATGGACGTTCCGGATTGACACCATCGGACATGGACATGGTCAGGCTGCTACGCGGCATCACCAAACCGGTGTTCGTGGCCGTCAATAAAATTGATACCCCCAAGGCCGATCCCCTGATTGCCGACTTCTATCGACTGGGGAAAGACGAACTCTATCCCATCTCGGCGGAACACGGCATGGGTGTGGCTGAGCTGCTGGATGCCATCTATCCGCTGCTGCCGGCGACCGATGAACATGATGCACTCTCGACATTACCGCACATTGCGGTGGTCGGTCGGCCGAATGTCGGCAAGTCCACGCTCGTGAACGCACTGCTGGGAGAAGAGCGGGTTGTTGTGAGCGATATCCCCGGAACCACACGTGACCCGATCGACTCGCTCGTCACACACGGAGACCGGCGCTATGTCTTCACGGATACCGCAGGCATTCGACGACGCGGGAAGATTGACCGCGGGATCGAAGGCTACAGTGTCCTGCGCTCGCTCCGGGCGATCGGACGATCGGATCTGGCCGTTCTCGTGCTGGATGGATCCGAAGGGGTCACAGAGCAGGACACAAAAATTGCCGGCGCCATCCTCAAGCAAGGACGCGCCTGTCTTCTCTGGATCAACAAGTGGGATCTGCGCAAGGACGAAGACGGTGCGAAGAATACGTTCGAACTGGAACTCCACCGGCGCTTCCCCTTTTTGACATGGGCTCCGATATTGTATGGCTCGGCGCTGAAGGGGGATTCGCTCTCCACCCTGTTTGCCCGAATCGACGACGTGTACAAGATGTTCGTCAAACGTGTTCCGACCGGCGCCTTGAATACCTGGCTCCAGAACATTTTGGTCACCCATCCGCTGCCGGTCCGCAAAGGCAAACCGTCAAAAGTCACGAAGTCTGCCTTCATCACCCAGGTGACGACGAAACCCCCGGCATTCGCCCTCTTTGTGGGGCACCCGCAAGACATCACTCCTGCCTATCTGCGCTATCTTGAGAACCAACTACGTGTATCCTACCAATTTACCGGTACCCCCTTGCGTCTTCTTGTCAGGAAGAAATGAGCGGCAGCCGTATGTGCACCCCCCTGTTCAATCACACCAAACGATATAATCCCGCTTTCGGGTTGACTCCCACTACGACTCATGCTATTCGCTTAGAAGCTCGCCGGCACACACATTATGTGCACGCAACCGCGAGCCCAGACACACGAGTAAATCGTTTAATGACTTCATGCCTCTGCGACACATCAACCCATTCACCGAAGTCTTGGTGCCGATGAAGCGACTCGTCCACCCCCTGCGATGTATTCAGTCTGTGCTGTTGGCCGGCCTCATCTGCTCCCCCCTCCCAGGCGTTGCCGAAAATATACCTCAGCAGCCCGAGGATCAGGCCCCCATTGAAACAACTGCCGACGCTGAGAGCTCTGATTCTCGCGTCGAGGAATCCACTTCAAACGACGAGGCATTTGCTCCGGACACCGAAGAATCTGCTTCGAGTACTGACGACTCCGCTGTAAGCGCCTACGAATCCGAGCCGAGTCCTGATGAAACGACCGCGGAGACGGCTGAACAAACCGTCGATGAGGACTCCGATCCGGAGAAGGCCGATCCCTCTATCATCTTGAAAGGTCGAGTTTGGAGAACCAAACCGGGAATCGTCTTCTTGAAAACACCGGTCGGGCTGCTCTCCCTCAGTTCAAAAACAACCTTGAAAGATCTCAAGGCTTCTCAAGAGATCTCCTTCTGGGTTCATGACGCTCACCTTGCCATCGACATCCGCAAGCGAAAAGATGGCTCGCTTGTCCATCGCTATTTGAGCGGGCCGTTTACGCCGAGCGAGAGCGACGAGACCACATGGCGCACATGGACACCGGATGGGACCAAGTCTTTCGAGCTCGGTGCTCACAAACGGTCGCTTGCAGCGTTGCATCCCGGCGACCCGGTGACCGTGGAAGTCGACGAGGCGAATACGGTCATCGGTGTCCACGACTTACAATTCGACCTCCAGATCGGACAGGTTCCCCCCCCTGGGTCTACCGTACATCTCCTGCTGACCGGCACCGTGGCCAAAATGAAATCCAACTTTATCTTCCTGCGGACCCCTATCGGTGTCGTCAACGTCAATACAAAGATCGGCATCAAGGGCGCAAAGATCGGACAAACATGGACACTTCACATCCATGACCAAACCGTGATAGCCGATCTTACAGAAAAGAAAGCAGAGTAGGTCGTCCAATTTCGCGTGGCTCACCGGAGCACCATTCCCTTTCCGAAGAGTATCGCCCTGAACAGGCACGACCCCGTTTCCCTTGCCTGGAAGAGGTGCACCGGTCCCTTTCGCCGACCTTGACTCTCCTTTCCGACCCTTCGTAGACTACCCCTATCATGACGTCCTCACGACTACCCGACGGATCACACAATGAGTCAGCCGTCTCGTCAGAATTACCGGACGCATTCGATACATTATATCGAGACCATGTCGACCTCATGTTCCGCTATGCCAGCCGGTTATGCGGCGAAGCCGAATCCGCAAAAGATTTGGTCCAGGAAACGTTTTTGAATGCCTACCGCGGATTCAAAGACTTTCGCGGCGACGCCCAAATATCCACCTGGCTGTACACCATTGCGTCACGCGCTTGCCTGCGTATGCGCCGAAAGAAAAAGGGCGAGCCTGAACGGGAGTTGTCGCTGGATGAATTTGTCCCCACTGCGGAGGGTGAATTTCGCCTTCAAATCCCTATTGAGGGACTGAGTCCCGAGGAGGCGCTCCAAA
>Ga0224501_10001936_pt1 | contig 16140 bp, 19 predicted proteins | sample SF_Oct11_sed_USG_4_FD_169105 | JGI IMG/M metagenome (GOLD analysis project Ga0224501, IMG submission 169105) | Sediment microbial communities from San Francisco Bay, California, United States - SF_Oct11_sed_USGS_8_1 | ecosystem: Environmental > Aquatic > Marine > Sediment | place: USA... | reverse complement strand
ATGTGTTATAAAATATACCAGTAGATGGTTTTATGCTTGCATAAAAAAAGCCCCATGAAGACTCACAGGGCTTTTATATTTTTACGATAATTACAATTGACTAAAAATCCGCTTCTCTAGTGACGGAAAAACTTCCAGTTATATTGGTAGTCGCCGCCGTGCACAAACCTGTTGTAAAATCCAGATCCGCAAAATTACATAAGGTTGCATCAAAACTTCCAACAATAAGCTCACCGACGGCGCCCACACTGTCAATAGTAATGACTGTAGCAACAGTTGCATCAGAGAAAAATATTCCATCGACATTAAACACCACTAAACCGGAAGGATTAGTATCTGCTGAACTATAAGTGCCAGGTGTGACAATACCCGTGCCTGGAATGCTAATAGTGTACAACTCGCTATATTCAGCCGTGCCTGAATCGTATCCTGACATGGCGATTATGGCGGTTCCTGCGGGATCACCACTTGAATCATAATTCGCAAGAATCCAAGGATCGGTTCCATTTTCCGTAAAACTGGCGCCACCATTGATGCTAAAAGTATCGCCAGTTCCTCCGGTATTACCTACGCCTCCCGTATCTGTTGTTGTCACTTTCGAGAAAGAAAAGTAGGCATAAGCCTGACTCGCGGTTGCAAGATAAATAACCGGATTTGAAATTGAACTAGAGTCGACAACAAAATAAGTTGCGAGAGATTGTTGCATATCATCAATACCCGAAACTTCGTTTATTAAAAATGTATTACTTAATAGAATACTAGGATTCGATTCAGATGCCGGTCCGGTGCCTAGTTGACTGCCATCAGGACCTAGCCAACCCGAGCCATTAAGTGTAGCAACACTATTAGCATCCACTGTGATTGCATATGGCTGACGAGTACCCATATAGTTACTAGACGATGTTGCCGTGCCTGAGCAATCAATTGCACCTAAATGCACATTAATACTATGTGTCAAACTCGAACTCGTAATCTCCAGGGATTCGTTAATTCCATCGGTCGTTCCATCACTATTCCAGTCTTGTGGATAACATCCCGTTTCATAAGTACCGGTTAGCGTCACTTTTGTATTCGTCACGGATAATAAATCAAGTCCTTGCACGCTTGTATTTACATTTTCATCAGTCGCATCTTCAAACTCAATACAGGCACTGAGTATCAACACCAGTATCGATAAAAAAAGCATTCTTGTGGTTTGCAGCCTCATGTAGGCCTCCTAGTTTTAGTCTTTATCTGAATTTCGTTTACGCTATATTTGTTATAAATTAGTCTTCAGATTTTTATCGAAAAACCTAGGGTTAAGTTGATCAAGTTCCCATCTTTTGGTGAGCCACATCACACTAAATAGTTACAAAATGTAAACATGAAGTTTGATCTAATTTCTTTATTAGTATTTTAATTTGAACTAAACAAATTCCAAATTTGGAAAATTTTCTCCACTTCAAACATCGCAAGACTTACAACAGCGTATCGAACGCATAAAAAACCCCAAAGCAAAATTGACTTTGGGGTATTGGTGCTCAAGCATTGCGATGACTAGGGGGATGTTATCAAAATTCCTTGCAGCGTTTTGCTAGTATCGCCACCATTAAAATATATCAGCGGCATCATAGAAGCATCAGACTCTTGATAGGAATAAGCTCCACTAAACTCACTACTGGATTTTGAAATATATGAGGCTTTACAATTTGCATCACCGGCTTTGCTCAAAATAATGTGCACCAAATAGTAACTTGTGCCAATAGAAGGAAGCGCAATAATAATAGTCACCGAAATATCACCTGCAGTACCTATGTTCGCCGAGCCACTGGCATTTGCCGACTTTAATAGATTGCATTCGGAGTAATTTGAAAAAAAATCCACTACAGCATCTGCGCCGAGTCTACCGGAATGGTCACCGTGAACATATCCCTTTGTATAACCGATGGCGCCTTTGATGGAGCAGCTGTAAGTTTCGGTGGTGTACACGCGAGTGAATCGGGTGTACCGGTTAAACTAAATGAGATATTAGCAATCATGGTTTCTTGGTAAAAGGAAGCTGAAACAAAAGCATCATCATTTGGCACGCGGGCAGTGCTTACAATTTATTTTCCAGCACCACCTGCTCGAATATGCACGTCATGAAAACTTGTCGAGGCCGCTGTCTTTCCATTAAATCCCAGCGTATAAGTGGAACTCATTGTCGCATCACCTTTGGGATAAATGGTAATAAGCTCATCTTGATTATCTGCTGCATTCGGCATTTCAAGATGTGACGAGTACACCAATGGTGAATATTCAAATCGACTACTGACGTTACTAAAATCATTACTTGGCCCAAGCGCACCAAGATTCACTGCATTCACAATTACGACTGCTTTATCTGCACCATGAACTAAACTGGTTTTATCAATACTCAAACTATTAATAATCGCAGCAAGATCAATATTTGCATTCACGCTTTCATCGGTTAAAGATACACTATAATTATGCATTAAATCATTCAGACCAGAAACAAGAAACGCATAGGGACCAGATGTTGCTGGACGAAAATAGAATCGTTTATCATTCCAAAGTGATTTCGCAGTTACTCCATTACCCGAAAAATCCATGCGCTCCAGCTAATCATTCGCATTAATACTGGTTACTAACAGGCTTGGCAATATTGAAATAGTTACGCCACCCGTTTCTGTGTTAGAAAGCAGAATGCACTATCTGCTGTTAAAATCACTTCATATTTATGAAACGAAACACGATTCAATGAACCGGTGACAACCGATGTCGCAGCAAGAACAACTTTATCAACAATCGTCGTCTCTTTATTTAATTCACCCTGCTGAACGTCCGTACCCGAGCCATCGGATTTAATACATCCAAAGAAAACAATTAAGGAACTGAGCGCAAGCACTATTGGAGCATGTCGATATGACTTTTTATCAACTGTAAAAACCGTTTTCATTCTTCACCTGCTTTTGAATTCATTTTTTGGGAAACTATCACTTTAGAGTTAAAACTAACATTCACCAAAATTTATTCAGCGCTTGCGACGTATTTTATATTTGTCCGAAAAAGTGTAACAAAAGCACGAGCAGAACCTGACAAACATCACATATATTGAGCGTGGATAGACGAGAAAGACCATCTTCTATTAGCTAACAGGTATAATTCGGAGTTTTTTATTGTAGAGTAACTTTTGGTATTCTAAATTCAATAAGCTCGAGTGCTTAAGAAACTCACCAATCTCACTCAATGTCTACGGTCAACTTTGATTTTCATATAAACAACATCATTCATTTGAAATGCAACAAGCAGCATAATTCATTTCCCGCGAGACACCACAATTAGCTACATTTTTTAAAAAATCTAATGCAAACCGTTACTCCGATCTTGAGATTCATTTTTGTCAGAACAAGTAGCAATAAATCTGAAAACAGTCTTATGTTCCTACGCTTTATTAACGAACCATGCTTGACGGCAAGAATGTTTCAACAATTAAAACAACATGCTACATATATTATACCGTTGTTAAAATTAAAATTTTCACACAACGCTACCATTTAATTAACAGAAACCAGTCACTTTCGAAAACGGTTGTCAATCCAGATTAAAGTGAAAAAAATAAGAACGCAAAAAAAGTAAATAAATGTAAACAGAAATTTTGCTACGCCGATATAAGCAACAATGTCAAAAATAAGGGGCAATAGATGATATCTCGAATATACAACAGTATGTTTATACTTGGCATTCTTATCGCGTTGATTGCTTGCGACAACAAAGAAACAGTGAAACAAGAAGAACCAGGACCATCAGGCGTAGCAACTAATCTATATGTTAAATACAACACCACCACTGGCGAGATCACATCCTATAGAAGCTACACCAATACCAGCCGAGGTATCACTGAAAAAGAAATTTATTACAATGCAAGTGGTACGGACGGCGTTTGGTTCACGAGCGATGATGTAATCAGCCAAGCACGAATTTATACACTCGATGCAAACCAAAATGTGATTAAAGACGTAATTTATTCCAACGCAGGCACTGATTTGGAATGGTTTACAGCAGACGATTCAGTTGTCACTTACTGGGTATATGAGTATGACTCGAATAATCTTAAAACTAGACACATCGTCTATTCCGGATTTGGTGATGATGCTGCATGGGGAACCGCTGACGATGTAATTGCAACTTATATTGCTTTTGAATACGATAGTGCAAAACGAGAAATCAAAAACATTAGTTACAGCGGCGCAGGCACTAACACAAGCTGGTTTGATTCTGATGATGTAGTATCGAATTATGGGGTTAACGAATACGACAGCAATGGAAATAGGACTTTGCTCGCATATTTTAGCAACGCAGGTACAGATACCGTATGGTTCACCGACGATGATCTCACCGCTTTACACCAAACATCTGAATATGGTGAATTTGGTATTACACGATTAACTTCTCGCAATGGTTATGGTGCTGATATGATCTGGCAAACCGCCGATGATGTCATCGCCACCTATAACAACACCGAATATACAATCACTGGAAACCCATCGCGACTTATAACATACGGCCCCGGTAGCGACTCTACATTTTTCACCACTGATGACAATGAAACACGATACACGTCGTATGTTTATAACAATAGCGATCAGTTTATTGCTACGGCTGCTTATAATAGCGCTGGAACGGATGCGACATGGTTTACCATAGACGATCAAGGCACTAGTGCCGTGCGCCACGAATATGATGCCGACGGCAATCTCACTCATTCGTTTGTATATACTGGCGCTGGAACCGATGGCTTATGGCTAACGGACGATGACATTCTTGCAAACTACACGGTAAAGACTTATGCCCAAGGCTTTGTCTCCGAAAAATATTATTACAACGGCGCAGGAACCGATGGTGTTTGGCAAACCGCTGATGACGTATTATATGATAAGTATGTGTATGAAATATGTAATGGTTGCTAAGGATTTATCAACTGATTTCAGTTTGTAATGGAAGCATGCTATCAAGGCCAGGTAATAAATCTACCTGGCTTTTTTTAAGAAGCACAGGTTAAACGGATTCAATTTCCAATTTACATTGTATTAACGACACCTAAACCCGTTCCCTACAACCCACATCACCGCCGGCTTTTGCCAACAATTTGGCAAAGATTGCTCTTAAAAAATAGCTTCCAGCCTAGATAATCAAGTTTGACGAACTATCAAATCACGCATTTCATCATATCGCTAGATTAACAACTAAACTTTTTTAGAAATGACATTAGGCAAACTATCGCTGGTATGATTTTGGAGGGAAAAATATTTAAATACAAAAAAGCCATCTAGAAAGATGGCTTTTTTAAAATGCAAAAGGGGAGTGGTGAATTAAAGCTTTTCTTTAATTCGTGCAGCCTTACCTTGAAGTTCACGCAGGTAGTAAAGCTTGGCGCGACGAACAGCACCACGACGCTTGACGGCGATTGTATCAATCAAAGGGCTATGTGTTTGGAATACACGCTCAACACCTTCGCCGTGTGAAATTTTACGAACAGTGAAGCTTGAGTGTAAGCCACGATTTTTCTTTGCAATGCACACACCTTCGTAAGCCTGCAAACGCTCACGATTACCTTCTTTAACTTTTACTTGTACCACAACTGTATCACCCGGGCCGAAGGCAGGGATATCAGATTTCATTTGTTCGTTTTCCAATTGCTCAATAATCATGCTCATGGCCATCTCCAATATTTAGTTTTTTCGTTTTCCGGATGGTTCTTGTTTGAACTCATCCAGTAAATTTTGCTCATCATCGCTAAGTGTTTTTAGCGCCAATAAATCCGGGCGTCTTTGCCAAGTGCGACCTAGGGCCTGTTTTAAACGCCAGCGTTTTATCGCCTGGTGATCACCGCTTAACAACACCGATGGTACACTTTCATCCGCATAGACTTCTGGTCGTGTATAATGCGGACAATCCAACAAACCATCGCTAAACGAATCTTGCTCGGCTGAGTCTTCATGACCCAAAGCGCCTGGTTGTAATCGTGCAATTCCGTCTATTACCACCATGGCCGCCAACTCACCGCCACTCAAAACATAGTCGCCAATGGATAATTCTTCGTCGACACAGCTTTCTATAAAACGCTCATCGACGCCTTCATAACGTCCAGCAATGAAAATTAAACCTGATTGCTTGGCTAAGTCCTGTATCACGGCTTGATCCAAGCGTTGCCCCTGGGGCGATAAATAAATAACTTTCGATTGAGTATTTTCTGCCTTGGCAGCTCGCACCGCTTGTTGCAGTGGCTCAACCATCATCACCATACCGGGGCCGCCTCCATAAGGCCGGTCATCCACCGTGCGGTGACGATCTTGGGTGTAGTCGCGTGGGTTCCAGGTTTCTAACTCCACTAAACCGCGTTCGATTGCGCGTCCGCTTACACCATAATCTCTCAGGGCATGCACCATCTCTGGAAACAATGTCACCACATCGATACGCATGTGGCCCCCTTAATCCTCAGGCGACCAATCGACGATCATCTCCCGAGTGTTTAAATCAATTTTATAGATCACTTGGCCTTGTATAAACGGAATTAAGCGTTCCCGTTCCCCTTGCACCACGATGACATCATTGGCGCCAGTAGCAAATAAGTGATCAATCTTTCCTAGCTCCACCCCGTCGAGATTACGTACTTGCAATCCTTCCAGGTCGGTCCAGTAATACTCGTCTGCATCGAGCTTGGGTAAATCGTCGCGGTTAACCGCAATTTCCCACCCCATTAATAACCGCGCTTGTTCGCGATCATCATAACCTTTGATCTGAGCAATCACGCCTTTGCCCTGCCGTCGGCCGTCGATGAGTTCGATGCTTTGCCAATGGCGGGTCTGGCTTCGATTGGCGGGACTTATGAACCAGCGTTTATAGTCGAGTATGTTCTCTTTAGGGTTGGTGAACGAAAAAACCTTCACCCATCCTTTTACGCCATAAATTCCCGAGATCTGACCCAGTACGATTTTTTCATCGGAACCAGGCATGGTTTTCAGTGCACCGTGCTTCTAGCCGCGAGGCTTAAGCTCGTGCTTCTTTTATTAATTTTGCAACACGATCAGATGGCTGGGCACCTTGAGACAACCAATAGTCAACGCGCTCAGAATCCATACGAAGACCTTCTTCTTGGCCTTGAGGCATTGGATTATAGAAACCAAGACGCTCAATATAACGACCATCACGGCGATTACGACTATCGGTCACAACCACATGATAAAATGGGCGTTTTTTCATGCCACCACGTGCTAAACGTATACTTACCATTTAATATTCCTCAAATTCCGGCCCACTCAGGGCTCAAAGAAGCGGCGAATTTTATACTAAAGCTACGGGAAAGAAAAGCTTTTCTCCCCGATTTACCTGAATCTGGATAGTAAATTCCAAGACTAACAAACTCGAAAAACTAAGTTAGCAAACACTATCAGGCGTACACTAACTCACCGTTCAGGGCATAGTATACGCCACTGGCCAGAGCAGGGGCACACCTCAATGAAAACCTTCTTTATACGAAGGAATAGGGATTAAAAAGGCAGACCGCCGGGACCTCCTGGGCCACCCGGCCCTCCGGGAAAACCTCCACCTTTAAATTGCTTCATTAATTTACCCAAGCCACCTTTTTTCGTCATTTTTTTCATCATTTTCTGCATTTGCGTAAACTGCTTAAGCAAGCGGTTAACATCCTGGATTTGGGTACCTGAACCTGTGGCGATGCGGCGTTTTCGTGAACCTTTAATAAGATCCGGGCGACGACGTTCTTTAACTGTCATGGAGAAAATTATGGCTTCAACCCGTTTCAAATGACCATCATTAACTTGGTCTTTAACGTTGGATGGAATCTGTCCCATTCCTGGTAGCTTATCCATTAAACCAGCCAAACCACCAAGCTTGTTCATTTGCTGGATTTGCGCTAAAAAATCTTCTAAATCAAAGCCTTTACCTTTCTCAATTTTTTTTGCGAACTTCGCGGCTTCATTATGATCGAGTTTTTGCTGGGCTTCTTCAACTAAGCTCAGCACATCACCCATGCCAAGTATCCTTGACGCTACACGGTCAGGATGAAAAGGCTGCAATGCCGTGGTTTTTTCACCAACACCGAGAAATTTAATAGGTTTCCCTGTTATTTCGCGCACGGATAAGGCCGCTCCACCACGGGCGTCACCATCGGTTTTGGTCAGAATTACACCCGTCAGAGGCAGCGCATCGTTAAAGGCCTTGGCGGTATTGGCTGCATCTTGCCCCGTCATACTGTCAACAACAAACAATGTCTCTACAGGATTAATAGCCGCATGTAGCCGCTTGATTTCATCCATCATATCGTCGTCAATATGCAAACGACCTGCGGTATCAATCAGTAGCACATCCGCATGGATTTTTTTTGCGGCGTCCACGGCTGATTTAGCGATTTTTACCGGATCTTGTTTGATATCACTGGGATGAAATTCCGCACCTACTTCACCTGCCAGGGTTTTGAGCTGTTCGATTGCGGCTGGACGATAGATGTCTGCACTAGTGACCATGACCTTCTTATTTTTAGTTTCTTTCAGCCAACGCGCCAATTTACCCACACTAGTGGTTTTACCTGCGCCTTGCAGTCCCGCCATTAACACAATGGCAGGCGGTGTAGTCGCCAGATCGAGCTCTTCGTTAGCATCACCCATAATATGAGTCAATTCATCGCTAACAATTTTGATAAAAGCCTGGCCAGGTGTCAGGCTTTTCATAACCTCCTGACCTATGGCCCGTTCTTTGATTTTAGCAACCACAGTTTTAACGACAGGCAAGGCCACATCGGCTTCAAGCAAGGCCATGCGCACTTCGCGCAAGGTATCTTTGATATTATCTTCGCGGATGCGGCCTTGGCCGCGCAGACGCTGAATCGTACCGCCCAAGCGATCGCTTAGATTGTCAAACATATTAAATTCCTAATATATGTATAGTTTGATGGTTATTATAACTGGAAAACTTCGTCACCGACCAAAGTTTTGAGATTAAAGCGCCGGATTGCCGCTTTGACTTCGGATAGAATTGCCATTTCTTCACCAGGTTTGAGATGAGTGATATAGACATCCGGATTGTGTTTAAGCTTGGACAAATCTTCGGCTAGGGTGGCGGGGCAATAGTGTTTGGCCATTTGCGCCAGTTTGGATTGACGGTTGGCGAATGCAACTTCAACAATTAACAAATCCAAATTGTCGTAGCTATTAAGCACATTCCAGAAATTATCATTAGTGGATGTATCCCCGCTGTAAGCAAATGCACAAGTTTCATTCGATACACGATAGCCCACACCTGGGACCGTGTGATTAACCGCAATCATTTCTATTTGCCGCCCATTAATCCAAATCTTCTCGCCAGGCTTCATGGGCTCGTATTTCAATACGGCGTTGTCTTCACGCGGAAGCTTGGAAAAGTCTGGCCACATAACCCAATTGAATATATGCGCCTGCAAAGCATCGATAGTTTCCTGCTGGGCATGGATAATTATTGGGTCAGTCAGGCGCTCGAAAATACTATCAACTAAAAAGGGAATGAATGCTGTATGGTCCATATGCGAATGGCTTAAAAAGATATGGCGAATATGGCTCATTTCTTCAAGAAACAACTCACCCACACCACTACCCGCATCCAGTAGGATATCATCATCTACCATATAAGATGTGGTACGCAAACCCGCACCAACACCGCCGCTACAGCCTAGCACCCGTAACTTCATCAACCCGCCCTTGCGCATCCAATAGCATGATTTAACTGAAACAATTTATCATCAATCAAACCTTTGCTATGCGTTTGTTCTGTGCGATCATGTGCCCAGTTTCGAAGGATGGTCTCCATGTGGCTGATTGTTACTAGTTTATTCATTATTGTATTATACATCGCAGCAGCAAGCTTGTTGTGGCGACGCTTGAGCCATGATGCTGGCATAAGTAAAAACAAAGCTATGCTTTTGGGACTTGGCGGCTTAATTTTGCATTTTATTGTGCTGCAAAATAATGTGCTGACCGACCACGGACTCAATCTCGGGTTTACCCAAGTCGGGGGACTAGCGGCGTGGTTTATTTGCGGCTTGTTTTTATTGTCATCAGCGCGCAAACCAACGGAAAACTTAGGCGTTTTTATTTTCCCTTTAGCTGCCATAGCCGTCATTATTCAAATCCTTTTTCCTACGGAACACTTTCTTTCTACCCATGCTGAATCAAAGGGCTTAGGTGTTCATATTCTGTTTTCCATTCTTGCATACAGCTTACTAGGCTTGGCCGCTGTACAGGCAGTTTTACTTTCTATTCAAGAGCGCCATTTACACAACCACAAACCGGGTGGTTTTATTCGCGCCTTACCGCCCATGCAAACCATGGAACTATTACTGTTTCAAATGATTATTGTCGGCTTCAGCTTACAAACCATGTCTTTGGCTAGTGGCTTCGTCTATCTCGACGATATGTTTGCCCAACACCTAGTACACAAAACCTTGTTATCCATCCTAGCCTGGGCCATATTTGGCACTTTATTACTCGGCCACTGGCTTAGAGGTTGGCGTGGCCGCACGGCGGTTGCCTGGACTCTAAGTGGATTCTTTACCTTGCTAATTGCTTACTTTGGCAGCAAGTATGTACTAGAAATCATCCTGCAACGGTAAACGGTCATTCACATACAAAACTTTAAAAAACGCAAAGCGCAATAACATAAACTTACTCACAATAAAAAAGGGCAATATGCCCTTTTTTATTGGTATACAGCACATACTTCAACTAGATAAACAAGGTAACATCAGCTTCGCCAGCAAATTCAAAAAACGTTGCAGCACCACCAAGCTCAATTTCCGAGATCAAATCGGTGGCAGAGAAATCAAATAAATCGATGGTCATCTGACAACCAATCATTTTCACACCGGATTCAATACACAAATCTCGAAGCTCTTCGACACTTGCAATGCCTTTTTTCTTCATTTTTGCCTTCATCATGCTCGTCATCATACCTTGCATGCCCGGAAGCGCTTGCAACATAACAGGCATGGGCATAGGCATGGGCATACCTGGATTACCCAAAGATGTCACCTTGAGGTTCATATCTTTTTTTAATAACTGTAATCCATAAAAAGTGAAAAATATCTGCACTTCATATCCCAGCGCTGCCGCTGTTGAAGACAATATAAAAGGAGGATAAGCCCAGTCCAGGCTACCTTTGGTTGCGATAATTGCTAATTTTTTTGGTTCAGATTGACTCATATGTCACCCCACCTTTTTAGTGTTGTTGCACTGCACAATTAACATCCATGAAGGTGCGTCGAAAGAACTTAACCTTTTTTAATCAGAAAATGGAATTTGCCACCGTCTTCAGAGGACTCCATTAACTCATTCCCAGTCTGTTTTGAGAAAGCTTCGAAATCCTTTACAGAACCCGGATCAGTTGCGATGACATGAAGCACTTGGCCTGAATCCAATGAAGCAAGAGATTTCTTCGCGCGAAGAATCGGTAGAGGACAGTTTAAACCGGTTGCGTCAAGTTCCTGATCAAAATTCGACATTGCTTTTTCTCCTTACAAATTAAAACTGAATAATTGTTTTGTTTTACCAATTTGCCTGATGAACAGCGCATTACACAAGGTCTTAACATTTGAAAAACTGGTTAAGCCTAATTAACAAATTTGCACTCGATCATGGACTCACAAACAATGAAAATCCCTGACAAAATTCAGATAAACACCAGAATATTAAAATATTAGCAAATGATACTCTAGATTGATCTTTTCTAGCAAGACAAAAAACCTTATACCCTATCCCAGTTTTGAAGCTAAACCTAAAATAAACCTTTGCCCAACATATTGAAAATTTTGGAAAAACAGTGCGCCTTAGTGAATATTATTTTAGAATGAAAATAAATATGAAATAAACTAACCTTTTAGAGGTCATACAACACAATGAATTTTGGAATAAACATTGCGTTTATCCCCTGTTTGATGTTTTGCACGGAAAATCATGTTCAAAGGGTCCCTAGCCAGTATTACCATGTTTAAATCCAAAAAAATTCTAATATCCGGACTCGGGCTGCTTTGCTGGTCAGCACTTACCTTTGCGGCAAGCGACATCGAACTGCCAACAATCGGCTCAGAAGCCAGCACTCGTTTATCCGCAACCGAAGAGAAGCATCTAGGCGAAGCTTTTATGCGCCAAGTGCGGCAAGAGCTAAACGTTTTTGCAGAACCAGAAATCGATGATTATATTTGGTCGCTTGGCTATAAGCTGGTTTCCAATAGCGACTATAAAGCTCAGAATTTTCATTTTTTTGTGGTCAATGATAAACGAATTAATGCTTTTGCTGGACCGGCTGGATATATTGGTGTTAACGCCGGGCTTATTCTTGCGGCAGATAACGAAAGCGAGCTAGCAGCGGTGGTTGCTCACGAAATTGCTCATGTGTCGCAACATCATTTGGACCGTGCCTTCGATGCAGCGGACAAAATGAGTTTACCCACAGCAGCGGCTATCGTAACGGCGATTATATTAGGCACACAAAATGTGAACTTGGCTGAAGCAGCTATTGCCGCAACTTTGGCTGCAAACATTCAGTCTCAACTCAATTTTACACGAACTCACGAAATTGAAGCCGACCATGTGGGCATGCAAATCCTAGCAGCATCCAAATTTAGCCCACACGCCATGCCACGATTTTTTGAACGTCTACAAGCGCAGGATCGACTTTATGATAACCAAGTGCCCGATTTTTTGCGCACTCACCCCGTCACCGTTAATCGAATTGCTGAATCACGCGACCGTGCTCGCAAATATGAATTTCAACCCAAGCCAGACAGCAATATTTTTCATTTAATTAAGGCCAAATTGCGAGTACTTACTGACGATAATCCGAGTGATTTAATTAAACGATACGAAGCAGAACTCAAGGAAGGCAGTTATCGCCATCGCCCAGCTGAGCTTTATGGCTATGCAATGGCATTACTCGACAATCGCCAATATGATAAAGCTCGAAAAATTCTTGATCAATTAATTAGAGAAGACCGGGAACGAATTTCCTATTTGATTCTGAAGGGTCGAATTGAAATGGCTGCGGGCAACCATAAAACCGGCCTGGAAATATTTCATGAAGGTTTAATGCTAAATCCTAGCAACACTTCTTTGTCAATTTATTATGCAGATGGTTTAATTCGTGACCAACAACCACAAGCTGCTATTGATATATTGCAGCCAATGATTAACCGTCAACCTTCCGCCCTACTCTACCAACTACTTGCTAAAGCACAGGGTGATGCAAAACTTGAGTCTGCTGCTCACCAATCTTTAGCAGAATACTATTATATTTTTGGCTACACACACGCCGCTATTGAACACTTGCAATTGGCACTTGAAGATAAAAATCTCAGTACCAGAGACCGGCAACGTATTGAAAACCGACTCGATGCTTTAAAAGGCATTGCCTTACTAGAAAAACAGCAATAAATTCTGTAGAATTAATCACTTCATACTTTTTTCTTATACAGCGATTAGAGATATTGTTTGTGTATTTATGTAAAAAACGTATGCTAGATGCATTTTCCAGCTAACAACTAGAAAACGGTTGACAGGTATTACGAAACGTCCTACCGTCAACACACTTTAACGTATACTACTCAAGTACTAAGTTTCATCCTGAGACGACAGGTTGAGTAGGCGTGTTTAAATGCGGCCAAACGAGGAGGTTGTAATGAGATTGCCTAAATTTGCTCTCACGGCAGCCAGTGCAGTTGCAATTTTACTTGGAAGCGTTGGTTTTACCCTTAGCACTAGTACAGCTGCAGTAGCAGGTGATGTAGATGAAGGTAAAAAAATTGCGTTTCATCGTAAAAAAGGTAACTGTCTGGCGTGTCACGCTATTGAAGGTGGAAACTTACCAGGAAACATTGGGCCACCCTTAGTCAATATGAAGGATCGTTTCCCTGATAAAGCGAAACTAAAATCCCAAATATATGATGCAACATCGAATAATCCCAACTCAATCATGCCGCCATTTGGCAAGCATGGCATCTTGTCTAAGCAAGAGTTGGACAAAGTGGTGGAGTTTATTTACTCCCTCTGATCAAGCGAAGATCATTTTAATATCGTGACAGGAGACAAAACTGTGAGTATGAAGCGCAGAACATTCTTAAAGGGTACGGTTGCGACCGGCGCATTGGGCTTTGCCCTTGGTGCGGGCTTGCTCAAACCGACAGCGGTTCTAGCCGCGTATCCCGAAGATGCTTTCAAGGCGGAGAAAATTGACGACGCACTGAATGCCTTATTTGGTAGCTCAAGCGCAAAAGACGGTGACATTAAAATCAAGGCACCTGACATCGCTGAAAACGGTGCCGTGGTTCCCGTGACAGTCTCTACCAAGATCCAGAACGTGGAAAGCATCAGCTTGCTGGTTGAGAAAAACCCTCAGCCTTTAGGTGCAAGCTATAACTTAGTCGGCAATATCGATGGGTTTGTTGCCACGCGAATCAAAATGCGTGAGACATCCGATGTAATTGCTGTTGTTAAGGCAGGCGGTGACATTTTCTCAGCGAAGAAAACTGTGAAAGTAACCATCGGTGGTTGCGGCGGTTAATCCGGTTGCAGACTGGCTTAATGAAAGGTTTATAGAGGAACATTCACAATGGCAAAGAAATCGATCAAGATTAAAGCGAAAATGAAGGGCAGTACCGCTGAAATAAAAGCCCTGATTCGACACAACATGGAAACCGGTTTACGTAAAGACAAAAAAACCGGGGACAAAATTCCAGCTCACTACATCAAAGAAGTGAATTGCGAACACAACGGCAAGTCTGTTTTTGTCGCGAATTGGGGTGTAGCAGTTTCGAAAAATCCTTATTTGGCATTCCGTCTACGTGGCGCATCTGCGGGTGACACGATTAAAATTAGTTGGAATGACAACAAAGGTGATAGCGATTCGGCTGAAGCAACGATTAGTTAATCGTCTGCAAAGTATCGAGCTTAGAGGAGAGGAGAAGCACCATGCGCAAGTTGCTGACCATCGCCATGACTTTCGGTTTAGCAGTATCAACTGTTTATTCCACGACTGTACTGGCAGATGCTGAAGCCGATAGAAAGGCTTTTAAAGATTATTTTGTAAAGAAATTTCCAGAAACTGATCCAAATGATTTTATCAATGGCGTTTATTCCATCGATAAAGCATCACGCGCTCAGTGGGAAGAAATTGAAGAATTTCCCCCGTATGAGATTGCAATTGATTCTGGTGAATCCGAGTGGAACAAAAGCTTTGCTAATGGCAAAGGTTACAAAGACTGCTTTGGAAAAGCCGGTGTCGCCGATCAGTATCCGCAGTGGGATGATGGCAAAGGTAAAGTGGTTACACTAGCCTTGGCGATTAACGACTGCCGCGAAGCCAATGGCGAAAAACCATTGAAATACAAAAAAGGCAAAATGGCTGATTTGTTAGCATATATGGGTTATCAAACACGTGGCAAGAAAGTCAACGTTAAGATTCCTAATGCAAAAGCACAAGAAGCTTATGAAAAAGGCAAACAATTCTATTATGCGCGTCGCGGACAATTAAATATGGCCTGTGCACATTGCCATGTAGATAATTCCGGCATGCGTATTCGTGCTGATTTGTTAAGTCCTGCATTAGGTCACACAACGCACTTCCCAGTTTATCGCTCTAAATGGGGTGGTATGGGAACCTTACACCGTCGTTTTGCTGGCTGTAATAAACAGGTTCGTGCCAAACCATTCAAAGCTCAAAGTGAAGAATATCGTAATCTTGAATACTTCTTGACTTTCATGAGCAATGGCTTGGATGTCAACGCACCTGGTGCACGTAAGTAAGAAACCTAGTCCTGATTCTATGAATCAGGACTTTCTTTTTTCCCCTGTACAATGAAAACAAACCTACCAGGCTCGTCATGTGTTCAATCCGTATAGAACAAACCTCATGCTATAAGCCTGGTATAAGCTGTACCAGCTAATTTCCTTGAACCTGAATAACCCAAACTTTTGAATGAGGATTGATAAATGAACCTGACCCGACGTGAATTTCTTCAAATGATCGCTGCTGCGGGGGCAGCGGGAATGGCATTGCCGGGATGCTCAATGCTGTCACCAAAGCAGGCTGCTAGAATTCCTTCCGATATTTATGAAATCC
>Ga0224501_10001935_pt1 | contig 16143 bp, 9 predicted proteins | sample SF_Oct11_sed_USG_4_FD_169105 | JGI IMG/M metagenome (GOLD analysis project Ga0224501, IMG submission 169105) | Sediment microbial communities from San Francisco Bay, California, United States - SF_Oct11_sed_USGS_8_1 | ecosystem: Environmental > Aquatic > Marine > Sediment | place: USA... | reverse complement strand
GAAATACTCATGTAAATTTCAAAAAGAGTGGATAACAGAGTTTGATTTTGTCCAACCTAGTAGGTTAGGTGTGAATCATGTTTACTGCTCCTTTTGCAATACAGACTTTAGACTCACTACAATAACAGTATAACTCACTAACTCACTGTACTTTACTTAGTTTAGTGTTGCACTTGCGGCTGGGGGTAAGCGTGATCATGATGTCACCAGGCATACAATGGGTAAAACACATCTCTCTCACAAAAAAAATAGTGGCACAGAGTCACCCACTCAGAAGTTTATTCCTTCCCAAGGATGATATAGATGGCCAAGTAAATGAGTGAGACTCAGAGCCTGAGACTGAGAGGATAGGATCCATTGATGATTCATACATAATTACATGGACTCATAGACATAGGCCCACTGAATTACTAGTACTATGTCACAATTATTATGTGTAGTCAAGGCTATTGAATAGCTGATGTTAGTTGACTAATCTAATCTAATGACTTCTTCTGACTCTAAATTTTTATAGTGGTTTGAAGAAAACCCAAACCGTATATCTTTTATACTGAAGGTTGAAATGGAGGGCTACTGGTTGACTTATTTTCTTTGTTGATGAGACTAATGAAGGCAGTCATCACTGTTCTATACGTAATCGTGTTATCATACTAATGCTGCCTTATTTATGTATACCTAGCATACTTGCCTAGTCTCACGTAAAGTAGATTTATCTATAATAATGGACTAGTGTATGGTATCAAATAGAGTGTAAGGTTCCTCAACATCAGGCAATGCAAAGCCTTCCTTGTTTCAATCAAATACTCCGGGAAACTGCTCAAAATATCATCGGGAAACATTCTCGTGGGAATTGGGAATTTGAGGCCTGTCTCCTTCATTTTCCTCAGAGCTACTTGGCAAGTATGCATTGCCCATCGGTGAGCGAAACTGAAAGTAACTGAGCGAGTCACGGATGAACTCGCGATTATTAGCTTGCTGACCCGCACATTTCGATTCACCTTTGCTGCCCTAATTACAGCAATCGTTATTTCTAGTTTACCTGAACAAATCATCGTCTGTGTCCCCAAAAAGGGCTGGATTTAGTTCCGATTGGTTTTTATAAAGTTCTTTAGACAACTTCGCAATTTGAGCGTCCGCCATTTTGCTTTTACCATAGCGACAGGTAATCGTATTTAGTCTCAGAAATGAGCGGTTAATATTTTTGTCGCATATTGTGACGTAATAAGTCCGATAACAAACTTAGAACAGAAATTAAATATTGTGATCTTTTTAAATCTAACTTTAATAAATGTAGCGTCTCTACGTATAACTTTATCAAGCTTTTTGTAGGCTAACACACTGAGCGTTGTTTGAAGGATAGGATAACTCTTATTTATATATTTCCCTATCATGACAGTACGTCAAGTGTATGCAAATGACAGTGATCGGTTAACATTTAGTGAGCAGCGCTATTTAGATTTACTCTCAAAAATTGCGCATATGCAGCATGACAAACAGCTGCTGGCCAAGGCATGACAATGCTTCCTCGCTGACCTGTAGCTAAAGCAAAGTCCAGTGCACCAAAAGGTGATGATGGTCATGCTTTATTATCCGAGCGACACATCTTGTAAGCGCAGGACTACAAATCACCGCATGTATCAAATGCTTATTACAAAATAATTAATAAATCAAGTTGATCTCAGCAGATCAGTACATAACATACAAAATCAATAAAGCTGCCACTTTGATTATAGAACATGGCCAGTCAAGTAGAGATGGCTTATTCAACGCATGGAGTAGCTGCCCATGGGGAGGGCTTTCTGTAGGAAGATAAAACAATTACACAATCACATTGTGAACCCGCACATAAAACACAGAATAATTAGTTTGATAAAAAAATAAAATTGTAAAATGCCGATGCAGGCTTGATGCAGAATATAGAAAATAACATACATTTTATGACTAGTGGTACCCGAAACAATACTGACCAGTACGTAGATTTTTTATCACGTGGCATTATACAGAACTCTGCGAAAGACTTTGGTAGGTTCCCCGTGCCCAATCAACCATCTTGGTAGAGCGGGTTCTCTGGAGGCGTAGCTGTGACCCGACTTTGTTTAGTTTATCAGAATTACGGCGGAGGTAAAGCTGAGTCTCGAATTGCATCTGGTTCAGCCTCTCTTCCTTGATCTCATTCAGTGTGAAGTCCTGAGAAAGGTATGGATTAAAACGGTAATAGGTTTTAGGCTCCAGAAGATCGTGAAGTACTGTATGCACCCCTGCAATAAAGACACAAAATGTTCTGAAATTTTAGAGCACAAACCAAAAGCACTGGTGAAATTGAGCGAGGTTGGTCTGCTAAACTAAATAAAGGTCATTTGTCAATGCGATCATACCTTCTGTGTTTGTAGCACTGTGAATGAAAGCTCCCACTTTATCTTTAAGGCTTGTTAGATCTTGAACCAGATTATCCGAAGCGGGCTCATACCTTCCCGTGCCCAACGACACTATGCACTGGATCTCTTCTCCTGGCCAGAGGAGGCGAGCTTCATGAATTGCGATGGCAGTTGGGTTGTTATTAAGCACACCTCCATCCTACAAGATGATAAGCTCTTATAAACGAAGGGCAGCAAGTCGTTATGCAAAGTTATGTGAGACTAGTTATTCTCAATATTTGCTGTAGATGGTATACACTCCTTATAATTGATTTTATGGTCTTTGAACATGTTCAGGTTTCTGACCATGGAAAAAGATTAAATGTACTCCTTTGTTATCTCAGGCCTATGAATGATCCTGTTAAGGAGATGTGGAAGTTTTGGTCATGAGGTCAGACGTCATACCTGGTGTACGGCATCACCGAGTTTAAACTCCTCAAAGTATCCTGGGGCAGCAGAGGAGGCTCGTATAGCTTCCCAGGTCTTTGCTGTGCAAGTTCCCGGATATTGAGATGGCTCACTGGGGTGGTGGTTGTAGTTTCTAAACACAAAGTTGCATGGTATTTCACCCATCAGTGTAGAGACGAGGCCTACTCTCGGAATCGGGCCTGCTCGCCATCCAGAGGTGAGTGTGTGCGTCTCACCCAGCTCCTCCCTGAAATCATCCCAGGATATTACTGACTGACCAAGGAAAACTTCCGTTACACCTTTTACATTCAAAAACCATGAGATGACATTTTTTCCATGTAAAGAGTTCTTTCACCTAACAGTCTTATAACTGCTGTAAAAGGTTAGAAAATTAGCAATCATCGCGAATATGACATGATGAGTGAGAGACCAGAGAGATATATTATTATATGTCTATGGTAGGGACTCACTTGAGGATGCTCTCCCAGACAGACATATCATAGTAGGAGTGACGGGTGATGAGGTCAGCCATACCGGCAAGAGTACGTCTGCTAAACACTCTTTGACTGCAGTCTCTATACACAGCTTCACACTGATCCAGGGGCATTCTCATAGAGCCAACTAGCACAGCCAGCAAACCTCCAGTGCTCACACCGCAAATATAGTCAAACAACTCGTGTATCGGTGCTCCGCATATAATCTCCAACTGTTTGAGTGTTTCTATTGCCACCAACCCCCTGCGAAAATACATGCATGGATTACACCAACATCCGCACTGGAAATTCTTGTCTGCCTACCTCATGTACCAAACATTTGTTGACCAACCGGTCTTGAAGTTTCTAGAAGTCATAAATCTACTACTGACTGCACACTTTAATGCGGATATACAACACACATGCTAGTATCTCATCTTTATACTCAAATACATGGAGATTGCCAAATCTTTATATAATCAAATGCTTTCAATGATTATCCTGAACTCCAACCTACCGGGTGCCACCTCCGTCTATACTGAGAACTCTGATTCCTTTAGTTTTGAGTGACGGTGAATAGCCGAGCACAGCTAAGCTTTCTCTGATAACCCCCAGTAGCTGCTTGGTTTCTGCGAGTGGTCTTCTCTTCAACTTACTCTCAAGTGACAAGAGAAAGGGAATCACCCCCAACTGAAATAAAGATTGGTGTTATTGGGGCTCGCAAAAACGAGGCAGGTAGGCGTGGATTGCATGCTGGGTTTCAAAGAATAATGCAGCCATATAGCCTACCTATCTGGCTGCCGTTCCAGGGTGAAGTTGCAAAGCAATTTTACGTCATTAACGCACAGCATGCATAAGGTATTATTTACCCGTATGGCCACTGTTCTAGATGCAGGATGTTGTTTCGTGTATTCACACATCTCTCGTATGCGTGTCAATCGGGAAACATAACTGATTCCTGGTGCCATCACATTCACAGTTATTGCTTTCATTCTCTGATTGAGTTCATTCATTGAAATTCTCAGCTTTTTGGCTTGAGCAATCTGCACCTATAGCAAACAAGCGTAGGATTCAAGCACCTTGATTTGGTTATACTGGAGCAATTAGTCACAATGTATTTTCATTACAGGCAATCGGAATTCAGGGTCATGTGTTCCAAGAAAGTTGTGGCGTCGGTCACCTTCATTACATGATTTATGCCAGCAACATTTCAGTTTAAAGGGTTTATGTCGTGGCCAAAGGTGGCTTCACTTGTTTTCAGATTCTGATTTTACCGTGAACAGATGGGCCCAATACCCAGCTCAAATGGCAGCTTAGATATAGTCCTATCCAATGTGCGTACTTAGAGCCCTTGGCGACGCACTTTTCAGACCGTCGACGCAACAGAGTTGGCCTCGATAGGAAATTAACACAGAGCTTTGGTGTTTGCATTGATTTCTTGGCTTACGAGCTGATGTTTGGAAAATCCTCTTGAGGGTACACACTAGACTTGTAGTTACGCAAGTCTCAATAGAGAAATCGTTTATGAAATAGGAATAGGATAGGTTTAAGAAATGGAAATAGGGTTTCAGAGTGGAGTTTTTCACCTGTCAGGGAGCGTTCGTGCCATTATTACGCAATGATAGACACCTGAATGCAACAGCCTCTATTTAGGGTTAGGGAAAACCCCGCAAAACCCTTCTTATAACTTCAGTTTTCTCCAATATTACGTTCAATGTCGAGTTCTACTCAATGTTATGAGGGAGTAAAGATCACTAGGTTACTAGGTTTTAGTCATTAGATCCCATTTTCTTTGGATCATTCGGGCCGTAGTTATTCGAGTGACCGATATTTGCTTTTTGGAAAAAGACCACTCGCTATCGCTGCAATAAATGTGGAGTTGTCTCCCTTTACGAATGGGAAACTCTGAAACCGCGCCAACCCTCGACCGTCCCATAACCCCATCAAAAGAGAACTGTTCATGTCCCGGCGTCATTGGGTAGAGGAAACATATTGAATGTATAAGGTTGTTATAAAGATAAAGGAAGTGAGGATTAATTATTACCTTTCGCGAAAGATTTGACAGGTTTTCGACCTTGGCCACCCCTGTTTCCACAATTGTATTCTGGGAAATAATGGCTTCAACATCGGGATTGGTTAACTGCACACCATAGTACTGTTTTACACTCTCATTGTATTCAGACATGGCATCCTCTAGCGACTGTCCTGATTCTGACGCGTACGCTGGTACAGAAAGTTTCTTTTGAGCTGGTACCAAATAGCGACTGCTAAGACGCACGCGATTGACCCCGCTTTTCAGCGTCGCAGCGAGTTTAGCAAGGCGCTCATTGGATGGTAGTGTCTCTTCGCCCGCGAGTCGAGCGGGCTCGGGCCCATCAATCTGACCCTCGCTGCTTTCCACTCGTGAACCCAACCAGCGAGAGGAGACGAGTCGAAAGAGTCGGGTGTTTGTGCTTGCCATGCTTTTCTGTTAAAATAAAAAAGAATGGTACTAATACAAAACACGCCTAGTGGTTCTTAAACTGCTTGTTTACCAGCCCTAGCAACAACAGTCACAATCTTTAAAGATGAATCATACAAATTCAGTCATAGTCACTGACGTAATGATCAGCAGACCTATTTATAATTCTGAATTAACTTAGTACTCAGGTCTGAATAGGCGTGTCAAAGGCGCGCCTCAGTTCTGCTCTTTGATTGGCTATTGAATATTTTGTAAACATTGATTAAGCCCACTAGCTGGAGTAACTGTAGACCTACACTATGGCGGCGTTTGGCAAGCAGCCAACTACTGATCAGCCAAAATGAAGGACAAATGTAACCTGTACACAGGTTTTAATGGTCTGTATACCTGCTTATGTTGAGTGTTTTTAGAAGGCAAAATTTCTTTGTATCTGTCCAATGCTCATGCGGCATTTCAGTGACTGATGGTACCCCATTGGGACCCGCGTACTCACCCTTGTGCCTCAACCAGTCCATCAAACTCTCCGGCTTTCATTAATGTGGTTGTGCCAGTAACGGTCATATAAAATATTGCTGATATGGAAGTACGCCTTAATTCAAAAATGCCTACCCATTTGTCATGTCAAATACTACCTCTCAGCACATTGTAGGTAAAGGTAATATGTGTACTGTACCTTTTAGTAACAGGCTAGTACACACCCTGTTACTTCCTCTGTGTATTAACCAGTGGACTCTAATACACGTTCTCCAGTAATGGTCACTGTTGTAGACTCTAACCTCCAGCTTCCAGGGCACCGATGATGAAGCCTCCAAAATAAATGCAATCAGGAAGATCAATTTCAAATGCACAAGAGTTCGTATTAGAAAACGTTTTTGTTTCAGAACCATAGTTATCCCATAACTTTATGACTGGGACATGGGCAGTGAGAAACTACGTACCCCATACCCTGTATCCCGGTATTTTCGAAACCATGCACCCCGAGCCCAAAATCATGCATTTCCACTAGAAATTTGACCAAAAGAAATGGAATAGCCCACCAATGTTTAACCACGGACTTTTCAGCATAAAAAGTATGTTTATTGTTTTCGTTTTTAATACCCAGGTTGAGACATGGTATTGTAACGTAAAAAAGTTGGTGAAATTCAAAGTGTTGAAAGTGGTGAAAATTATCCGATAAACTGTGTCTTCAATTGAGTATTGAAACAGAAAACACAAAGGTGGTTCTATTTGTCTCTGTCATGTTGTGTTATACTGAAAAGTCAAGGACATCACCTTGATTTTTAAATAGTGTTGGGGTTTTCCTCGTATTTGTCAAATTTCTGATGGAAGCACACGGTATCTAAGGTACGGAGTATATGGTTTTGAGACTGGGACACATAATACATGGTTTCGAGGATGCGGGGTAACTGATTTCGACAGTACGAGGTACATGGTTTCGGAGTGACTGGAATACAACAACGTACATGGTCTCTCACTACCCCCAGGACATGCTGCACCCTACTCACTACTGGGAGTTTACTTAGTTAGTAAAGTTGGTATAAACTGAGGAAACTGAAAGGGTGAATTAACCACTGGATCAAACTTTCTTATTTTCTATTTAAAATTCCTGAGTCAAAGACAAACTTAGTCAATACTCAATCGCGCCTTGGCTCATAGTCATTCTACTTCTAGATAAGATAGCCACCTAGCTAAACATAACATTAACATTAACAATAACATAGTCATAAGCTAGCGAGAGAGGTAGACACCACACCAGACTAGAGTAGTCTACTCGACAGATTATATTAGTTTAGAGTAGACAACTACTATTATGATGGTTCTTCTTCTAGTTGTTACTAGTATTTTCATTTGCTACTACATTACTTAGTTATTTACTACTATCACTATGGTATGGCTACTAACTAAGTTAACTAAGTGAGTCAGTGAGGTATACTTACTAACAACACTGTCTACAGTGAGTAACTTAGTAACTTACACAACTTATACTTATACTTTACTATACTCATACGTATGACTCATACTCATAGACTATAGTCTAGAATAGAGTATAGTACTAGGTCAGGTGGAGGTCTAGTAGTACTAGTAGTACTACTACTAGTAGTAGGTCTAGTAGTACTAGTACTTAGTGGTACTAGTAGGTCTAGTACTAGTAACAACGGGGAAATCCGAAGACGTCATCACTCGGGCAAAAGTTTCAATCAAGGAAATTCAAACTTACCGTTTACGCACCTAGGAGCTGAGCTAGAGGTTTTTACGACCGTGTGTAACTAAACGCAATCAGATGGCCTTGTTGTACAATGTATGGCACCATTCCCAGTTTTGGCAATAGTTTCTTCCAATCAAATTGTAGGATTTGCTAGACTGTGCACGCTTTAGTAAGACCGCACGATGCTAGGCCATCGCACAGATACAGTCTATCCACTACTCAATGTTATTATCTCGCATACAGCGGGGATACATGCGCGATTTGACCAAAGGCAGACCTCCTACTTCTATGGGCCGGACAGCGCAGAGATTTGTAGCCTTTGAACATCTTGATTTGCGTGAATGCCGAATCTCAGTTTTTGTATGTCTTTTATGACCGAAGGCTCAAGGCTCTACAATCATTGCACATAGTTGGAGCAGACCGCGGTGCAGACGCTAGCCGATTCCGGAAACAGTCTCTGGCCCATGATCAGGGAGGGGCATAAATAAAGTCACTGGACTGGGCCCATCTGGGATGAATGATGGAAAGTCTGCTGTTTCGGGTCAAATTGTGTTGAGTTTTGACTTTCTTCGCCTTGAAGCTTATAGGAAATCAATTCAGAGCCTGTATTGTTTGAAAACTAAAATTGTTAGCCAGGGCTAGGTCGAGACTCACCAGCCATGTCTTTGAATGACTGACTGAGCCGACTTGTTGGTCTACGCTAGTCGCTACACAGGCAATACAGTCACAAAGATCTCCTGTTGGTTAACCTGCTTTCCTATGACACTATTGCTCTATTTGCTCATATACACGAATAACGACATTGCCAAACTGACATGAGTGGTGTGTCATGAAGGTTTTTTTTTTGATAACCGAAAGATTTAACAAGGAAGAGTTAGTGGTCAGTCAGTGGATATCTTTTTGTGGAGATAATGGCTAATGGGAAGCCTTGGTAGCAATAATGTGCTCCCAGCATTTCACAGAATCTGATTTTCGACCCAAAATGGTACCAGGCGATATTTAACGACAGCAGTCATTCCATCAGTCAGTTTTTAGCGAAATGTTGCACTTATTTATTATATTTTTTGTGCGTCGAAATATGAGTATACACATCGAAAGATATACAACTAATAGCGGGACTGCGCTTCGAAACAATTGAGGCTCTGCAAAACGAATGCAAACTATCACCAGTTCTGAGAGACCGTGACTACAACTAAAAAACTATGGGAATATTATTTTATAGCAACAGTTAATGAAATTTATATTTCACTGGCAGCCAAAACAGTCCAGTGAGAACATCCTAGACATGCATCTTGTTGCAGGTGAGCTACCGGTAGATGCGTACTTTCTATTACGATAGACATAGATGTTAAAAGTAAATAAAGTGTAAATAGTGTCACAGATACTGCATGCTGTTAACAGGCAGTTTGTTCTCTGGTAATAGGTCAATATACCTACAATCGGCTGTCCTTCTGTTTTAGCGAACAGTATGTCACCGATCCGTAGCTCCCCCTCGTCTGCCCATAGCGCACCAGACAGGACATCTAGTCACATTTGAGCTACTGATAGATACATATAGATTAGCCAGGCATCATCAGGTGGTAGTGGCTCGCCCCATCACCCACCACATGCTGAAAAGTCAAGCCATCTCACTAGCTTGATATGATGGTAATTAAGAGTTGTCATACATTGCCCTGTCTATGCAGGGATAGTACATTATGCGAAGGAAAGCATCTATATTCTATAGCTATGCAGCTGGTCCTGATTGCCCAACAGCCTTTGCTGAACCTGTCTCATACTAGCGGTATACCTAGTATGCATTTAGACTGGCCTTGTATACGGCTACACCAAGCGCTTTCGCGTAATGGCCTATCCTAGCCAAGCTGGCAATTAGGGCTTCAAAGAAAGAGTCATGACAAGCATTTGACACACATTCTGAGTAATTTCGTTCACAAGAGGTTAGCGTACCGATAAAGGTACGGTTCTAACTGGCTGGGTTGGAGAGTGCTTGTAGTACTATCCCATAAGTATAATCAGTATGACTGAAAAACCCTCTGCTCTATAGCTCACCCTAAACCCAGGTCTCTCATTCCGTCGCTGAAGTGGATAGATTGGGAATTGTTTCCCCTGTACAGGGTACCTCAGCTGTACCGCAGTCCAGTGACAGGTCACTGCGCAGTCGTCCAACACCTCATGGGCATGACTCTAGGGGTTTTTTTAGTATTGCTAGTTGACAATATCGCAATTGTTGATGACAAACAGATTCGGAGTAAGTGGGCCCCTATGTGCAATAATAGTGCAATAATGAACAGAAAGAGTCTCAGCCCAAATGCTGCTCAGAGGAGTACATGTGTGACAGATGTGATGGGAAGCAATACAAGAACCAGGTTTCAGTGTATCCAGATAACTGCATTCAGGTAGACTGACCGAATTCAAATCATTCAATCCATCCAATTCTCGATCGACAAGGTCACACCATGCGTTATATACTATAACCAATACCTGGTGACAAGATCGTATCAAAAAGGTCAGGAGGGGGACAATTAATAAAAATTAATGATGACATTAGTGATCAGGGGAGGATTCAGGCTAATTAAACACACTGACAGCAGCTTTGCCATTCGATCTCACCCACCACAGCGTTACCCTGCCTGATGTAATTCCCAAAAAAACTATATATGAGTGCATGCTCTATATAGGATTAGAAGATACTTTTAACCTTTTGGGTTAAATCCAGTTGTAGGAAGTTTTAGCCTGTTAGTGACCCAGTACGTGACATAAAGTCACTTTATGTCACTGAGTGACCCACCCTGGGTCTGCTAGTCAGAACCCAATTGACAGCTCCTCAAATGCTTATTACAATGACTAATTTGTTGCAATACTTTATGAAAGCGCTATTTCAATGATCAATGAATTGTTGGGATATGATACTTTGGTGATGTATTTATATAACTGTAAATAAATCCCTGCAATAATGTGTTGAATGTACAGCACAGAAATCGTTTTCTGTTGTATAAAATGCGACAGTAGGTCATGTATTCCTTGTTCATGCAAGCATCAAGAATGTTGCAGCACTACAAAGCTTCTAGACAATGCAAGTGAAAAATGAGTGCAAAGACTGACTGACTTTGCTTCTTGACTGGTGGGTAAGGCGGTTCAAGGTTTATATGTAAAACTTGCAGACTTGAACAATTCGCGCGTTGACCTATAGAGATTTCAATGATTGTGACAACGGCCAGTATAGAAATAAGTTATGGTTGCAGCATCGGCAAGTAGTAATGTAGGAATAGAAATGATGGTACTTTTCAGTTAATGTCATTTACAGACGAATATATTTTCTTTCCGAGTACACATATCACATTGAACATAGCAACACCACTCGAACTGGCAGTTGCATCTTTCTTGTATGGTTATGGTTTGTGGTTCGAATCCGCGGCCGCAGCACATGGTATCACAGTTATCCTCCCCTGTGGAGGTAGCGTTACACCGACGACCAGCCATTACCACCTGGCCCTCTTTGACTACGCACAGGTTTGGTGACTTATTAAGGTACACAAGCTCTTCCTTCTTCGCTCGGCGCTTAGCGCGACGACCTTCAGTGTTTCGTAGTCGAGTTCCATCTTTGTTAAAAGCAACTTGCATCGCTACCTCGTAGTTCTCTTTCATTTTATCACCGACCCTTCTGAACGGCGACAACTCTTGCCAGCAAGTTTTGAGTGAACATGAGCCACTCACTCCATGGCATTTGCATTCGACTACATCGCCTCTTTGAACCGTCTACAAAAAGTATCAACTGCCTTTACTAGTCAGCGACAGGGATAATAGCTGTGACGGAAAACGAAGTAGGTAAAAGGAGCCGCATAACTCCACTATATCAAAGAGATAGTGATCTGATTGGGGTATAAATCGCCTTATCTGATGCATAATATATCAGATAACTGTTTTCTAACAATCCACCAGTCATTGGTTATAGTCTGCCTTTAGCACAAACCGCACACTTGTCTTATGGAATGACAGATTTATGTTTTTCAAAAGTGATTTCCTACAGAACAATAATTGCCTGTTCAATCCCAACAATAACGCTTTGATACATGCCAGAGGCTCACAGCTATGAACTCCAAGTATTTCTTATCTTCAGGCTCCAAATCAATTATGCATGCAGATGCATCCAGTAGGCACTAAGATAAACATATTGGCACCAACTCCGACAGAGAGAGAGAGAAAAAGCCCCAAAGCATGGCCAACGAGCGAGCGGCTCAAAGTGATTTGTAACGTTTGATGATCATACCATCATCATCAAATGACCATATGACTTGATGATGATAGTATGATCATCAAACGACCAGCCCATACTGACCCCCATCCCATATCCTCACCACACAAGACAAGCCCATGATGTCCTCATGCCCTAAACCCAGATAAATTCTAACTTAGCGTTGTTGCTTCATTCGGCCTGACGCGGATAGACACTCACCCTTCGGCCAGCCTCGTTGTTGTGTTTGTTAACCAGCATCATAGCCAGTTCTTTGGAACCCTTTGGGTGATTCCTTTCTTTCTCTCTGAGGTCAACAAATGCTTGAGCAAAGTCATAACCATAATCAATGTTATCACCACATCCTCCCCACACCCAGTCCCTGTCCAGTGAGTCAGGTCTCTCCTTGAGACTGCATGAGCAGGCAGAGATGAGACCATTCCGGCAGCCACGTGACACAGCGTGTGCTATGCCAGCAGCAGTGGCAGCATGGATGAAAGCATCTTCTTTGGAACCTGCAAAGAAAATGTATTAAAAATAATGTGTCAATCTTTAATAAGATAATCTTATTGGGTGTAGCAAAATGTAATTCCCAGCTCTTGGACTGTCCAAACCCCTAGTTAAGAAATAGTGAGCATTAGACATAATAGAAGTATGAATTTTTGACCACACTATGAATGCGGTTTACCAAAATCTTCAGCTCAATGCCCAGATACACCGGTTCATTTTAGAACAACCTGAGGCTAGGATTTAATGAGTCTGGCTATGAATGAATATTTTAAACTACATTTATTATTGGTAATTTCTAATGTATCACCTGGATTAATTACCCGAAGAAATGGTATGGTGAACTACACACAAAAGTGTGGCCACTAACCATTTTGTTGACAAACTAAACATGATGAAAATATGCTACCTACTAACAACAACACACCCCACTGAAATGACTATTCATTTCTCACATTCCTAAGACTCACGATGCTTGTGTTTCACAACTAAGCAAGCAACTGCACGGATTCGGCGGAAATGGGTGTGTTTATGATGCAGCTGCAAGCTCCAATAAAGAAGTAAGACAATGAGCTCACAATTATGATACTAGTGCAACAAAACAAGGTTTGAAAGAGCCGTTTCCAGTACACAGACTATAACACCATGACAGTAAGGAGAGTCTAGCAGATAGCGTCTTATGACTGAATATTATGGCCCGAAGGTGTTGCAGACACAACAAAATGGTCAAATCATTATGTGGGCAAATGCAATTCTAAATTTCCTTTGCTTGGTGAAGAACTGAAGATTAATAATTATCTTTAGAATTTTAGTCTGTCTGCTTTGTTTACACATCTGCCGCCAGGTGTAGCATATTCACGCTACAGGTTTCACACCACACTACTCACTATACTGAACTGTGGATGCATTTGGTAACGGACAATAGGTGCATTCGCGTGTTCGAGTAATGGCGTCGGATACGCGAACAGAATTCTGTGCCTGAAAGTAGGTATGCTAATGTATACAGTGTCAAGGTTATCAAAATGTCAAGGCTAACTATCGATCGTTTTCTTATTTTATGATCACTTCACCGGTGGCTTCATTGTTGCCAAACAGACCGTGAAACAGACTGCACAACGTTTTCGCCTTTAGACACGCAAGGCATTGGAGAGAGGACAACTCCGATGCGCTAGAGACTGTACCCGAAGCCCTTGCGTTGATAAACTGCGACTATCCGTTCGTGTACTCGCATATGAAATTTTTTTGTCTGCGTCTGACCAAAAGCGCGCTAATAGACCTATTATCACGAGGAGAATTTGTTGTTCTGTATCACCCTTGCCCAAAACCCTATTGGTATGTCATTTTGCCCATATACTGTATGAATACTGGACAGTACAGCCACAGCAATGAATGGCTAATAAAGCGATTTGATATAATCTCCCCAATAAACAGTGACAAAGCAACAATTTACTGGTGAAATTATAGTTTTGTGCAGAGGTGTAAAGATAGGGTTCTGCTAATATCATCTCTTACGTCTGTCTCCGCATAAAAAGTCAATGACCGATTGGAGTCTGGGTTCTCTGTTGTCATCTCTTAGCCTAGCTCTTGACATCACATCAGTAGGTAACTCAGAGTGCACACAAGAGCACGATAAATCAAGATCAATTGGTGTACCCTGAGTGATACTTCAGTTATTTGAGTGAGCACTTACACACAAGAGTAGGTCGCGCGAGTCTGATTAACGCGCAGTCGATTTGGACTGACCCCATGATTGCGACTAGTCTTGATATTTCCTATAACTGTAGCGGTCTTTCCTTATGACTGTGACCAAGGAACATAATCGAACTAAACTCATTAGATTTTAAACATCAATCCAGATTAATGAGCAACTGTCCCACCACAAGATTATAAACTAAGTTGAAGAGATGGTTATAGCCACAACATAAAGTCAACCATTGAGAGCTCATTACTAATGACTGTATCTACCAACCAATCCCCCTGCATGTATGAAACATTTAGCCTAGGTGTCCCGAGTTGATGGACCAGAATTGTGGCCAAGAAAAGATATGGCTATGTTGAGATGTCGCGATATTAACCATTGGCATGGTTTACATTTAGGCTAATCCAGCTTATAAATGATAATTTGTTATCTCTCGCTAAAAAAACTTGCGCAGAGGACCTCCATTATCTCTGGCCGCTGTGATCCGAATGCATTAATACCATAGTCCTCGCTGAGTTAGCACCATAAGAAGGTAGAATGGCTTTGGTGATTCCCATAAGCTGTAATAATCCTGCACACCGAGGTGCAATGGACGGAGTATTAACCAGATGCAAATAATCCGTGAATACTAACTAGAGAAATTGCATTGCATTAACTAAGTGTTATATTGGCTAAACTCTGATTTGAAAACCTATGGTAAACAAGCTGTGCACAGATCTTTTGTGGCATGTGGTGGTTGCTGGAGGATGTTACTGCATGCTCACAGCATACATTTACATCCTAGCAGCCTAACCCATCCCTAATGATCATATAAAATAGTTGCATGTGAGCGAATGAATGAGCCGAACATCAGTGATGAGCTAAACCCATAGATATGTATGTAGCTGGTTACACCCCATTCTTAGAATTCTCATTCCGCAATGGTAGCCAGAACATATGCCCAACACAAAATTTCTTGCTAATACAACATGTCCACTACATAGAGCCAAAAGCAATCACTGGGTAGGTTTTTTTTATTGGCTCACTTTGGTCATAATGAGGCAGGCAGAACAACTTCAGTCTCTTCTCTCTCACCCTGTGTGTTCGAAGCAGATAGTGCAATGGTTTCTACGAATACTGATGACAGCTCATTTTTCATCAAGCAATAAAATTCTGGCAGAGTATTGACAGTTATATGTATTCTATACCTGGACTATCTTTCAATCCCTCCAGTATTTTTTCCAGTTCTACATCGGAACAGTTCCATTGGGACGAGGTGAACTGATGATAGCATTCATTCAGGGCGAGCAGTAGGCCAACATTAACACTGGACATATGATCCTGATAGCCTCCACTGGTGCACATGGCATTTTGGAATGGTGAAAGCTCAACCTTTGCCTGAGTACATTTCGGGGCTGCTCCCAATAAATATAGTTGTGGATTCTGTTGCCATGCCATGACCTTTCCTCTAGTCAGCCTACAAGCAAAACAACTTGATATGTCTCATAACCAGTTTGACAGTAAAATGCAGCAGAGAGGTGTCAGGTTGCAATACTAAACCTATTTATAATTCATGGAGCCACCATTCATGAGTGCTGGCTCATTAAAGAGATAAAATCGTGCTAGTTGAAGTCATTTCAGCCCCCTTGATATTCTGTGTGAATGTTGTTTTTGGCTCCCACATTTTTGTGCATCCTGCATATAGGATGGTGCCACTATCATCAGGCTCAGTTGTAGTGATTTCGCCACAGGCTCTATACTTTTT
>Ga0224501_10001934_pt1 | contig 16147 bp, 12 predicted proteins | sample SF_Oct11_sed_USG_4_FD_169105 | JGI IMG/M metagenome (GOLD analysis project Ga0224501, IMG submission 169105) | Sediment microbial communities from San Francisco Bay, California, United States - SF_Oct11_sed_USGS_8_1 | ecosystem: Environmental > Aquatic > Marine > Sediment | place: USA... | reverse complement strand
TACCACCATCTCACTATCTCACCATCCCTCCATACCACCATCTCACTATACCACCATCTCACCATCTCACTATCCCACCATCTCACCATCCCTCCATACCACCATCTCACTATCTCACTATCTCACCATCCCTCCATACCACCATTCCACTATCTCACCATCCCACCATTCCACCATCTCACTATACCACCATCTCACCATCTCACTATACCACCATCTCACCATCCTTCCATACCACTATCCCACTATCCCACCATCTCACCATCCCTCCATACCACCATCTCACTATCTCATCATCCCTCCATCCCACCATTCCACTATTTCACTATACCACCATCTCACCATCTTCTACTTACAGGGGTTTGTTTCCCGCTTTCTTTGAGATCATCCACGGCTTTTGGCTCAGTATTGTGTTTCAGGACAGACTCCACTGAAATCAGCATCACACACAGGTCAGGTAATATCGTTCTTATTCCCAATCAACATGTGGCGGAGTGGCAGTTAGACAGCTGATATCTTACAGGTGCTTGTACCACACTCTATTTGAAAGTTAGTTCAATGGTGTTCTTGAGCAATAAACATGTTTGGATGGTAGATAAGATGATACGCATCATATGTGATCCACTGGAACTGTGAAAATAGGCAATAGATGGAGTTAATTACAAGTCGTAGCAGTCAACGAGTCACTAGCACCTTTCTCCTAAGATTTTGGCGACCCACTACAAAGCAGACAACTTTTTTCCCGACACTAGAGCCCTCAGAATGGTAGTCATTTCGGAGTTGTTTTCCCATATTCAAGGTCTCTCATCTATCCCACGGGGGAGGGCTAATCAATTAAGTAAAAAAATAGAGTCTCACTTAAGGTCTGCATACATACTAGTCTACTGGATATTTCACCCAGATTGACCGAGATCGAGGCGCAATCTTAGTGGCCAGTTAGTATTCCATCTGCTGTGAACCCACTAGAATAACTGCACACAGGAAACTTACCATTCAGATATGGTCTAACACAAAGTGGTAATAGTACAAATGTCTCATCACGAACTGAAGCATCGGACTGGTCAGCCCACTGAGTGATTATCTGCAACAATAAACCGAATGGCATAATGCAGAGTGGTTATCTGCAACAATAAATCGAATGGTCAATCACAGAGTGGTTATCTGCAACAATACACCAAAATGATCAAGTGCAGAGTGGTTATCTGCAACAATAAATCAAATGGTCAAACAGAGTAGTTATCTGCAACAATAAACCGAATGACCTAATACAGAGTGGTTATCTGCAACAATAAATCAAATGGTCTAACACAGAGTGGTTATCTGCAACAATAACGCGAATCCAATGGTTATTTGCAGCAAACAGCGAATTAGGTTTGGACACTTGGGATTCAATCCAGTATCAAGAGAATCAGGAATCCGGAGGATCACACTCCATCATGACATTAGGCACCCTTCTACAGAAACCTAACATGCGGAGAACCTGGGAAAGTTCTCATCCGTATTTTAACTCGTTTACCTCTTGTTGCCCGGAGAAGGTCTGCTGAATGGTAGAGAAGTTCTCACACATTTCTGCCTCGAGTTGATTGAAGATACGGAGTAGGAATTCGGAAGCATCCTGCTGACAGCCCCTCGCTATCGTGCTTATCCTGAAGCAACGAACAAGCAATGTCACTATTTAATAGGTGAGCAAGCAATGTCACTATTTAATAGGTGAGCAAGCAATGTCACTATTCAATGGAGAGCCCAGTGTGGTATCCACTAAGACAGGGAAGACGGAGAACTGGGATGGAGAGCCCAGTGTGCTTGCTATCCACTAAGTGACTAAGAGAACTGGGATGGAAAGAATCTAAGTATATGCAGTAGAGGAGTCCAGCCTGATCACGCTTGTCTCCCAGTTTGAGTGTATTCGCGACATCAGTTTTTTTGCGATTGAAATGAATTTTGGTAGAGAAAACTGTTCAAGAGTGCGACCGAAAAGCGCGATTTAGCATCTGTCACCTTCAGTCGCGCTCTGCGACCGAAATCAAGCGAGCAGAATTCCGCGACTGAAAGTAGGTGTTGGCGTAGTAGTTTATGCAAATGCCAAGGTTACCGCAAAGAGACTTGATTACTAGGTTGGGATAACGACTCGCGAACGGTCGTTAGGCTCTAAATAATGAGTTAAAGTTGAGGGAGGACACTATGATGCGACCTAAATATTCCTCAGCTTTCTGACTGCGACCGAGTTGTTCACGATTGAATTTTTTCCCCCTCAGAGAACAATAACCAACCCAAGCGAGAGGAGGCCGAGCCCCTCCCCAGCGAATGGAGGCGGGGCCCATCCCCCTCAGAAAACAGTAACACAATACTGAGTACAAAAACAAAAAAAACCTTGAATCAATTAAATGGACATCCGGGCACAGAATTAAAACCCGTTTAAACCAATGCACGCAGCCGATTCATATATTCGTAAATCTGGGCCCTCAGATTCCGAATCCCGCCCCCCCCCCCAGATAGCCTCCTTATAGCAAAATGGGTGTATCAGTTTGCAGAGATCAGCACCCGTTCAGTTCCTGCACACATACCCCAGAGCTCTGGTTAGCAACCTCGTATCGATGGGTCTGTCTTCACAGCCAGTAGTCTGCATGAGTACAAACACCTCCTGTAGAGCCCCTACAAGTGTACGTTTAGAGCCCTCTGCATCACCTATGTCACAGCTGTATATCGCCTAAAAGGAAATAAGGTTACCGTGATATAGGCCATCAGCCACAAAGTCAAAAGTGCTTTAGAAAATGAAAGTTGTTTCCTTATCCAACATCTACATGAATTTTTGGTTATCGTTAGATTAGCCTGTTCCCAATTTGAGTATGTCACTTCGTCACGTCCATTTAGGTCTCCCTAGATGATATTCCCGACAAAGGTTTCGTGATACTTGTTAACATTAAAAAATCGATGACCAATGCTAATGGAGCTTGTGATCACGTGAGTTAATGTAATCAAGGAACTATTGTTACGGGCCGTAACACTTTCCACGGAGGTATCAGTCAAAGCGCCTAGCGTTTTTCACGCTTTTCGTTGTAATGGGGGCACCAGCTGAATCTGGTTGCGTTATTCATTTCTGTAACAAAAGCGACGGTATTTTATTGGAGATTGGGCCTAAACGGCTAGAGAATATCACCAATTGCATCAATGAATGGATTTTTACTACCAAAAAGCCAGAGAGAACACTATCTAACCACGAAAAACAAGCTGGGATACAAATTGGATAAAAGATTCATGATGCGCGTCTCAGTCAGTGTCACTCACTCTACTGTCTGCGAAAACTACCCACACTGAGACTGGGAAACTAAAATTGGCAAAAACGACCGGTAAGTGGGCTGACATAACATGTTGGTTATCAGAAGACGGATACTGCAGCTGTTTCATTGTGAGATGTAGTAGACCTGTAACTACTGGTAACTCAGTAGCAAACCCAAAGAATGAAAGATTAACTATTCATGTCTATTGGTATGAACTAGCCTCTAGCGTCTAGATGAGCTAACTAATAAACTATCATTCAACTAAGATTAAGAATAATGGTAACTTATATCACTATGCGTATGAGATAAAAATATTCTTCCTACTCGGAGTCTGGCTCTGAGTATGACTCTAGCCCAGTTGTGAGAGGTCGACACACCCTAATATTGGCCAGGATCTTGATAGACGTTGCGTCGCGTTTTGATATTCATTTCATGACACTAAAACTTCCCGTCAATTTCTTGACCATAGGTTACAGATGACAATCCACCCACTGAGCAGGGAGTAAAGCGGCTGAGGTCCAAGACGGGTCATATGAGCTCAAGCAAACAACTTTTCTACCTCCTATATGTATAATATGCAAGAAGATGCGCAAATACTCTAAGAAAAAGGGGAAGGGTGTGACCGAATATCTTTCACAGGCTGAGACAGTGTCTGGAGGTAATCAGCATCATTAAATGGTTTCATGGCCTACGTCAATTTCTTCAACATGATTTGAGAATGGTTTAACTCGGATTAGCCCTGAGGACATGATGAGTTGCGATTGAGCTCCATGTGTCATGGCTCTTTGCGTTGTGGTTAGGCAAATTCGCGGAAGCAGTACTAGCCAAGAACGATGAAGATCTTCTGCTCCAGATACGGGATAAAGATTGCGTTGCGATTGGAGTGAAATATCACCAGATGGCTTTGCCTATCTGCAATTGGCATGGAACTGGAGTATAACACTTGAGGTACATCTACAACCCGGATATTATAAACGTTAAATGTCAATAGCTTGCTTTGGTCACAGCTGTCCTTGTTTAGTGACATGTAGTATTTGTTAGTGAGGATGGACCTGTATTAAGGAAGTTTGGCACTGATGTCATCGAAGCTAGGTCAGATAATTGCTGGAGGAGTCAGCTTTAGACTTACTGATTTGATGGCTACCCTTAATGCGCAATATGTAGAGAGCTCATCCGCGGAGACTCAACTTCAACGGTAAGACAGACTAAAACAATTGGACGATCAGAAAATTCTTGATCATTGTCTCACATGACAATTATTTTAACCTCACATCTCCTTGAAAGTATCATCGTTTTATTTCAGAAAGGAAAAGCTAAAGTATAAGCTAAAGGGCCTGTACCCGCAGTTGATATTCGATGTGGCCACGGATGGCAGAAAGGGCTCTCGAGATCGTATGGATGACTGTCATTTGCTCGTGCCAGAAGAGTACCTGCGCAGCCACATCACGATGCTCATGCAGAAAGGCCAGTCTGCCCTGTACTCCATCATGCAGATGCCATCAGTGTGAAAACACTGACGTGGGAGGTGAAATTGTAACCGAAGAGGATAGTGAGGGGGATGATTGAGTTGGACTGTATCACAGCTCTATACTACAAAAAGTTGATGTACTTTGTGTTGGCGATGTTGCTTGTCAAACTGCCGTTTAATACGTTGACTTGGTGTCTTTATCATAAATAATAAGATGTATTTATTTCACAATGGAAAAATTATTTGAGATATCACCAATCTGCAGGTCAGAAAGGCAAAGATGGCAGCGAGCTAACATTCAATCAAGTCGAAAAATTAGAAGATCAAAGTCAAACGTCAAAGTGTAGTAGCAATCCAGATTCTTTATTCGAGCGAGTATAGCTGTTCGTTAGATGCTCTGTATGCTAGTGGCATCTAAGCATATGGTATCGCTGTGTTTCAAGACACATCCAGGTCAGGTTTTTACATAAGTCTGCAATGGAAAACTATTATCAATAAAAGTGGGGGGGGGATCTTCAGAATGGACTGGACCCCTTGAATCCCCTGATTCACAATCGCCTGCTTTATGGACTCAAATTGCCAATGAAGTTTTTAGAGGAATGAGATCCACCCTGTAATCACCCACCGAGCAACGCATGGATCTAACAGATGGATGATGGGCATGGTGCAGTCAGGATTAGTCATTTATGATTCATTTAGCGGGTAGGCTAAATTTAAGCACGACTTATCAGCGATCGCTATATTGGTATTGGCCTATGGGTCAGAGCTTACTCACTGGGCCAGTGGATGACTGCTCTGTTCAGTACCAAGCCTAAACAGAGCAAAAGTAAAAGCAGTGTTTTCACCTTCGAACTCATCCCATTACCGAACACTGTCCAAGAATGGTGTGAATCACTGGCTAGTGACTGAGTGAGTCACACTCGCTCTGTGAGTCAGTCACGGCGACTGTCAATGTCAGTCACCGAATGACTGATGAGTGATGACTGACAGTGACTCTTGAGTGATACTCATACTGACTGAGTGAATTGATACTCATACTGAGTGATAGTTTGTGAGCTACGCCTACAGTTACTAGTTAGTCACCCATGCTTTGATCATGCGTTTTAATACGCATACGACAAATAATCACGCTGTTATTCGCTTCATCTGCTTTTGGCGATCTGGGATTGTTAGCTCCAGCTCATGACCACAACTCTCCAGGTTTTGTACTCCCAGCTTTTGTCTAGATAGATCTAGTCTCTGAACCAAAGTTTTTTCGCTTTGCTCTGTCACGTGGTTGTAAAAACGCCATTACAATTGGCCAGTGTGTTCTCTATGTAAACAAATATCATGAAACTTTTGTTAGGAATATCGCCTAGGGAGACCTAAATGGACATGACGAACTGACATATCTGAAATGAGTATAAAGTAATCTACCAGATCTCTTAATTTGATGTACAAGGAAGAGAAGGAAACGAACCTGAAAGATAAAATGGTGTGGCTGATGGCCTAATATAATACTGCAGACTGTATGTGACGTGTTCAAACCACCTCAGCAAAATGAAGTTCTGAAATCTGATTTTGAAGTTTTCATTAGGCATGGATAACTCAAAAAAGAGAATATTAGGCGTCTTCGGACAAACTAATATACCCGTAACACATCGGATAAAAGAGGGCTCTATCTTTATTTTAATTCAGATAACTCGGGCATTAGCGGAATAAATTGAAATCATGCAAGCGTGGCAACTAAATAAAAAGCAAAAGTTCCATGCATTAGTCTGTCCGAACAACCGTGACAGTGAGTCTACCGATTTCAATCACTATCGCACAATTAGCTCGGTCGCTTCGTCCGAACGCATTCAGACTTCTCCAATCGAGCAGACGTGTATGTTCGGGCAGTACAGCGCAATAACAGCACGTTGGATTAGCAGCAGGGCAACGCGTAATGAATGTCAGCTTGTCCGAAAACACCTACTATCTGGCTACTTTCAGGTCTATGGAAATCAGAAATTCTATTTAGTTGAACAAAACCGGGTGTCGGAAACCTAGTAAATGTGTCCTCCCTGTGACCGGGGTTCAATCTGTTTACTTTGTATCGTAAGAGAATAAAGGTTAGATCTCAATTTCTTTCTATTTGGCCCATTGAGGGCCTAATTATTCGTTTTGATCGTCCCTTTACGAATGGGGAGCACAAGTCTGAATACTGTCTCTTTACGAATGGGGAACACAACTCTGAATATCGCCCCTTTACGAATGGGGAACACAACTCTGAATATGGTCCCTTTACGAATGGGGACACAACTCTGAATATCGTCCCTTTACGAATGGGGAGTACACCTTTGAATATGGTCCCTTTACGAATGGGGAACACAACTCTGAATATGGTCCCTCTACGAATGGGGAATACAACTCTGAATATCGACTCTTTACGAATGGGGAACACAACTCTGAATATCGTCCCTATAAGAATGGGGAACACAACTCTGAATATCGTGTCTTTACAAATGGGGAACACAATTCTGAATATGGTCCCTCTACGAATGGGGAACACAACTCTGAATATCATCCCTTTACGAATGGGGAACACAACTCTGCATTCGTCCCTTTAAGAATGGGGAACACAACTCTGAATAGCGTGCCTTCACGAATGGGGAACACAACTCTGAATATGGTCCCTTTACGAATGGGGAACACAACTCTGAATATCATCCCTTTACAAATGGGGAACACAACTCTGAATATTGTCCCTTTATAAATGGGAAACACAACTCTGAATATCATCCCTTTACGAATGGGGAACACAACTCTGAATATTGTCCCTTTACAAATGGGAAACACAACTTCGAATATCATCCTTTTACGAATGGGGAACTCAACTCTGAAAGTGCATCAGCCATTGACTGTGATTTAACCCATAATGCTGTCAACCGTGTAAAAGGTATACGACTTGAGGACGGGACAAATGTTGTGTTGACGGTGAATCTCATTGGTAAAAGATGTAGGGACATGACAGAAACCAGGTGGACTAATGGTATATAGCACAATGATATGGAAACAACTGGGCTCGGACAGCCAAGAGCAGACACGCGTGAACAAACAACAGGAAGCTTTCATCTAGCAGTAGAATCCGGCTGATGGCTGAACCTGATGATGATGAGTCGGAAACTGAATGGTAATACAGCGGTACCTTTCTAAATGAAGGTATAGAATACAGAAGTTGAAGTACACTGTTGAGGTAGCACATTGATGACTCATTGGGAAGTCCTCTTATCCCAGGGATATCCTCTACCTCTATCACCTCCGTGTCCCTGAAAAATAACAATCAGTAAAAATAGGTAGTGAGAAACTACGTACCCCGTACCCCCCCAAACCAGGTACCCCGTACTTTGTACGCCCCAAACTTGCAACCATGTACCCAGTACCTTAGTAGATATCATGTACTTTCATCAGAGATTTGACCAAAAAAGTGGGATAAACCCAATAATGTTTAATAATCAAGTTAAGTTACTTTAGCTAGGTCCTTGTGTTTTCAGTAAAACACAACCTGAGAAAGACAAACTATAGAACCACTTTTCCTTTTTAATTCCCTTTCAAGACACAATTTACTGGATAAATTCCACCGCTTAGAACTTCACCAACTTTTTTTTATATTAGGATAGCATGTCTCAACCTGCGTAGTGGGTATTGAAAGTGAAAACAATAATTACATTATTTAATTTTTGCTGATAAGTCGAGGGTTTAAGTTAAACATTAACTTTACTAATTAGTTTAACTTAAAAGTTAAAGTTTTCAAATTTCTGGAAGTGCGTGATTTCGTGGGCACAGAAGTGAATCATTCGATCCGACCAATGGCATTCACATTCAGTGAATGTCATCGGATAGAATGATCATCGACTGAGTGATTGAGTGTTGACACTGACTGACTAATTCAATCCATGACACTGACAGTCACTCGCAGTCAGCGAGTCACACCGCTGAGTCAGACTGAGAGTGAGACTGACTCACACAGTCACTGACTGAGCCACAGTCTCACTCCAACAGTCATAGAATGATAGAACACTGTGAGTGTGACTATCAATTAATAATCAAATATCAATTCTCAGACTCGGAGTCGGAGACCGAGACGGCGAGAGTCAGGTCATGGGATGGATCATGGATGTTCGACAATCGATTCGACATGAATTTAAATTTAATGAATTTAATTTTAGTTTAGTATACTAAATACTTATAGTAATAGTAATACTAATAATAGACTAATAAGTAAAGTAATACTAATACAGTAATAGTAATTTACGGTGATTGCTGCTTCATTTGCTTCAGGCGCTCCTTATTCTGCTCCAGGCGCCTCTTCATGTTTGATGTTTCAACAATTTACAGATAATTCAGAAAAAAATTACACTACAGACATAAGCTAGTACTAGTACTATAGTAGTAAATACTAATACTAGTAGTAGTAGTAATAGTTGTTATGCCTTGTGAAATGTGACTTGGAGCACCAGTCGGTTCCACACGCGTTCCCGCCACTTCTAGGCATATAGACAGCGTTCGTAGTCGAACGCAATATCGTATTTTAAGCTACCACTGTGTAAGGACTACGTAGCCAGCTATGGGCATTGTGGCGGGTGATTTTGCATTCGGGCAGAGACATAGAAACGAGATCGGGCACCGGAAGTAGTCACCCCACCCCTTGGTGATCACGAAAGCAAGACTGCCGTTGTGTCATAAAAAATAGCCTGTTTACAGCCAAATTTTTGTAACGCAAATACTAAGCCAATCGTGTCAAACATAGTATCATCTAAAATCTCAAAGTCTCCTTTATAAAAGTCTACCCGGGAAATTTAAATATTAGTGATTGTTTGTTCAGCGTGTCTTATTAAGTAGGAGACTATGTGGATACTGGGATCGTGTATACTCATATAGAAAATATAACTCACATTGTGGTCCCTGTGCCTATACAGTACTATAACAGTTACTTGCCGTTTTACCAGTAATAATGCAGAGTATAGATTATAGATCTGTGTAGATATCCAGATGAAATTATACATGATCTCAGTATCCACATAGTCTCCTACTTAATAAGACCCTATGATCAAACAATCACTAATATTTAATTTTCGAGGGTCGGCTTTTATAGAGTAGATTTAGAGCTTTCAGATGATACTAAGTTTGACATGATTGGCCCCGGTATTTGCTTTAAAAAACATGGTCGAAAACAGGATATTTTGTATATGATCCAATGACAAAGTCGATTTGATGCTCACCACCAAGTCCCGTGAAGGTGATATCGCGATTTGCGTTAAATTCATATCTCCGTAAATTTCTATTTCTCTGAGTGTAAGAGCATATAGCGATGCAGTCTGCTTTCAGCAGAGGCCACCAACTAGTAGCTTAATGATGGTATGAGGATACGATAGCTGATCATTAGCTGATGAAGCGCATTGAAGGGGAACCACTAGAATATATGCCCAGCTAGTGTAATCACTGGAAGCAGCATTCACTAATACAAGTGACACTTAGTGCATCTCCTTCTCCTTCTCTATCTGCATTATAGGTACATTCAAACTAACTCTATGCTCCTTCCACGCTACTCCAGTCTAGAACTCCTACATTTTATGACAGTCTGCATACACCCTTATGGCCCTACTCTTTGCATTTAGATATAGGATGAACTCCAATAACTAGGTTACCTGGCCTTTACGGGAGGGGGGGAGAGCTTCGTCAGGTTACCTGGCTCTTCGGGCGGGCGGGGTACCATGCCCGCCCGAAGAGCCAGATAACCTGACCAAGCTCTCCCCCTCCCGTATGAATTATGTAATGAACGATGAATGGGATTTATCATATCATGTAAATCTGCACTCACAGTATTGACATTCGACTTATTTATAAAAAATAAAAGACACAACTTGCCATGTTCATGACAATATAAACTTATTTATCAAAATACATAATCTTATATTAGCTTTGATTTAGGGAACCAGATCAGACAACTAACCCAAAGTTTGGTCCGTGCAGACACACATTAACAACTTAACATTGCGTTCGCTTGCAGGAACTGTGCAAGCTCATGCACACGGCTATCACGCTCAGTGCTGTATAGTCCCACACATTTTCTCTGACAGTTGAGATCGGTTAAACTACCAATCCAAGTCAGTCTCAGTCCTTATTCTTCCTCTTTTCGAGGAGTTTTCCGAATAAAACTGTGAGAACCATCTTCTGAATCTCACTATTAACTCATCAGACTGAGAGGAGGCGAGAACGCCGTTTGGTCGATAAACTTTGTTATTCCATAACACTGCATCTCTCTCTACCTACAACAGGTCGAATATGGGTCAAGGTAAGAGGGGGAGGTCACGGGTTCAATTCACAGTTCTGTAGTCATTTCGTTCTTTCACGTTCCTTGGACCCGGATCGTAATGTTAAAATAAAAAGGGCCTACCGTTACTTACCATAAGACCTTCGATTCTGAGAGCAGTGACAGCGCGTAGTTTACCAAAGATATTGGACGGCCCTAGTGACACATGCACCACTCGCTGTTTAAATGTCTCCACTGGTATAACCAACATGATAAGAAGCATTTGACCCATCATCGTCACCGTAGGAGCTAGATATACCATTCCAGGGCCAATCTGGAGAGAAAAGAGTAATATAGGGGACATGGGCAACTCTGCCAAAATGCCATCAGGTCACCGTGCCAATAGCCAGGTTACCTGGCTCTTCAGGCGGACAGGGTAGTGTGCGAGCGAAGCAGTATGTCGCTCACTACCCCGCCCGAAGATCCAGGTCACCTGGCTACCGTGCCAACTCAGAAAGCTTCAGAGTTATCCACCCATGGGGGATGTCTAGCTCCAAATGAAGGGTAAATAACGTGCAAAATCAATTACTTCTTGGGGTTGGCTCTCTGTAACCCCACCTGAAAATCAAATCACCTTCCGGAAATTGGATTGATCTGCCCAGCGCATTTGTTCCAGTGATAACCGGGTCACTTTATGTCACTAAGGAACCCTTCAGTGACCCAGTTACCGGACACTGTGATAAGAGCTGTACGATTGATGATAAAATCATATCTGTCCAATGTCCCATCATAGCCATACCACATAGTAACTCGAACTGAAGTAAGATATAACCACTGTCTCACCTGCTCAAACAGTGGCTTAGTCAACAGCATACTGGCCCTTGGTTTGGGCGCCCCGGTTCAATTCCGTGTTCAGGTACAAAGCTGGCCATTTGCAACACACCCATCGGTTTCGGATCCCGGCGTTAAATAAAGTAACCCTCTCTATGGGCTGAGCGGGTGCGATCAGAAAGTCTCCCAATGACATCCCAGGAATTTATGTGTCTGATACGCTCAGTAGGCCAATTTCTGCACCACTCTTGACACTGGCCAGGGCACGTGCGGGGTACCTGCCCCACTATTGACAGCTGTTTTGGGTTGCAGACACGAAATTATTACCTGTTCAAATACAGTATAGGCTGACGTATAGGGAACTTTAAATCCTTGATATGAAAGGTCATGTCGTAGTGTGCCCCGGGCGATGTACCAATCGTCTTTATCAGCTCGCCAGGAAGCGTCTGACCAGAAGTGATCACCTATAGGAATCGTGGCGCTGTCCTGAGCTTTATTCACTGCTGGCAGATTAGAACCTGCAATTCAAGGAACTGGAGATCAGCAGATTGATGCCTCAATTTAAGGGATCTATGAATACAGCATTATTATGGTAGCTTTGTGAAGAAATACATCATTGAAGGGGTAGCATTGCTCTATAACTCAATGGGTAGGTAATTCTGGGATAGTGGGACAGCTCAGTGCGTAAAGCACCATGGGATAGCGGGGTAGGTCAGTGGGTGGGTCACTATGGGATAGTGGGATAGCTCAGTGACTAGAGCACTATGGGATAGCGGGATAGCTCAGTGGGTAGAGCATTATGGGATAGCGGAATAGCTCAGTGGGTAGAGCATTATGGGATAGTGGAATAGCTCAGTGGGTAGTGCACTATGGGATAGAGGGATAACTCAGTGGGTAGGTCATTATGGGATAGTGAGATAGCTCAGTGAGTAGGGCACTATGGGATAGATGGGATAGTGGATAGCTCAGTGACTAGAGCACTATGGGATAGTGGGGTAGCTCAGTGGGTAGAGTAGCATGGGATAGTGGGATAGCTCAGTGGGCAGAGCATTATGGGATAGTGGGATAGCTCAGTGGGTAGGGCACTATGGGATAGATGGGATAGTGGATAGCTCAGTGACTAGAGCACTATGGGATAGTGGGGTAGCTCAGTGGGTAGAGTAGCATGGGATAGTGGGATAGCTCAGTGGGTAGCGCATTATGGGATAGTGCATGGGATAGCTCAGTGGCAAGAGGATTATGGGATAGTGAGATAACTCGGTGGGTAGAGCACTATGGGATAGCGAAATAGCTCAGTGGGTAGAGCATTATGGGATAGTGGGATAGCTCAGTGGGTAGAGCATTATGGGATAGTGGGAGAGCTCAGTGGGTAGAGCATTATGGGCTAGTGGAATAGCTCAGTGGGTAGTGCACTATGGGATAGAGGGATAACTCTGTGGGTAGGTCATTATGGGATAGTGGGATAGCTCAGTGGGTAGGGCACTATGGAATAGTGGAATAGCTCAATGAGTAGAGCACTATGGGAGAGCGGGATAGCTCAGTGGGCAGAACATTATGGGATAGTGGGATAGCTCAGTGGGTAGGGCACTATGGGATAGATGGTATAGTGGATAGCTCAGTGGGTAGAGCACTATGGGATAGTGGGATAGGTCAGTGGGTAGGGTACTATGGAATAGTGGAATAGCTCATTGAGTAGAGCACTATGGGATAGCGGGGTAGCTCATTGGGTAGAGCATTATGGGATAGTGGGATAGCTCGGTGGGTAGAGAATTATGGAATAGGGGGATAGCTCAGTGAATAGAGCGTTTCATTCAATAAGGATTCTAGATGCAAAATTAGAACAAGCCTCGGCTTAATAAAGTGATCAACAACAATAAATATCGCTATTAAATCATTTTTTGCATATAGCCTGTGACTGTACCAAAAACAGCATTTTTAAATAACTCTCTCTGTTAACCCGGCAGTAAATGGATACCTGGCTCTCTTCACACCTGGGAAAGGTGAAAAGGAGTGGCGTCCCACCTCAGGTACACCGTTGCCAGGAACAAGCTGGCTTTTTAACAGCTACAGTGAATTTTAGATAACTCGAACTTCAGGGGACCGCCAAAAAAGTTTGAGTTTATGATTTATGCTCTCCCTTTGCTTTAACCAGAGTTATGAGTTAAGCTCTCCCTTTGCTTTAACCAGAGTTATGAGTTATGCTCTCCCTTTGCTTTAACCAGAGTTATGAGTTATGTTCTCCCTATGTGGCCACTGTAGCGAGTCCATTTCGCTCCATTGTATTCCATCTCCTGGCTAAACTCTCTTAAGATTTGTGAGATTTTCTTCTCATGTGAAAAGAAAACAGCGAAATTAAGCTTGTTACACAGGAAAGTTAACACATCCAGTCACTTGAAAGGTAATTTGATGGCGCTAACCGCAGGTTTCAGTTCGAGTTATGACAATGTTTGAGATATGCCCAGCAAATTATCATTACCCAGGCAGGGACCATGAAACTTGGTTTGAGTTACAGTTACCAACTTTTCGAGTTATCCGAGGTCGAGTTAACCGTGTTTCACTTTACTTCCCTGGCAGCCATTAGGACAGCCATTAGGACAGCCATTAGGGCAGCATTAGGCCTATGGGACAACCTAAGTTTACACCTACTGAGCTTTGCCAAAGAATCATACTTACCATAAGCAGCGTTAGCTTGATGAACTGGATTGAAATGTGCTATGTCAGCCCCGTTTTCTGGTATCTCCTACAAAATAATCATAAATAAAAATGCATACATGTAGAACATATTACATGTAATTCATCATTATTGACCATCCTCCCTCAATGCCAGCTATTCAGCCAGTTATTCTAATCTTTTCTTTCAATTCCTAACCCATTTTAATTAGACCTCATACTTCCTATTCATAGGATGGGGCTGGTTTAGCTATAAGCTATGAGACCAAACATACCCCTAGAAGTAAATAAAACCCTGTCAACACTCAACACGCAGGAGGGAGCTCTACAGTATGCTAATAACAACTTAACATGAGCACATTGACCAGACCTAATTAAGAAAGAAAAGTTTAATCAACATCTCTTGTCTCATATCAATTTACTCATATGCCAATAAAAGTCTTCTGTTTAAACACAGGAAATTGGCTGTTACACAGCCGACTGTCTATAAGATAGTAGTGAATCGTTCGATCTTCCTACTAGGTTTGTAAAGACAATCAGTCGTAAGAAACCAGTTAGAATTTGTATTTGGGATGATGATAACCCGGCGGCTACAAAAATCAAAGCGAGGTAGCCATCTCGCATTGGCTCAAGTTGCTACAATGTAGAGCCATTTAAAAACGGCTATTCTACAGCGCGTTGGTCTTCCAAACACTCATTAGGAAAATTGATGTGCAAACAGGCTTTTAGCCCACTGTTTTAAACACAAACACCGTGATGAACAATGCCTCATGTGTTGTGGGGATGTTTTACTCAAGTCTAACTCGAGTTACCTTTTTTATGGGGCACGCTGGTGCAAGCAGAAAGTTTCCTAATGATGCACTCTGGGAAATGCTGAGCTTAAGACACAGTATAGGCCAATTTCTGCACCACTGTTGACAACTGTCCAGGACACCTGTGGGGTACCTGCACCACTGCTGACAGCTGTCCTAAGCACCTGCGGGGTACCCGCATCACTGCTGACAGCTGTCCTAGGCACCTGCGGGGTACCTGCACCACGACTGACAACTGTCCTAGGCACCTGCGGGGTACCTGCACCACTGCTGACAGCTGTCCTGGGCACCTGTGTTGGTACCTGCACCACTGCTGACAGCTGTCCTGTCATGGAAATACGAAGAAGAACACCGTAACTAGGTAAAACTTACTGATATATGAGCGTGGAAATAGTGAGTACCAATAGCTTGGACTTCCCATCCAAGTTCTGTCACTTCTTCAAACTCTCTTGGTAAAAACATTGGTTCTCGATCCTCGGCATCGAACCACACCATTATTATGCAGTTTCTCTCCAGGACTGGCCAGCTTTTAGTACGAGCCATCTCAGGGACTAGAAAAGCAAGTGCATGTCGTCGTAAAGAATCTGCCACACAAGTAGCGGTCTGACTACGAGCACAATCCCCACGACAGTTTAACCGGAAATAGAACCCCGATACGACACCAACTGTGCAGACTCATTGGCCTCGGGAGTATGTCTGTGCAGACTCATTGGCCTCGGGAGTATGTCTGTGCAGACTCATTGGCCTCGGGAGTATGTCTGTGCAGACTCATTGGCCTCGGGAGTATGTCCGTGCAGACTCATTGGCCTCGGCAGTA
>Ga0224501_10001933_pt1 | contig 16154 bp, 17 predicted proteins | sample SF_Oct11_sed_USG_4_FD_169105 | JGI IMG/M metagenome (GOLD analysis project Ga0224501, IMG submission 169105) | Sediment microbial communities from San Francisco Bay, California, United States - SF_Oct11_sed_USGS_8_1 | ecosystem: Environmental > Aquatic > Marine > Sediment | place: USA... | reverse complement strand
AGCTCAAGCCATGCGCACCTTGCTCAGGGTAAAGGCAGCTAAACAAGGCACCAGAGCTACACTCGAGATTCTCTAAGATTAGCTCGATAACCGGGATGAAATCATCCGGGCTGGAATTTATCACCATTGGTCATGTCACAGCCCCATGGGGTATCAAGGGCAAACTGAAGGTAGAAGTAGTAACCGATTTCCCTCAACGCTTCGCCCCTCGTTCTCAGATTTACATCGGCCGGCAGCCCATGACCATTGCTAGCACCGAGTGGCATAAGGGTAAGGCAATAATCAAGTTCGACACCATTAATAGTGTTGAAGAAGCTGAAAAGCTCCAGGGGCAAGCCATAGAAATACGTCACAGCCAACTTCAGCCTCTCCCTGAAGGGCAATACTACCACTTCCAACTCATTGGACTAGAGGTATGGACCAGCCAGGGAGAGCTACTGGGAAATATCACTCAAATTCTAACCGCAAAGAGCAATGATAACTATGTAGTCCGCGGAGCTAAAGGAGAGATTCTTATTCCAGCCATTGAAGATGTAGTAAAGTCCGTCGACCTTGATAAAGGGCGGATAACTATTGAAGCTATTGATGGGTTACTGGGTTTAAATTGTTAGCCGGGCTGGGCACCTGGCTTTCTTTTCCTCCTCCTCTCCACCACCTTGAGGCGGGCAAGGGAACGACGTAGCGCTGCCTCAGCCCGAGCCATATTTTCCTCAGGGGCATGGCTGCTGAGTAGCTCCTCAGCCCGGCGCTTTGCTTCCTCAGCTCGGGCTATGTCAATCTCCTCAGCCCTCTCAGCAGCATCAGCCAGAACTATAATCCGGTCAGGACGCACCTCGAGAAAGCCTCCAGAAATGGCTAAGGAGAACTCCTCCCCACCCTTCCTCACCCGTAATTCACCCGGCTGCAACATGGTCATCAGCGGGGCATGGTGAGGCAGGATTCCCAGTTGACCTTCAACACCAGGGGCAATAACCACATCCACATCCTCTGAGAAGACCACCCGCTCTGCGCTAACAATATCAAGCCTTGTAGTAGCCATTGACCTTAAACCTGTGCCTGTAAGCTCTCGGCTGCCTCCACAGCCTCCTCTATAGTGCCTACCATATAAAAGGCTTGCTCCGGTAACTCATCATGCTTACCTTCCAAAATTTCCTTAAAGCCACGCACTGTTTGCTCCACAGGCACATACTTCCCCTTCCTACCAGTAAAAACTTCGGTAACAAACATCGGTTGAGATAGAAATCTCTGTATTTTCCGAGCTCGAGCCACAGTAAGCTTATCTTCCTCGCTGAGTTCCTCAACACCCAGTATAGCGATTATATCCTGGAGGTCTTTGTAGCGCTGCAAAACCCTTTGCACCCCACGAGCTATATTATAGTGCTCCTCACCAACAACAGCCGGGTCAAGGATGCGAGAGGTTGAGGCCAGGGGGTCGACTGCCGGATACAAGCCCTGCTCAGCGATAGACCTCTCCAGAGCAATAACAGCGTCAAGATGACCAAAGGTAGTGGCTACTCCAGGGTCAGTATAGTCGTCAGCCGGGACATAGATAGCCTGGAAGGAGGTAATTGAGCCTTTTTTGGTAGAGGTAATCCTCTCCTCTAGCTCACCAATCTCGGTAGCTAGAGTAGGCTGATAGCCCACCGCCGAAGGCATGCGCCCCAGCAGGGCTGATACCTCCATACCAGCTAGAATATAGCGATAGATGTTATCAATAAAGAGCAAGACATCCTGCCTCTCAACATCACGGAAGTATTCCGCCATAGTCAGGCCAGTTAGTCCCACACGAAGGCGAACCCCGGGGGGTTCGTTCATCTGACCGAAGACCATCACCGTCTTATCAATCACACCAGAAGCCTTCATCTCATTCCACAGGTCATTGCCCTCGCGGGACCTCTCTCCGATACCAGAGAAAACGGAAAAGCCTCCATGCTCAGTGGCAATATTGCGGATAAGCTCCATAATGATAACCGTCTTGCCAACCCCGGCACCACCGTAGGCACCTACCTTACCCCCCTTGGTAAATGGGGTAATCAGGTCAATCACCTTAAGCCCTGTCTCCAGCATCTGGGTAGTTGTCTCCTGTTCTTCCAGCGAAGGCGGAGGACGATGAACCGGCCAATGTTCCTTAGTTTTAACAGCTCCAAGCTCATCCAAGGGCTCTCCCATAACATTAAACAGGCGTCCCAGGGTAGCTTTGCCCACCGGCACAGTGATAGCTACCCCGGTATCTATAGCTTCCATCCCCCGCTCCAGCCCATCAGTTGGCACCAAAGCCAAGCACCTGACCCAGTTATTGCCTACATGCTCCTGAGCCTCAAGCACAATCTTGCCGCCGTCTGTAGCAATCTCAATGGCATTATAAAGCGCCGGAAGTTCATCAGGGGGAAACTCTATATCAACTACTGTCCCTATCACCTGCACCACTTTGCCTTTTGCCATAATAACCCCCTATCTATGCCTCTTAAGCGGCTTAAAAGCCACCGCTCTGCGATACCCGTAATAGGTCTCCCCACCTATCGTCTTCGATTCAATCCTGTCGAAGTCCTGTAGCGCACTGAGAATCTCTCGCACCCGCTCCCCCTTCAAATTCACGCCTCTTAAAGCTAGCTCTTTTGCTATTTCACCTTGGGTATAAGCATTCCGGGAATTCGAGCGGAGAAAGCCCAAAATCAAATTCATTGGTTCAGACGACCTACTTGAGTTAAATTTGTCACGATTAATCGGCATTGGTAAACGTTCTCCTTTCTAGGCTAGAGCCGCAGCTCCGCCGCTAATATCCAGAAGTTCTTTAGTAATTGCCTCCTGTCGTGCCTTATTATACATCAAAGTTAGTTCCTCAATAAGCTCGTTAGCATTATCGGTGGCATTTCGCATTGCCACCATCCTGGCTGATTGCTCACTGGCAATAGACTCCAGAATAGCATGGTATACTTGCATCTCGACAAACCGGGGCAAGAGCGCACCTAGCACCGCCGCCGGACCCGGTTCATATATATAGTCTACGTTCTGCGCCCTGGGTATAGCTGCCGGCTCAACTGGAAGTATTTGCTGCATGATTGGTCTCTGGACCATTGTGGAAATAAATTGAGCATAAACCAGGTAGACTAGGTCTATAATTCCATTAGTATAGTCATCAATAATGATTCGGGATATAGGCAGCGTGTCCAGCAAACTAGGTCGGTCGCCAAGCCCGATAAAGTCGGCGCGAATGTCCCGACCATATCGCCTCATGAAATCTCTCCCCTTGCGACCGACAGTGATAAGGGTAACTGGTATACCCTGCTCCAGGATAAAGCCCGCCGTCCTGCGGTTAATATTAGTATTGAGCCCACCACATAAGCCACGGTCAGGGGTGATATGCACTATGGCGATTTTAGCTACTGGCCTACGCTGCAACAACGGATGCAATGCTTCACCCTCTCTGGGTAGAGCAGCCAGGTCTGCCAGCACCTGGTGGATTTTCTCAGCATAAGGTCGGCCAGCCAAACCAGCCTCCTGCGCCCGCCTCATCTTCGAGGTGGCAATCATCTCCATAGCCCTGGTAATCTTGGCTGTCGATTGAATACCACGTATCCGATGACGAATTAAGCGAATATCAGCCATTTAATTAACCCTAAAATGCCATGCCCTGTTTGAACTCTGAAATAGCTGCCTTTAATTTCTCCTCAGTCTCAGGGCTAATATCTTTTTCCTTAGCGATATTCTCACCTATCTCAGGGTGATTTGCCTCCATAAACCTATAGAAGTTAGCCTCAAAAGCAGTGATTTTATCCATAGGTATATCATCAAGATAACCGTTAATAGCCACATACAGAATCATAACCTGCTTTTCCAATGGCATCGGAGCATACTGAGGTTGTTTCAAGATTTCAGTTATTCGCTGACCACGCTCAAGCTGGGCTCTGGTTGTCTTGTCCAGCTCAGTAGCACCAAACTGAGCAAAGGCAGCCAGCTCCCGATATTGCGCCAGCTCCAGTCTGAGTCTACCCGCCACCTGCTTCATCGCCTTGGTCTGTGCCGCACTGCCCACCCTTGATACTGATAAGCCTACATTCAATGCCGGCCTGATGCCAGCATTAAACAGGTCTGTTTCCAGATAAATCTGACCATCAGTAATAGAAATAACATTAGTTGGAATATAAGCAGCGACATCACCAGCCTGTGTTTCAATAATGGGCAGAGCGGTGAGAGAGCCACCACCATATTCAGGAGCATACTTAGCTGCCCTCTCAAGCAGGCGACTGTGTAGATAGAAAACATCACCTGGGTAGGCCTCTCGCCCAGGAGGACGACGCAGCAATAGTGAAAGCTGCCGATAAGCCCAACCATGCTTGGAAAGGTCGTCATACATAACCAGAGCATCCCTTCCCTGCTCCATAAACTCCTCGCCCATGGCACAGCCAGCGTAAGGGGCTAGATATTGCAGGGCGACTGAATCAGAGGCATTAGCTACAACTACAATGGTATGCTCCATAGCCCCATGAGCTTCTAAAGTGGCTACTACTCTCGCCACCTTGGACGTTTTCTGACCAATGGCAACATAGACACAGATTAAGTCGCCACCCTTTTGATTGATAATAGTATCAAGGGTAATAGCTGTCTTCCCTGTTGAGCGGTCGCCGATAATAAGCTCCCTTTGACCTCGCCCTAAAGGAATCATACTATCTATAGCCTTAATACCCGTTTGCACTGGGGTATCTACCGACTTACGCAGTACCACATTAGGAGCCACCCGCTCCACAGGCCGAGTCTTATCAGTCTTTATGTCACCCTTGCCATCCAAGGGGCGACCTAAGGGGTCAACTACCCTGCCAATAAGGGCTTCACCTACAGGCACTTCTACAATCCGACCTGTGCACCGCACCTCATCCCCTTCCCTAATCTCACTGTAATCGCCAACGACAATGGCGGCAACATTATCTTCTTCCAGATTCAGGGCAATACCCATGACCTCCTTGGGAAATTGGAGTAGCTCATTATACTTGGCTGCTGCTAGACCATGGATTCTGGCAATACCATCGCCAATCTCAATCACCGTGCCAACATCTACCATGGTCGCTGGTGCACCAAACTGCTCAATCTGCTGTTTGATAACAGAAACAATATCTTGCCCTCTTATTGTCACTTAAGCCACCTCCTTAGCAGCTTCTTCGTCTTACCTTCCCCTGACTATCTCATCCCTTAAAGTCAGCAACTTATTATGTGTACTACCATCCAGTAGCTTACCACCAATTCTAGCTACAATTCCTCCAACCAAGCTGGAGTCTACCTCAAGCTTGAGCACTACCTTCTTACCAACTACAGCCCCAAGCTGCTGTTCCAATCTCTTCTTGTCCTTATCACTGAGGGGAATGGCAGTGGTGACCTCAGCTTGTTCTATGCCACGATAGCTATCAAATAGACGCTGATACTCATCAGCAATGTCAGCTACCATGCTCAACCTGCCTCTGGTCATTAACAAATAAACCAGATTCAGGGCTAGAGGGCCTACATCACCCAGTCGCTCAGAAAGAAGCCCAGCTTTATCCTTAAAGTAGACCTTGGGATTCTGTAACAGGGCAGTAAATGCAGCATCTTCACCTAGAGTGGCAATCTTCTTCAGGTCAGACTGCCACTTATCTAATTCGCCTCTTTCCAGTGCAATGTTAAACACTGCCTGCGAATATCGCTTAGCATAAACCCTTCTAGCCACTTCTTCTCCCCTAAATTAACAGGCTAATCCTTCTTCAGGGTTGCGCTCTCCTTCAGCACCTTATCAATGACCTGGCGATGGGCTTCCTTATCTAAAGACCGGTCAATGACCTTCTCCGCTGCCAATATAGTTAAATCGGCAAACTCCTTACGCAACTCATCAATAGCCTCGTCTCGCTCTCGCTGAATCTCAGCACGCGCCTTAGCGATAAGAGATTCGGCTTCCTGCCTAGATTGTTGCTCTGCCTCTCGTCTAAACTCTTCCCCAGTCCGTATTGCCCGGGCTACTACTTCCTGTCCATCCTTGCCGGCGGCCTCAATCCTCTTTTCTGCCTCTTCCTCAGCATGCTCCGCCTGCTGCCTGATATACTCTGTCTGCTCCATACTCTCTTTAATCTTCCGCGACCGCTCATCGAGCATCCTCATAATTGGCTTATAGGCAACTAGATACAAAAGCCCAAAAAGAACAATAAAATTTATAATTTGCGCCAGCAGCGTTGGCATGTTTATGCCAAGATTTGCCAGACCCCCCATTTTCTCCTCCTTAGATAAGAAGCATCACGGCGATTATCAGGCCAATGAGAAATATCGCCCCTAAAAGCACCGCTGAAAAGAGAACCGCTATAGACATAGGTATGCCATTTTGTCCCATGATTGCTCCCTTCTTAACCCTCTATACAATCATAGCCAGAATAATGGCTATAATCAGGGCATAAATACCGATAGCCTCAGCGAAGGCAGTAACCAGAATCATGTTGGTCATTATGGGACCACTTGCCTCAGGGTTACGAGCCAACCCTTGCAAAGCTGAATAGCCGATAAGCCCGATAGCCAACGCTGGTCCCATTAACCCCAGACTAGCTGCCAATCCTACTGCCAACAATTTCATTACTTCTGGTTCCATTTTTCTCCCCCTTTCATAATTGGATATGTAACAGGCATATTAAGCTGCCTCCCCGCCATGGGGAGCAACGGCAACAGTAAGAAATACCAAGGTTAACCCACCAAAGATGAGAGCCTGAACAAAGCCAACGAGTAACTCAAGCCCATAAAATGGTAAGGCAAATATCCAAGGAACGAGGAACATTGCTATCAGAAGCAATATTTCACCAGCCGTCATATTACCAAAAAGACGGAAGGTAAAGCTAACAATACGCACCAGCTCGCTCAGCGCTTCCAAAAAACCAACAAAAATATTAATGACTCCGGTGATTAAGTCACTCAAGCCGGCACGCAGCCTGCCTCTAAATAGCTGACCTAAACTGCTGAAAAACGGGCCCACATTGATAAATTTCCCCAGGTAACGAATGCCCCCGGCTGACCTTATACCAAAGAACTCAACGAAAACAAAGGACATAAGAGCCAAAGCTAGCGGCATATTGATATCGGTATTAGCCCCCCGCAATAAATGCACGGCCTCGCCTTCTGAGGTAGTAACCAGAATTGAACCGAACCCGGGCAGCAAGCTCAGCCAGGCATTCAGGGCAACAAAGAGAAAGATGGTAGTCACTACCGGGAAGAATCGGCGCCCGTTTTTCTCGCCAGCCACACTCAGGCAAAAGTTATACAGCCAGCCAAGGAAAGCCTCAAAAAGGCTTTGCAATCTGGAGGGGATAATCTTCATCCGACGAGTAACTGCGTATGAGAAGCCGACCAAGAAGATAATAGTAAGCCAAGCACCAACAATACTATTAGTAATGGGAAAGCCAAACAGATGGAAAACAACCTCAGCCGGAAGCTCGGGGGCAGGCCGAGGAGTACTGAGCCAGCTAGGTAACCCCACATCACCAAGCATGCTCCTGCCCAAGGGACCACTAGCAAAGCCAATTACGAAGAGAACCAGAAAGACAAGCAAAACTAAAACTATAATAGGGAAAGAACAACCTAGGCAGCCCCGTTTAGGCACTAGTTATTCTCCTTGTCTTGCTCGCTACGCATCAGAGGCACAAGCATCTGATAAACACCATAGAAAGCAACAACCAACCCAAGAATTAAGCCCGCCACCCAAAATAGACCTGTACCAAGCTTGTTATCAAGCCAGAGCCCACCAAACACGCCTAAAGCAATTGAGCCCCCGATGAAAAACCCTACGCCGGTTAGTCTTAAAGCCCCCCGCCACCTATTCATGCCTTGAGCAGCATATCAAATCTGCTGCCTCTGGTCAAGCTTGCCTTTAGTTGCTAAAGAGCCCTAGACCTTTCAACTCTAGGGCTCTTTATTATCAACTCATAACCTGAAAGACTACCCGTACCCCATAATAATGCTCTTAATTGTAACTATACCAAGCTAATTCCGGCTAAAAAGCCGAGAAAAGTCGCCGTCAAAATCCTTTAAGAAATTATGCATATCTAGCATCTCATCTGCTGTTAGCTCACCCGCTTTCCTGAATTTACCTAGTTCTGCAGCAGAGAGGTCAGTAATAACCTCAGGCACTTTTCCTTCCTTAATTACTGCCGCCACTAAATACTGAGTACGGCAAGCTGAACAAAACACCCTTAAAAACCACAAGTCTTCCTGATGACCTAGCACACTAATATTATCCGCCTCATAGCGCTGGCCGCAAACACCACACTTCATTGAAGCTATCGCCCTCTTGACAAGACCCTCTTCCATCAACTCAGCCTCTAATGCCACGAAGTCAGGATTTGTGCTTATCAAAATCCTCTAAATCAAGGGTGTTAATAAAATCATAGAAAGCTGACATCCTTTTCATCTCTTCCTCGCTAACCTTCTTTCCCTCGCCACCAGCCTCAGCTCCTTCCCCTGCTTGGGAAATAGGTTTACCCGTCTCCTTGTCTAATAAGATGCCTGCTTTATCTAAGACCACTTCCTCAGCATAGATAGGCACCTCCGCCCTCACCGCCAGCGCCAGTGCGTCGCTGGGACGAGAGTCCAACTCCATCTGCCCACCATCTACATTGAGAACAATCTTGGCAAAAAAGGTGTCATTCTTAAGCTCACTAACGATGATAGAGTTAATAGTAGCCCCCAAAGCATCAATGACCGAGCGCAACAAGTCATGAGTCAAAGGTCTTGGCACGGTAACATCCTGAAGTTTCACTGCTATAGCATCTGCCTCGGCAGGACCAATCCAGATAGGCAGATAGCGGTCTGCCATCTTTTCCTTAAGAATCACCACCCGTTGATAGTTCATCAGGCTGACCCTTATACTATCAATAGTCATCTCTATCATGGCCACACCTCCTCTATTTCTCGCCAGCCTTTAAATTTTACCCTACATACCCCCTACTGTCAACAATAAAGGCCTCAAGGGTACCTTTATACCATTTAGTTAAATCGTCCTATTATGGTATAATAATAAATTACAAGATATAAAGTAAAAACCCCCGATTAATCTAAGCCAAAAATGAACTAAGGCTTGCCACCTGGTTTTATTATTCCTCATGATGGAAGATAAGTGCAAGGAGGTTTAGCTATGCGTCAAGGCCAAAAGGCCATTGTTTGGTTCAATGAGGTCACCAAAAAAGATGTGCCCATTGTCGGTGGTAAAGGGGCAAATCTGGGCGAAATGATTAATGCCCACATACCTGTCCCTACAGGCTTCATTGTAACCGCTAACGCCTATTTTGACTTCCTAAAAAGTTCAAAGGTTATCGATGAAATCCGCAAACGCCTACAGCCATTAGACCCTGGCAATACCAAACAGCTTCAACAAATTGCTACCGAGGTTAAACAGCTAATTCTAGACGCCGCTATGCCACCGGAATTAGCCAAGGAGATTGAAGCGGCCTACATTAATATGGGCAGGGGTTTGGTTGCAGTGCGCTCCTCAGCCACTGCTGAAGACCTGCCTGAAGCCTCCTTCGCCGGTCAGCAACGCACCTTCCTCAACGTGCAGGGGGAGAAAGAGGTAGTAGATGCTGTCCAGGGATGCTGGGCATCCCTATTTGAACCACGCGCCATCTTCTATAGGCACCTGCAAGGTTTCGACCACTTCAAGGTTGGCATCGCTGTCCCTGTCCAAAAAATGGTTCAATCTCAAGCCTCAGGAGTAATGTTTACTGTAGAGCCAGTAACCAGTGATAACGACAAGATAGTTATCGAGGCTGTCTATGGACTTGGTGAGGCCATTGTCTCTGGAGAGGTAACCCCTGACCTTTATATGGTAGATAAAGAGGGGCTAAAAATTAGTACTAAGAAAGTAGCTAAACAAGAGGTACAGCTAATCAGGAATCCTACCCCTACTGAAAAAGAGGCTAATATTTGGGTGTCAATCTCGCTGGCAATGCAAACTCAGCAGAAATTAGACGATGACGACATAGTCCAGCTGGCTAAGCTGGGAAAACAACTAGAGGATTGGTATCGATTCCCCCAGGATATTGAATGGGCAAAGGAAGACAAAAACCTATTTATTGTCCAGACTCGCCCGGTAACTACCATTAAGGAAGTGGTTGAGTTTGAACCTGAAATCAAAGCCCCGGTACTTCTCACCGGGGCACCTGCCAGCCCGGGGATGGCATCAGGACCAGTGAAAATAGTTCATGAAGCCACGCAAATTGACAAGGTAAAAAAAGGTGATGTCTTGGTTGCCGAAATGACTACGCCAGACTTTGTGCCGGCGATGAAACGAGCAGTAGCCATTGTAACCAACCGTGGTGGTAGAACCGCCCACGCTGCCATCGTCAGTCGAGAGCTCGGAATCCCATGTGTCGTCGGTGCTGAGCAGGCAACAACTACCCTGACTGATGGGCAGATAATCACTGTAGACGGCTCACGGGGTAAGGTGTATCAGGGTAAGGTGGCTAGGGAAAAGATTACCGTGGTTATCGATGTTCTCAAGGAGGAGATTAAGACAAAGACTAGGGTCTATGTAAATCTGGCTCAACCTGAGCTAGCCGAGATAGTAGCTGCCCGCAATGTAGACGGTGTAGGCTTACTTCGGGCTGAATTCATGATTGCTCAGATTGGTGAACACCCCCAGTATATGATTAGCCAGAATAGAGGCAAAGAGTTTGTTAACAAGTTGTATCAAGGTATCAATACCTTTGCCAAGGCTTTTAATCCACGCCCAGTAGTTTACCGAACTACCGATTTCAAGACCAACGAATATAGAGAGCTTACCGGTGGGCAGGAATACGAAGAGGTCGAGGAGAACCCTATGATTGGCTATAGAGGAGCTTCACGATATATCACTGATCTCGACGTGTTTAAGCTGGAAATAGAAGCTATAAAGAGGGTGAGGCAGAAATACAAAAATCTATGGGTGATGATTCCTTTTGTTAGAACTGTTAACGAACTAGCTACAACCAAAGAAATTATGGAATCTGAGGGGCTAAAGCGTTCCAACGACTTCAAACTGTGGATGATGGTTGAGGTGCCGTCCAACATCTTTCTTATGGAGAAATTCCTCGAGGTAGGCATTGATGGCATATCCATTGGCTCTAACGACCTGACCCAGCTTATCCTGGGAATTGACCGGGATAGCGAAAAGTTAGCCGAGACGTTTGACGAACGAAATGAAGCAGTGCTTATAGCTCTAGAAAGGGCGATTAAGGTATCGAAGACTATGGGTGTCACCTCCTCTATTTGTGGGCAGGCACCCTCAGTATATCCTGAACTTACTGAAAAGCTGGTGGAATGGGGTATTACCTCAGTTTCAGTAAGCCCGGATATGATCGGCACAACCAGAGAGATAATTGCTAAAGCAGAAGCCAGATTAGAACATCAATGATTGGTCAACTTAACATCCGCCAGCTAGCTGAAGAAAGGGAGGAAAGCCTTTCCCCTCATGCCGTAAAAAGCAAGCTCTCCCGGGGCAGGCTTAAATATGAAGAACCTTGCCCAGTTCGCACTGCCTTTCAGCGTGACCGTGACCGCATTATCCACTGCAAGGCCTTTCGCCGACTCAAGCATAAGACGCAAGTTTTCATTGCCCCCTTAGGTGACCATTATGTAACGCGACTTACTCACACCCTGGAGGTTTCCCAAATAGCCCGCACTATTGCTCGAGCCCTAAACCTCAACGAGGATTTGACTGAGGCAATTGCCCTAGGTCATGACTTGGGTCACACCCCTTTTGGTCACGTAGGCGAGGAGGTTCTAAACGAGCTCTACCACCAAGGCTTTAGGCATAATGAGCAAAGCCTGCGCGTGGTTGACCTTCTGGAAAATGATGGTCAGGGGCTCAACCTCACTTGGGAGGTAAGAGACGGCATCTTGAATCACTCCAAGACAAGAGCTGATATTCAGGGAGAAGACTCGGGACAGGCAAGCACCCTGGAGGGGCAGTTGTGCAAGATTGCCGATGCTATTGCCTACATTAACCATGATATTGGCGATGCTATAAGAGCTGACATTATTACCGAGAAAGATTTGCCACCGTCAGCGGTTACCATATTAGGTCGCCTCCATTCTCAGCGAATCAATACTATGGTCTGCGACATTATTGACCACTCATGGGTGGTAAGGGGTTATAATAAAGAAAGTCCCACTATAGGTATGAGCCCCCAAATTCTGGAAGCAACCAATACCTTGCGTGATTTTCTTTTTGAGCGGGTATATAACCTACAGGCAGCTCAGGAAAAAGCAAAAATGGCGAGGAAGGTGGTTCGCCAACTATACCAATACTTTAATGGGCATGAAGATAAGTTACCACCAGAGTATCGATTCTACAGCGATGAAACAGAACAGAGGGTGGTTGACTACATTGCCGGTATGACCGACCAATATGCCCTGAGACTAGCTGAAGAACTGTCATAAACAAAAGGTAAGGCTAAATTAAGAAAATGGGTGTTATAGACGAGGTAAAACAGAGAGTAGACATCGTTGATGTGGTTAGCCAGTATGCCTCTTTGACCAAAGCCGGGCGAACCTTCAGGGCACTATGCCCGTTCCACAGTGAAAAGCACCCCTCCTTCTTCGTCTATCCTGAACAACAGAGCTGGCACTGCTTTGGCGCCTGCAACACCGGCGGAGATGTATTTTCCTTTGTTATGAAAAAACAGAGCATTGACTTTGGAGAAGCGCTGCGCCTTCTAGCCCAAAGGGCAGGGGTTACCATCCCGTCAAGATTTGAACCAGGGGCTGAAGGCGAGGAGAGACAAAGGTTATACCAGGCTAATGAGGCAGCTGCTCAATATTTCCATAATCTGCTGCTTAACTCCCCGGCGACGGAAGGGGCACGAAATTATGTAGCCAGCCGTAGCTTCTCATCAAAAACCATAGCCGACTTCCAACTAGGCTTTAGCCCCAATAGTTGGGAAGAACTGAAGCAGTACCTTATGGACAAAGGCTATACCGAGAGCGAACTGCTGACCGCCGGTTTAATAATAGAGTCAGAGACAGGAAAAACCCATGACCGATTTCGTAACCGTTTGATGTTCCCCATACATAATGCCAGAGGACGCATCACCGGATTTGGGGCCAGGGCACTTGATGATTCATTACCTAAATACCTTAATTCACCACAGACGCCAATCTTTGACAAAAGCAGCAGCCTATACGGGATAAACCTAGCCACACCTGCAATTAGACAGCAAAGCCTAGCCGTGATTGTAGAGGGTTACATGGATGTCATCACTGCCCATCAAAATGGTTTCCACAATGTAGTTGCCTCTATGGGAACCTCAGTTACCGAGAAACAGGTCAGTACTCTAAAGAGGCTAACCAAAAATATAGCTTTAGCCCTTGATGCCGATGCTGCTGGAGCTGAAGCCACGTTACGGGCTGTGAGCTACGAAAATACCCTTGGTGCTGAGATAAAGGTTCTCATTCTGCCTAGAGAAAAAGACCCCGATGATATGATTAAAGAGGATGCAAAAACCTGGCAAAAGCTGGTAGAGGAAGCATTGCCTATAGTTGATTACAAATTCAATGTGGTTGCCTCTGAGCTTGACCTGACTACAGCTAAGGGTAAGTCTGCAGCCGCAGACGAGCTTTTGCCCATCATTGCTGAGATAAAGAACATGGTACGCCAAGCTCATTATTTGCAGAAACTGGCTAGCCTGGTTAAGGTCAGCGAGCGAAACTTGGAAGCTGCTCTCGCCAGGATTAAGTCCAGCCAGGCTAGGTACCAGGTTCGGGAGCCAAAGCCAGAAGGTATAGCACGCGCCTTGCAACCGCTTCGGTCCAGCCCCATCGAGGAGAATTGCCTGGCTCTACTTCTGCAGCACCCAGAGCTTAAGGATAGGCCTGAACAGCTTTTACCTGAATACTTCGAAAATAGTGAGAACCGTGAAATCTTTATCGCTTGGCAGCAGAGTGCTAAAATAGAATCACCTAAAGAGAAGCTCGAACCTATACTTCATGAGTACCTTGATTCCCTATTAACCAAGCACTTATTAAGTACTAAAATAGAGCAAAAATATGCTGATTATACTCTTCGTCTTCGAGAAGATTACCTTCGCTCTTTACAGACTAAACTAACAGATATATTAGCCCTAGAAGCCGAGTCAGGAGGTACTGCTGCCGAACTAGCTAAACTTCAGGAGCAAGGTATAGAAGTCAGCGTCCAACTGGGCGAGGTTTTTACTCAAAAAAGCCAGCGGAGGTTAGAACCAGGGGGGTGAGGGAATGAGTTCAAAAAACAATGAGGACAATACACGCTTCCCGCCACAGAACAAGGATGACGAGCAGATGCCTTCAGATGAAAAGCTACACGCTGAATCAGAAGAGCCAGATACCTTCCATAACCTTTTCCACGAATCTGAGGAGGAAGAGGAGACCGAAGATGTGACCGAGCCAAGTCCACCATGGCGTGAGGCAAGGCACCTTGAGATTGAGAAACCCGAGTCCACGACAGACTTAGAGCTAGAAACGCCTCTAGAGCAGGAGGTAGTAGATGACCCAGTTCGCATGTACCTGCATGAAATTGGCAGGGTGCACCTTCTCACCGCTGAGGCAGAAAAGGTTTTGGCCAGAAAGATGGAGGAGGGTAGACGCATCAAAGAGGTTAAACAAGGCTACCTACAGAGATATGGAAGAGACCCATCGGCAACTGAAATAACAATTGCTATACTTAAGGAGTTGTCTCAGGCTTCTACCACCATCCATCTCCTCCAAGAACAGCTCTACTTAACACCTGCCGCCAGCTTCATAGACAACATTTCTAACGCTAGATTGCGAGATAACATTGATGGCGAGATAAGCCCGCAACTAATCCTGGCAATCGCTCACCAGACAAATAGGTCTACATCTGAAGCAGAACAGCTTCTTATTGACCTGTCACTAAATATCAACCTGCTACCGAAGGAAGTCCTCGATGTTATCGGGGATAGCATCTCTCTAGCTGACATAGATAAGCTGGTGATAAAGCCTGATTTCATCGATTCCATTCAGGCTTATGAGAGGCAGCTCCAAGCTTACATAGAGAATATTGAGCAGGAGGCTGAAAAGGCAGAGAGCCTCCTCACTGAAGCCAACCTGCGTTTAGTTGTTAGCGTAGCCAAGAAGCATGTTGGACGAGGTATGTCACTCCTCGACCTCATTCAGGAGGGGAACATCGGACTAATCCGAGCCGTGGAGAAATTCGATTACCATAAAGGTTATAAATTCAGCACCTACGCTACCTGGTGGATTCGCCAAGCTATCACTCGAGCTATAGCTGATCAGGCTCGCACTATTCGCATCCCAGTTCACATGGTTGAGACCATTAATAAACTACTGCGAGTAAGTCGTCGCCTGGCCCAGGAATATGGGCGAGAGCCTACCGCCAAGGAAATTGCCAGGGAAATGGAAATATCTCCAGAAAAGGTCGGAGAGATAGTCAAAGTATCACAACTGCCGATATCACTAGAGTCGCCAATGGGTGAGGAAGAAGACAGCCACTTGGGCGATTTTATAGAGGACCGCAATGCTCTGCCACCGGCTGATGCTGCCTCTAGACAACTGCTCAAGGAGCAAATCGATGCTGTGCTATCTAGCCTTAGTCCTCGCGAGCAACGGGTGCTACAACTTAGATTTGGTCTTGAGGATGGACGAAGCCGAACCCTTGAGGAGGTGGGGAAGGAATTTAACGTAACCAGAGAACGAATTCGCCAAATTGAAGCTAAGGCACTTCGTAAGCTACGCCACCCCACCCGAAGCCGAAGATTAAAGGATTACCTGGAGTGATTAAAAAACTACCCGAACATCCCCATCAAATTCTTAGGTAGTTTACCTTTAATTCCCATCTTCATCAGCTTCCGCATCTGATGAAATTGATTAAGGAGCTGATTTATATCCTGTGGCTTTACTCCGCTACCCCGGGCAATGCGACGTCGGCGGCTACCATCAATAATATTTGGATTTTGCCTCTCCTCAGGGGTCATAGAAAGTATAATCGCCTCAACCTTCTTTAGCTGCTTCTCTTCCATGCCAGCAGGTAATTGCCTAGCCAACTGTGGTACGTTAGGCAGCATGTCTACCAGTTGGGCTACAGAGCCCATCTTTTTGATATCCCTGAGCTGAGACAGGAAGTCATCTAAATTGAAGCTGGCAGTTCGTACCTTCTTCTCCAGCTC
>Ga0224501_10001932_pt1 | contig 16154 bp, 12 predicted proteins | sample SF_Oct11_sed_USG_4_FD_169105 | JGI IMG/M metagenome (GOLD analysis project Ga0224501, IMG submission 169105) | Sediment microbial communities from San Francisco Bay, California, United States - SF_Oct11_sed_USGS_8_1 | ecosystem: Environmental > Aquatic > Marine > Sediment | place: USA... | reverse complement strand
ACTACTAACTAAGTTTTCTAAAAAAATGAATCCGAGTGAGTGACTAAGTCTGAGTCTGACCGTGGCGTGAAGTGAACTGTGAGTGTGAAGCAGTCAGTGAATCATTCAATTCTAGCAGCGGTCAGTGACATAGTGATAATATATTGTAAACACCCACCGGTTAATCGTTAATCATTAATGACTTAAGTTAATCATCACTCGGGTGATAGTGATACTGATGTGATAATCATGACATTGGATTGAGAGCGTTGGAATTACGTAGTTAGAACTTAGTTACTAGTTAGTGAGTTACTTTAAATACTACGGTTAGTGAGAAACTATGTACCCCGTACCCTGTAACCCGGTACCTCTGAAACCATCACCATGTACCCATATTCTTGATACCAAGTACCCCGTACTCGAAACCATGTACTATGTACCCCAAGCTCGAAACCATGTACCCCAAGCTCGAAACCATGATGTGCCAGTATCTTAGATAACACGTACTTCCATCAGAAATTTGTTTTAAAATTGAGGTGAAGGCCTTATCTTTTCAATGTAACATGACAGGGGAGAGACAAATAAACATTGGTGGGTTATTCTATTTTTTTGTTAAATTTCTTATGGAAGTGCATGGTTTCGAGGGTACAGGATAGATTGTTTCGAGCTTGGGGTACAGGGCACATGATTTCGAGGCTACGGCATACATAGTTTCGAGGCTACGGCATACATATTTTCGAGAGTACGGGTTACATGGTTTCGAGGGTACATGGTTTCGAAAGTACGGGGTACATGGTTTCGAGAGTACGGGGTACATAGTTTCTCACTTCCCCTTTACTATGTACGTATAAGTTAGTTGTGGATTGCAAATGTAGTTTAGACAGTACTACTACCACTAGTACTACATCTTGCTGAGTGTAGTCTCACAGTCACAGTTACTAAGTTGGGGTGAGATGTTAGAATTAAAAGTGCGCTATTTTCAGTATAACTTGCCTTTACCCTTTATTCACTGTCCAATATTCGGATTTTCGGTCCATGCTTGTTCATGCTATTCGCAATGCTGAGTTACTTGTGATCACACTTGCAATTTATTTTATTTGACCAAACACTAGGTCCACTTTCTCTCTGAATCCTATATATAACAAAATATTTGTAATTCGTTCGGTTATATACCAGTGCCACTTAAAATGATGGCAACTTGATGCTAGTCGGTGGTTTTGCCAGAAAAGGAACAACGGCTGACATTTAGGCCCCTGGAATACCGTCAGCGGTCACCTATTCCCAGTGTAGTTGCACTTTGTTGGACTCGCTTTTCTACCAACCAATCAATTTCCAACACAGCAGCCTGTGGTTGACTATTTTTCACATGTTGGTTGCAATTCTACAGACTGGCAACATGGATATGGGCCCAGTGACCTTGGTGGTCAAAGCACCAAATCATAGAATTGAAGACAAGACAATAGCAGGTGATATGGGTTGGACTGTACGGAAACTCAAAGAGCACATCTCCTCCATCTACCCTGAGAGACCGGTGAGTAGCAACTAGCAAGCACCTTAATTTTCTCCATCCTGATTCTTTTACTCACCATTATGTTGACGCTGCTAAGTTAGATGGAGATTAGCGTGGAGCTTTGTTAACGGGTCAGCTGTACCTCATGGTGCGACTTCCTTTTATTTTGAGCTAGGATTATGTGAGGAGACCGTCATGGCTGGGATTCAAACCCAGAGTCTCACGGTTGCTGGCCCAGCGTTCTACCAATGTGCCATCCCGCTATCCCTCCATCCCGCTACATTTCTTGAGCTCAGGATAGGATTGGTTTATGTGAATAACACACAAAAAACTGGGCTATAAGCATAGTGAAAAATTTTTGGTCCAGTAGCAGAAAGACAGCACCCAACAGATCAATTACAAGTTCTCATATTTGATTGAAAGTCTAAAAATTCGCCGATGCAAGCGAAGACTGGTCTAGCCCATGTGGTAGCAATGTGTACACTTAATGCACAGGCAGTAATGTCTGGGATTTTTTAGACGTTCCCCTTGTAACAAAAGGAGAAAGTATGAGTATCCCCATTTCTACAATAAATCAATCAAGCAAAACTGCTTCAAACCGGTGCAAAAGATTGTTTTCATTTGCAGCATGAGGACCAGCAGAAACTAGTGTATTATGGCAAACTGTTACAAGATGAGTCTTATCTCAAGGATGTCCTCAAACAGGTGCAGCTGCTCTCCATCATCATTATTTTATGCCGAGACTCACGCTGAACTGTTATAGTGTTCAAATAAATATCGTAGATGATACTTCACCTACGACAAAGTGATCACGATTTTAAGCGAACTTTCTGTTTCTAGGACAGCTATGGAGGTGCTCATACGCTACATCTAGTCTGTCCACAACACACGAAAGCAACGTCTAAACCAATCATCAACACCACTCAATTCACAGAACCACCTCAAACAGCAGAACTTCGCCAGCGTATCACTACCACATCCCCTCTGATACAATCACAACAATATAATGGGTAAGAAATCCACCAAACGAAATCCACGAACCAGGGCTTTTCCAAATGGGCAACCTTTGCTATAAGAAATAATGCTAGAAATACGTTTTGTGCCAATATTCCTTTTGTGAACCCACGCAGTCCTCCTTTCTATCTTGAGAGGTGCAATGGGCTGTGCTTACAGTATATACAGTGTTTATATACTCGGAACGGACTTAACATTTGACTTGCATGTTCGAAAAAAACCTATTGTCCGGGGCGGGGCTTCTTCAGCTAGGTGTGTGTATATGTTTATTGCTCTACGAAAACCTAGTGCGTTATAGTGGGAATAGAATTTGAGTATACAGGTTAGGCAATGGGATGCACCTGGTAGCAGCTGCTAGGTGAATGGGCACCCCTCAGTAGTTGGCGGTTTACTCTCAAGCCAGAATGTGACAATGCCACCAGCGGCAAGCCATCAGCCAGCCCACACCCCACCCCAGAGTTGGTGCAGCAGCTTCCGCTTAAGGACCCAAGTGGATTGGATGGTTTTTAAAATGAAGGGTAGGCTATTTCACTCTCGACCTGCGATGCTCAAAAATACGGATATCGAACTCTGCACCAAGAAAAGTGCTTTAATTTTCTTTTTACAGTTCCATGCCGAGCGCACCGTTGACAGCAGATCAGCTTGGTAATATGACAGCTCAGCAGAGACTCTGGATGCAAATGTACAACCAACAGATGACCCTCTACAATATGTAGTAAGTACTTACCTTTGCCTGTTCACGCGTTTGTCACTGGCACTGAAGGTCTTGGGTTTCGAGACAGCTTGTGCGTGGGATCTTTTTAAATTGCTCTCTTTCTCTCTCGCTCTCGCGCTCGCCCAGCAAGGATCAGGTAGCCGGGTCTCTTCAGAGCTGGGGCAGATGAGACGGTGAAGATGAGGAGGGGTATATCCTACTCAGTGACAGCGTTGCCGCTAGCTGGCTCTGTAAAAACATTTTCTCACACGGCCGTTAGTAGCTAAGGGACAACCTTTACTTACTGCACTAGATAGTTATCATTTTAGGTAAAGGCGCTCCATTGATATTTCCTCCCGTTGGCTTCTTTCCTGTCTGTGAACTTTTGTCTTTTCATAGCTACCAGCAGATGGCAGCCATGCAGACTCAAACAGAATCGCCAGTGAATGATACCACTCCAATAGAAGAGCCTGCTGCAGCTCCGCCTGGGCCGGCCGCAGCTGCCGCCGCTCCTGAGGCTGTTGTTCTCAATGCGCAAGGAGGTAAGTCAGGTTTTTTCCATCCAGATGCTTTTCGATTCGACTGTTAGTGGGCTTAAATGCTTGAATAAAATGAGATCATCATGTTTACATGAATGGCATCACCAGGCCAATGGGTTGTCTCAAGGATATTTCATGGTTTGCCCCAAAAGGTTGGAACACTTATATCTATGGCGTCGCGATCTGAATCCGATGAGGAAGAAAGCATGGACTGAGACACAAATTTGACTGCCGATATAACACCCGAGATTGTATCTGTGGTCATTGCTATTTCAGGTATTGATGCCGATGATGGTCAGCGCGATTGGCTGGACTCGATTTATTCCATTTTCCGACTGAGCATGCTCATGACGCTGCTTTACTTCTACACAACATTTGGACGCTTCACTGTTGTCATTGCCGCAACTCTGTTTTTCTATATGTAAGTCGACCCGCTGTATTTTTCCCTCATAGCTAGGCAAACCGTGAACACAATGGTAATCATTATTTCGAAATCTAGAGTTTGGCTGAACCGTTTGCCTTGTTTTTTCCAAACACAGCTTTAAACACTTTTAACAGCAGCATACAGTAAGCCCTGGTATTTAGGAGATGTTTGATGACCAGGATATGATTGATGTTGATCCCTACACATATAACCATATCGGTGAGTTTGTGATTTCTGTGAACCATGTCTAGATATTCTGTTCATCACCCTCTATTCTTGCAGAGCTCAGGGAGGAGTCTTGCGACTCTTCGCCATTCAACGCCGACGAGGTAACGCTGACCGGGTGGCCGCTGGAAATGTGCAACAGGAGCAAAACCGCGCAGAAAACCAGGTACGCAAACAATCGGTTGTGCTTGGTCGAGTATGTAAATGAGCGCCCATGGAATACTTTACTTTAGGCATTCAGTTCACTCACAAATCAGCCTGTACATGTGTAAATACTCTATCGGTACGACAAGTACGACATACCCTAACGATTTCTTGGTCATACTGAGTGTGAATCGAGTTTCTCAATCCGCACCATGATAGAAGAACTGCAAAACTGCGAAAGTGTAGCGGAGAATTGAAAAAGACTTACATAAAATGTTGGGTCAGCTTAGTACGAGCAATAACATTGGTCAGAAACCATCGTATCACAAGGTTGCTTACGAGTATACAATGAGTGAATGACTAAAACTTTTCGAAGCTTATCAATGCATAGATAGACTTTGCGACGGTACACACCGTAGCGCGTAATGCTTACATTTAACGATATAAAACAATTCCCGTTACTGAACTATTACGGCAACCTAAATCCCGTAACCGTGCTCAATTCGGAGTCGTTCTCTCTTACGCACAAGGTCTCTAATTTCGCTGGGTGTCCCCCCCTGCGCTTCCTCAATCGTTGGCGCCCCACTGACCGTTGCGTCCCTAGACTGGCTTGCTATATGAGATGCTGACATGGGTAGTACATTAGTCCATGACACCAGTGATTGCCTTCAAACTTATTTGATTGAACTAGAAAGAGGAAAACGTATTAGGCATCATCGTACGGAATTTTGAACGCTCGTCCGCATTTGCTCGCCAATGACCCCAATTCGGGCCGTTTCCCGTTTGCATATACGAAAACGCAATTCCGCAAACTCTATTTTTTATCTCAGTTTGGTATTATATAAGGCAGCAATATGGGTTCTCTGGGAGCTCTAGTCTTAGAGATGTAGTGTGTGATGTCTGTTAACCACTTACCTACCCAGATGGTTGGAGCCGGCTGAATCAACTGAGAAATGGAATTACCTATAGATCTTACATCTCTGTGTTAGTTGGTACAAGCTTTGTTTCAATAACCTTGTGGTTTTTTTTTATTTATAGAACAATGAAAATGAAGAACGAAATGGTAGCGAAGTGAGTTCTGATGAAGATGACAGTCCCGCTGAGGCGACACCAGCCAATCAGGAGTCTGCATTTATCTATAATGGCCGCATTGCCCTCACATTTATTTTCACATTTTTCTCCTCATTGATTCCCCAGAACCCTGCTGTAGCTAATTAAATCTTTGGGGCATTTTCTCGTCATACGTATGATTAGCAATTACTGTTATTGGAAGAGCTTCTCCTTATTTTCAGGAGAATTGATAGTGTTCTGTTGTGCCTCTGAGCCTTTAAGTTTCTGAAAGGATCACATTGAAAGCTGCCTACCCTGTAAGTGCCTTGGCTGTGGCACAAGGGAATACTGTCTTTTCTCACTTTACACCCATTTTACAGAAGGAAAAGGTTTCCTCTTGCCGTGGTTAAATACAATTTATGCTGTGTAAAATTTGATAATTTTGTGCTGGCACTCTCAATATTGAAAAACAATATATTCTTATAGCAATTAAATATGTTGACTTTTGGTGGAGAAAATGGTTGTTGGTCTTTATGAGGAAAGGTCCTAAAAACTTACACCTGCAGCATATGGGGTGAATCTAAGGACTTGAGAACCCAGCCTGTATAGCCACTTCATGTACCCAAGGTGCAGATATTTCAAAGATACATGGATCCAAGGCACAGATACATACCCAATGCAATAGATCTGCATTCCCGATATAATGGATTTGCATTGACAATGATTACTTACGACATTTTTATGGTTCTTACTTATTTATTATGTTAGGATCTTCTGCTCCGCAAGGGGTCAAACATTTGTGGCACTATCGACGTACTGACTGGTTTTTTTTAATTGTCCACAAATGTTGAACCTGATACTTTGAGAGTTTTCCGCTCTCGCGTCATATTTCCGCGCGCTAAAGCAAGCACCCAATCAATGACTCGTTATCTATTTTTAGCAACCAATGAAACAACCTCTATCAAATCTCCCTAGCGACGCCGCCATACTTTGATGCACCCGCGAGGTTACGTAGGGAAAGCAAATAATTGCATTATTGATTAGTTTTCGAGCACACAACACTTTCTACAATGTATGACGGCGAAGAAGGCAGTGATCAAGGGCCTAAGGGAACCTATGAAATCTATAGAGCGGAAGGAGATGCCTTATTTAAACAGGGAAACTACAAAAAAGCTATAGAAAGCTACACAGCGGTAGGTTGCTATCTAAAACAGCATGATTGATAGATCGTTGTAAACAAAAAACAAATGCAATAAGCTCATTGTGTTACAGCTTAGAACACTTTCGAGAACACGAGTAAATAGTCGAGCTTAAAAACCTACAGACTCATCGGTATGAATGGTTTCCAATATTCGTTACTGTGCCGCCCAAATAGCCAATAGTTCAGTAGTAGCGGGTAGCGACTTAGACAGTTAGACTGTAAATACCTAGACTGGGGTTTACACGAGCGGCAACCACCCGTCTGCCTCTTAAAAACCACGCAAAATGGCGGTGAAGTGGACGTCAGGTTCTGGTGATACAGCGACAGAATGTCAATCCTGCATGCGCTATTTCTGCAACGTCAGATAAGCGGCAACCGATGACAATGCAGCTTCGAATTTGCCGCTCTACCGAGTTCGGTTTGATTGGTCACTGTGCCTGTGCTGCTTGGAAAAATAGTTCATGCAGCGTCGGCTCATAGCGACACTGTGCCGCTGGATTGGCAGAAGTGGACGCCCATTTGAGCAGAGACAGTGGCACAGACAGCAGTGCCGCTCATGTAAACACTCTTGTGGTGTCGCTCTCTGCGCCGTCTGCCGCTCACCGCTGCCGTATCGCCCTCGTGTAAATCCGCTATAAACCGTGACAATAATTGTAAGTGTAATACAATATGACACATAGTGCTCATTATGTTACTAGCAACCAAATATGGGACCGATCTGGCTTTCTCTTCTGTACACATTTTGTTATTTTTTAGATGTGAAAGATTCCTGTCCTCTTTTCTGGACAATTAACTGTAAGACTGCACGGAGTTGTGCTCTAAATACATACAGCCATCGAGCTGCACTCGGATACCTGAGAATAATATTTTTTGTTAATTTCAGGCTCTAGAGTTGAGAGAGGGAGACAGGACGTGTTTGGTAGCAAGGTCTAAATGTCAGTTGCAACTCGGTGACAATGCGACTGCACTGAATGATGCAGAGGCTTCCCTCAGTGAGGACCCAACTTATCATAAGGTAAACACACAGGGAGAGAAAACTTCTTCTGAGAAAGACAGCTCAAGGTTAAATACAGTATTATTATTTTCAATTTATTTACACATCCCTTGAATTAAATAGTGGGTTAGATGGAATAAGATGTGGTTGTATGAGTTTTGATCTTTCGCAGAAATTTCTTATGAGAGCAGAGCTGCAGCTGTAATTTCAATGTTTCCATGAGAGAGTCTCTGTTCTGAATTTTAAAGGTGCAATGGGGTATACATGTGGATTGTCTTAGGCTTAATGTGAATGCTGGTTGACTTTTGCATTGACCTGCGGTATAGTACTGGTACCAAGGAGCTGATTTTGCCATCCTATGATGACCTTTAAAATATGGCTTTCGCTCAGAGAGAAGGACACGGTGCTCGGCCATCCCAATTCGGTAGACCTCTTTAGCCTGAGGTTCGTTCTGAAGTGCATGGTAGGGGCTTAGAGCTAGGTGACGAGCTCATATTCACACTGGGAGTCCAACAGGCCAAATCCATGAACCCACAATGCTTCAATTTCGAGAGGAATGGTCTAGCTACTGAACTATCCCACTTTAAGATAAGATCCCGTTATACCTCCATTCTCGCAAACTTATCGCGATCTCCCCTGAAGCAAAAACTAATGATTTCTTGCTGGAAAAGATATGTACTGAAAGTCCAATCACCAAGTAACTATCTAGAGAGGCATTATGAAAACTGACCATGTTTCAAATGAACTAATAAGTTCACTGAAAGCTTGGTAAACAAAGGCATTGAGTTTAGAAAACTTTCTTTCTAGTTTCAGAATCCTATTACATTTGGTCACAAATCAATGAAACTTTTGAATTCCTTATAAAAGTTGTTATTTATAGTAGAGTCAAAACTACAAATAAGAATACAAGGATTTTGTTAATTAGATCAACTTGCTGGCAGTCAAAATGGTCATCTTTGGACTTGCTAACTCCCGTGGGATTGGAAACTACTTAGTTACCATATATTTATAAACCCATATCGTATGTCTATGGTTAATAATAATCTTTGTTTACCGCACTTCTGTCATATACCAGCGGTACCAGGCTTCTACAGTTCTAGAAAATGGTCTCTGAATTTGCTGTGTCGTACATCAAGTATTACTGGCTAATTCAAGCGCACATTCGTCTATGCTTGCTAGCCCCTCAATTCGAAGGTGCCCCAAAACTTGTGCTTATTTAAAAAAAAATCTTGTGCTGTTATGATGTGACCCCAAACTGTATTGTTTTTATCCAAATGATTTATCAAATCAATCCAGATTTTTATTTTCAAAGACTATACGCATCTAAGGATCTTTTGCTCATCGTTTTTTTAGGGAATCTTCGCTAAAGCAGAAGCTCTTTACTGCAAGGGAGAGTTCGAGTTGGCACTTGTTTTTTATCACCGTGGCAACAAGCTCCGTCCAGAACTGCAGGAGTTCAGACTCGGAATACAGAAAGCAAAAGAAGCTATAGACAACGCTGTTGGAAGTGAGTAGTCATTTGTGTATAGCTTCAGTGTTTATACCATGCTAAGAAGAATGACTTCAAAATACGGGTTTACAAAACAGGGGGTGTTTATACAGTCAAAGAAGTCATTCAATTGATTGCCATGGAGATTTCAAGGTCTTGTGATGTTGCTATACGGTAGTAAAGGCTGAATTGAGGTGAGATAACGCTCATAGCTGATGATCTCTGTTTTAGCTCCACAAGCTTGTACTCTGACCAAGGAGGGAGATTTATCATTCTTCGCCAAACAGGATGAGGTACAGAAAATTTCCTAAAATAAAGAATGAATTAAATTACAGACTCTTGCCAAGGGTGTTATGCATTTCTAGATATAAAATCCATGTTTTAGAAGCAGAAAAACAAAAAAGCAGCAGCTAGCTACACATATGGTAGAGCAGCAATCAAAAGTGATCAACGAAAACGACCTCCACCCAAATCTGGTTCTAACAAGACAGTCAAACAGCTCCTCGGAGAGTTCTACGGCGATAAAGAATTTTTGGAAAAGCTTCTGAAGGAGACCGGTAGGTTTAACAATGAGGTGCTGTGCGTGGATTCTAAATATTAAACCAAATACATGTATGGGGCCATTTTGTTAAGAAGTCAACTGTAGTGCACGACAACCCTCTCTTGTACCCTCTGCAATGGGCAGACACCGTTAAAAGTTTGACTATTGGTGGTCTCAAATGTCCAGGCTTTTGACAAATGCAGCCAAGTCTAGTCGCGCTAAAAGCAGCTGACTACCAGGCTGGACCAACCGAGCTGTCAGCCGGCGTACCTGGGTGCAATTACAGTATTATGACAGGTGACGTTATTTCAGTCACCAGAGGTGTCTTTTATTGTAACGTTCTTCAATTGAGAAAACATATCCAGAAAAAAACTAGGCTCGACCAAGAGCCTGCGCCAAAAGCTCAGATCAAAAGCTCTGCCGTTTAAAACCAGTATATATTTACTATAGCCATAGTCATAGCCATACTCTCCGTTATTGTCTAAAATGGGTACAACGAGGGTTTCATGTTCTCTAGACACTAACACCAGAAATGGCCAGCAGATTTATGACTTGGCCTGCGATGGCTTGCATTATCTGGACACTAGGACGGATTTCTGGAGGCAGCAGAAGCCAATGTACTCGCGTAAGCGAGAAAAGCAGGAGAGGCTCAATGGAAAACAGAAGAAAGGAAATCATGAGGAATATGTTATCAATCAGCTGGAGAAAATAGACCAAGGTAATAAAAGGCTGGGTTTGTATTATACTCTTAATTTGATTGGAATAGCGGCGCGAGACTGTACCCTGTGAAGTAATGGCCAACGTGTCTACTGACCAATCTGATTCATTGGCATGATTGGATTTTTTTATCCATATAGTGCAGTATACCTTACATCTACCTTGATGATCAAATCAATTATTAGATGTAAACATCTCTCTAGAAGCTTTCGGTGAGACAATTTTGTTTATTCTCAGGTTTGGTTAACCAAGTATAGAATACTTAGGTAACATGGCAGGACATCACGAAATTGTGTTTGATCCATACTTTTTTATCACAAAGACTGACATAATAACACTCATTAAAAACGACAATTGAGATCGATATTCTCAGGTGGTAATAATAGTTCCCCATTTTCTCATCGCCTATAGAACCGTAGAGGCTGCCTGTCTACGTATGTGTCCTAGGTAAGGTAAAGGTTGTCCTTCAGCCAGTGGCGGTGTAGGCTAGTGGCTGTTAGGGAGCAAACTTGTACAGGCAACGGCGTAACGGAACCAAGCTGCCACTTCTCTTCCTTATTGCTTTCCCCTTTTCCAGCTCTGAAGATAGCCAGGTTCCCATTCGCTGCTGGGTGAACAGAGAGAATGTTTGAAAAATCCCGTGCACAAGCTTCTTCAACACGGGACCTTTTATGCTTCGAACGCTCTACCCACTTAGCCACAGCACCTCCGGACATGTGCATTCTGTTTTTTTACTATAGAACATGCTGATGGGGAATACGAGGCTAGCTTAAAACGGGCACAGAAGTTACTCACCTATGTGCAGAACCTTAATGACAAAGACGTTTTCAATCGCAAGATGATCACGGCAAACATCTACAGTTGTATTGGTAATGCTCATCTGGAGATGGGTAATTTCAAGAAAGCTTTAGAGAATCACAACAAAGACTTGGATGTATCTAATGAAATGTGAGCTCCATATGCTATTCTTTCTACCTGTGTCCTCTATTTTTGGCAACATTCAAATCGGGAATTCAAAGGGTGTCATGCAGTTAGTTTCTAGGTTATGGGTCAGTGAGATTATTAGGTTATATTGAATTGATATAACATGTAACTGTAGAAATAAAGCCTATCGAGCCTCTAGGCTCCTCATGAGTATGTTCCTTATGTAAAATTTGAACTGAACTCGCTGACATGTCCCTTGTTTCAGGACATGCTGAAAAAAATAGAAAACTCATGGTCAGTGCATCCCACAATGCTACAAGGTTCATAGGATTGATATTAGCACAAATCATTTATAAGGCCTAAATTTTTTTGAAAGATTGGTAGAAACATAACTTTGTAAAATTTCCTGTTGTGATTCCTTATTAAGAATGTGATCGTTTTATTATAAATGTCCCTTGAACTGGACTCTGTTTGCTGGGTTGGCACTGTTTCCTGTGAATCATTGCAGAGAGAGTGAGGATGGGAAGTCAAGAGCTCTGGATAACCTCGGCAGGGCTCATGCTAGGTCGGGAGAGTATAACAGAGCTATAGAGGTATGTCTTATAACCCGATTCTGCTCATTATTAAGGTTTCCTTGATCTAAAATAAGATCTTCTTGTTTTACATGGACATCACTGAGCCAATGGCTTGTTTTCGGAGTGGTCCACGGTTTGTCCCATAGAGTTAGTACTTCATTTAATGTCAAGATCCGAATCCGACGAGGGAGAAAGCCAAAATTGACACACAAATCGAGGTTGGAATCAAACCCACTGCATCTGGTCTAAAGCCATTTCTCCCCATATGTGAGGTGGAGATTAAAGTAAATAATGTATGAATGTACACAGCTAACCCTTAGCAGTAGCTTCCTAAACTTTCTTATCCTTTTCTACTCAGCAGCCGAGAATAATGTGGCTCTCTTCAACCTTATTGAAGTATGTTTGCAGTTACATATTCTAAATTATTGGGCAAAACGGGTTTTTGTTCTACTCACTCTTACCCAATGTTATTTTTACAAGGTATGGGAAGAGAAACTACCCACTTCAAAATCTGCCCTTGAGTCGGCTTGGCTGTATCATGAAATCGGTAGATGCTATTTAGAGACAGGTCGGTTCGAAAATGCGAGGGAGTACGGAGAGAAATCACTAGAATCAGCAGGAGAAGCAAATGATGATGTATGGAGATTGAATGCTAGTGTACTTGTGGCACAATCTAAAGGTAGATATGGCGGATTTAGGTCTTCAGTTAGCGGAAACTGTTCAGCTAATGCGGTTGAAGACACCGGTATTATTCCACCATAAATCGTAACTGGTGAAAAACAGGTATCTAACCCGGTAACTTCATAATGACAGTGAAGAGGTCATACCACTGGTGGAAATAAAGAGCTATAACACTTTTAAAGATCATTATATACATTCACTGCCATTACTAGCAGTGTGCACCAGGTGTCGAAGTTCAACATGGGCACAAAGTGAATATAACAAAAACCATTTGTCATTTTAGTGAAACAGAAGGATTACTCAGGAGCGGTGGACACATTCACACACTGTTTAGATATTGCTCAGGCAGTAGGTGATTATTCTGCGGAATCCGCTCTTAAACGAGCCCTAGACGATGTCAACAAAACTATAGCACAGGTAATACTGCAGGTATATATTTGGGCACTAGTACGAGGTATACAAAAATTGCCTTTCCGCATACTTTGTACATGGCAATATGCCTTATCTGTTTCGCTGAACCAATCCAGCGTGCGCCACGGACTCTCAGCGAGAATGTCATGTTTATTACACTTGTTATTCAGGAAAATAAGGAGGAGAGACAGGCCAGTCCATCTAAGCATACAGAGGAGCCAACACCGGTAGAAAATTCTGGAGAACAGAAAGAGGAGCCAGCTGAGCAGCCAGCAGAGCAAGAGGAGTAAACTCTCTTGTGTCACTGACTCAGCGTACAGACATGCCGTCGATCTGAGGAAGACAGGCTTAACTACCGGCAAGCGGCAGTATGCACTTGGCATAGGGGGCACAACTCCGAATGGAATCTCTGTAATGCATTTTGTTGAATCTCTATTATGATATTATTGTATAAACCTGAATACAGTGAGTGGGAGATAATAATTTATTTGCATGTTTAAGATTACAGTGAATATAGACGTCGCCATTATCATCAATCATCACCTCCTAATCTTGTCGGGTTCGTAGAGTTCTAGTTGTTACTTTGTCTTTTTCACTACAAACAGTTTAAAACACTAAATATAGTGTTCGCCTTCAGCTACACACCCAATGCGGTATCACAAATTCAAGCCATAAAGCTAGACATGATCAACCGCATTCACGAGCTGCGGATATTGGGTGCATTTGCATGCTCGGCTTTTTCGCGACCGAAAAGCGCGATCCAAAAAAGCGCCTTTCACTTTCGGTCTTGATCTGCGACCGAAATCACGCGAACAGATCCCGCGACCAAAAGTAGGCATTAGTGTAGTAGTTTAGGCAAATGTCAAGGTCACCACTAAGAGACTTGATCACCATGTTGGGATAACGAATCGCGAACAATTGTTCGGCTCTAACCGAGTAGGGGTTGAGAGAGGACAACTCTAATTCGATCGAAATCCATCCTGAACTCAACTGGACTTCTTCACCGCGATCGTGTGATCGCGAATGCACCTATTAATGTTTAGGTTTTCCATAACTAGATGTATACTGTAAGGGAGGTGAAGTCAGGCATAACCCAACATACACTAAGGAGTTTCAATAGCAAACAAAACTTACATGATGTGTACAACAGCGCCCCATCCAGAGACAGCATCCCTGTCTACGGCGTTCATCAGTGCCTGACTGATGGTCTCAAAAAGCTCATCAGGCTCCTGCAACAGACACAAGACCATAAAGATATAAGCAAAAATTCTCATCGACTGCTCACATGCTAGTAGTACCGAAGGCGATGAGGGAGAGGTTCATGAACCAGCAACAACGTCTTGCTACTAAAACACCCAATAATTCCACATATATGTAACATGCCCGGTAACCGTGCATTGGCTTGTCTGACTGAATATTGTCACTCACCATATCGGGTTTGTAAAGCGACTCGCACATGCCATACATCTGTTCAGAACATGTGCCGCTAACAACAAAATCATCCACCAGCATGGGACAGCCAATGAGATCCATCGAGGCCACAAATGGCTTGTCTGTCTTTGGGTCCAATCCAACAATTACTGGCTCAACAAAATAGGGGCCGAACCTGCAGAGCAAAACATTGGAGATTGATAACGGAGACGGCGACAAATTGAATCTCACACTGGTGGTATGGGGTCATGTTTTTATATCTGTGAACGTTTTCTAAAACCTTGATTGGTTCGGTGTGTGAAATACTAAATGTGAATTCGGGAAGTGCTTTCAGTAAGTAAAGACTATCCTATATCTTTCCGCATAATTCACAATTAAGTTTTCGAAACGATCCCCGACTCAGTTTTGGACTATTGACATAAAGTCCTTTATGTCACTGTTGAGATAGAACTAATTCTGGGTTCCGAGAAATTTCTAAAGATTATTGGCTCGCTGCAGGCAATGATAAAAAGTGAATTATCTGCGCTTCTGGAGTAACAATGAAAGCTTTTGCATATTGTGGGTATTACACAAAATACTACCATGGATGTGGATTATATTACGAGTTTATTTCAATAAATGCCACGCCACTGACAGAACTGAAGGGAAAACTGTAAGCAAGCCATTTCATGACCAGTGTTACGGATTTGTATTACTGTATTATTGGAATTATCACTCACCTACGCTCATAGAGTAGGTTTGACACCATACTCATAAATGTGTGTGGTTTAATATGTCTATTCTCTCGCAGCTCATATAGGTTAAGTCTGAACTTTAATTTTTGTGAGCTACAATAAAAGAGGGAAACAATGGCAGTTTTGAACATTTTGAACACAAATTCTGACAATAAATAGAACTGTATTGGATTATGATCCAACCAATGTCACTGAAAAGGAAAGTAAATGCCAAGCCAACAGAAGACTGTGAGGACAGGGGCCAACAAATGTTGTCATTTAGTTGTTTTCAATCGAGAAATCTTTCAAATTAGCTTACTTTAGCTACTGTCTTGATCAGCATGCTCTGGAACACAAACTTGTTAAAGGGGTTATGACACGGTCGATGGTAGACGCACTTTCAGAGTCCATGTTCCCCATTCTTAAAGATAAAGTCTCACCAATGTCAACTTTCAGCACGCCCCTTATCGCGTATATGAGCTGATAAGAGCATACTCGGTTACCTAGAATAGGCTGAGGCGAGCCGAGTGACGTCATGACCGAATGCAGGGCCGTTTTGTTTTGATTGAAACGTAATGCCGGGAGTCATCCCTATAGCCTCTAGGCAAGTTTTGATGTTTTTCACGATGTTTTTCTCTATTTCAATAAAGATCGAATGTACACTCCATATTATTGTGCAAAATGATGTTTCTCACATGATTCACAACGAAAATCGGACAAAAACAATCAATTTTATGAGCACTGGTTGATTAAAACTCGGCATTGAGAGTATATCAGGGGGACATAAAGCCCTCAGGTGAGCCCCATTTTCCACACGCACACCAGTCTCCGTTCGCTGTTCGACTTTTAAGAATAGCGACTCTTTCCTTGTTCAGTGCGTCAAGTGCAGCATGCTCGG
>Ga0224501_10001931_pt1 | contig 16163 bp, 14 predicted proteins | sample SF_Oct11_sed_USG_4_FD_169105 | JGI IMG/M metagenome (GOLD analysis project Ga0224501, IMG submission 169105) | Sediment microbial communities from San Francisco Bay, California, United States - SF_Oct11_sed_USGS_8_1 | ecosystem: Environmental > Aquatic > Marine > Sediment | place: USA... | reverse complement strand
TAGCTTCTGCCAAACCCAAGGGAGAGATGCCTAAGGGCCCGGGGAAAGAGGAAGGAGAGGGCGAGTCAGAGTTCGACTAGAACATTCTCCGATTCAGCGTTCCAGTGAGAGCGGGTATATGGCGGAAATCCGGGAGGTCCCTACCGAAGGTTGTCATTTCGAGAGAGCTAGCTAGCCAGAGAAGCCGCTAGTTTGCGCGCGCTAAGACCTCCGAGCGCTTTCGCCCTGGTCCTCTGCGTGTCTACTTCAATCTTTCTACGCAGCCCCCCTGAAAATCATCAATTTGCGAGAGGTTCTACCTTCTAGATTCGATACCCCCTACCCCCCTCCTATTTTCTCCCTTCTAGGATAGTGCTCAGCTGAGCAGCGTCGAGATCCTCTCATAGCGCACTAGATGGTGTTAAGGCCCTCTCTGGGACGCTGTTTTTAGGAATGATTTCACTCCTAAAAACGATACCCCTAGCATTTTTCATGTTCTCGCTCCTACGAAGAGGCCCGTACCTGTCACTATGAGGCTGCTGATGGCTCTTCAAGCGACTTCTAGACTTTGCTCATCACTGTGGATCGGTGGTTTGCTGATAGTCTTTTCACCTTTCATAGCTTCTAGCAACCCGATGTCATGCGACGGCATGTACTGGCTGGGTGCTGGCTTCTTCATTGATGATCTACCTGACGTTCCGCCTAGAATGCGAGAAGTCTCAAAGGGATAGGTTGGCTGGTGGAGCAGTTCTGAATAGCGCGAGCTCAAAATGGTAATCGAGAAGTGATCGGATGAAGAGCTAAAGTTGATGATGACTGGAAAGCTGAGGCGGTAGTGTTACTTACCTCGCCCGAATTTCATGTTCTCAGGAAGAAGGATACCCCCTCTACGCTGCAAGAGAAACCAAAGTATGAACTTGAACGCATCGCCAAAGGGGAAGAATAGTGTCGACGGTGGGAGTCTTTTTCAGCTATAAGGTGGAGAGGTTTGAAACCTCTCAACCATTGTCGGGCTAGGACTAAGGTGACACAAGGTCTCAAACCTCTCTGAGGCATAGTATGGAGAGACCCCTTATGTTTCTTGGCATTATGTGGTGATATGTTTGGATAACAGGCGTGCGGACTTAGAGCATGGAAGAGCATACGGAGGATCTGGGCGCTGTCCATCTTGAAGGGAACACGATTGGCATGAGATGAAAAACCCTTATATTAAGCTGATTGCGCATGACATTTCGATATGATTACAGAAAAACAGGACTCTGCGGTTCGCAGCAAACCAGAGGCTGATCAAGCGAAGAAACCGCCGAAGCGCAGAAGGGCTTCTAGGAAAGTGAGGATGCTCGAAGAGGCATTAGAGGCAGAACAGGGGAAGTCAAAGGAGTATCTTAGCCGGTTGAAGTACTTGCAGGCTGACTTTGACAATTACAGGAAGCGCATGGTGAGGGAATTTCAAGAGGTAACTCAACGAAGCAACGAGAGGTTGATTGCGAGCGTTCTTAATGTTGTAGACGATCTTGAGAGGGCTATTGAGACAGGAAGAAAGACAGAGAACACAGATGCTCTTTTGGAGGGCGTTGAGATGGTTTATAAGAATCTGTACGGATTATTGGAAAGAGAGGGATTGACGAGGATCAAGGCTATTGGGAAGCCTTTTGATCCGAATATGCATGAGATCCTGGCAAAAGTGCCAACAGACGATCATGACGATGGGATAGTAATAGAAGAGGCTCGAAAAGGATTCATCTTCAAAGGCAAAGTCATGAGGCCGAGCGTCGTGATGATTTCGTCCAAAAAAGAAGGAAGTGAGGAGAAATGAGTGAGACTAAGTCGAGAGAAAGGATTCTGGGGGTAGACCTAGGAACTACGAATTCCGCCGCTGCAATTATGGAAGCTGGAAGACCAGTCATAGTTCCAAGTGCGGAGGGACCCACCATAGCTGGCAAAATGTTCCCATCAGTAGTCGCTTTCACAAAGGACGAGCAGCTTCTCGTAGGGGAACCAGCCAAGAGACAAGCTGTGACAAACCCTGAGGGGACAATTTTTGAGATCAAGAGGAAGATGGGAACAGACTATAAGGTCAGGATCCACGGCAAAGAGTACAGTCCTCAGCAGATCTCAGCCTTCATCTTGCAGAAGATAAAGAGGGATGCAGAGACATTCCTCGGCGAGAAACTAAGCAAATGCATAATCACTGTTCCCGCTCACTTCAACGACAATCAGAGGCAGGCAACAAAGGACGCCGGCGAGATAGCAGGCTTCGATATCGCAAGGATCATAAATGAGCCAACAGCTGCGTCGCTGGCCTACGGTCTGGACAAGCTGGACAAGGAGATGAAGATCATGGTTTTCAGCTTCGGCGGCGGGACCAACGACACAACGATAATGGACTTCGGGGGCGGTGTCTTCGAGGTGCTTGGCACCAGCGGCGACACCCAACTTGGCGGAACAGACCTGGACAATGTCGTCATGCAGTATCTCCTCGAAGAGTTTCGCGCTCAAACGGGCATCGACCTGAGCACCGACAAGATGGCAATGCGAAGGCTGAAGGAGGCAGCTGAAAAGGCGAAGATAGAGCTTTCCACCCTAACGACGACGGATGTCGATCTCCCGTTCATAGCCTCCGACAGCAGCGGGCCAAAACATCTGCATAGCACTCTGAATAGAGCTAGACTTGAACAGCTAACGCTACCGATTGTTCAGAAGATCAGGACTCCTATCATGCGAACGCTCGCAGATGCGAAGCTTGAGCCAAAAGACATAGAGAAGATCATTCTGATCGGCGGCCAAACTAGGATGCCACTCGTGAGTAAGTTCGTGCAGGACCTGATGGGCAAACCCGCTGAACGGGGCGTGGATCCTATGGAATGTGTTGCAGTCGGGGCAGCCATCCAAGGAGGAGTGTTAGCCGGCGAGGTAAAGGATCTTCTATTGCTCGACGTGACGCCCCTTTCGCTGGGTGTAGAAACGCTCGGCGGAGTCTTCACGAGGGTTCTAGAAAGAAACACAACAATCCCAACAAAGCGGAGTCAGATCTTCTCTACTGCAGCTGACTTCCAGACCACCGTAACCATCAACGTGTTACAGGGGGAGAGGGCGATGGCGGCGGACAACATCTCCCTTGGCATGTTTAATCTGGCAGGAATACCTCCCGCGCCTAGGGGTGTCCCACAAATCGAGGTGACCTTCGATATCGATGCAGATGGTATACTGAACGTTTCAGCCAAAGACTTGGCTACGGCCAAAGAGCAGAAGATCACCATAACAGCGTCGACAAAGCTCTCAGAGAAGGAGAAGGACCGCATGATGAGTGAGGCGGAGGAGTTTGCCGAACAGGACAAGGAAAGGAAGGAGGAGGCCGAGGTCCGCAATAATGCCGATTCCCTGATCTACACCACCGAGAAGACCAAGAAGGACCTGTCTGATAAGCTAGGAAAGGACCAAGTAGAGAAGATCGATAAGGCGGTCGCCGAGCTGAGAGAAGCCCTTAGCGGCAAAGATATCGAGAAGATGAGGGCCAAGAACGAAGAGTTGGCGAAAGTTCTTCAGGAAGTTGGCACCGTTGTCTACCAACAAGCGGCAGCGAGGGGAGCGGAACAGAGGGAAGCTGAAGAAGCGAAAGAGCCCAAAGAAAAGGTTGTAGACGCAGACTACGAGGAAGTCAAGTAGGACAAGACTAGGTTTGGGTCACTCATAGATGAGCAGCGGCAAACGGGACTACTACGAAGTCCTGGACGTTCCCAGAGATTCGACGAAGGAGGACATAAAGAGAGCATACAGAAAACTGGCTTTGCAGTATCACCCAGACCGAAACAAATCACCAGAGGCCGAGGACAAGTTCAAGGAGATATCAGAAGCATACGCCGTTCTTTCCGACGACGAGAAACGAAGACAGTACGACCAGTTTGGCCTGAACGGCATAAGCGGAAGGTACACTTGGGAAGACATATTCAGAGGAGCCGACTTCGACAGCATTTTCAGAGATCTGGGCTTCGGCGGATTCGGTAGCATATTCGACATGTTCTTCGGCGGCAGAGCCCGAAGGAGATACGGTCCAAGCAAGGGAGCAGACCTACGATACGATCTTGCAATAAGCCTCGAAGAGGCCGCCTTCGGCCTGAACACGGAGATAGATGTACCAGGCCCGGCGGTCTGCGAAACATGCAAAGGCACTGGAGCGAAACCGGGAACAGGCCCCAGAACCTGCCCCAAATGTAACGGCACGGGTGAGATAAGGCACACCAGAAGCTTCGGCTTCACCCGCTTCACCGAAGTGGAAACCTGCAAAGAATGCGGTGGAAGAGGAATCTACATAGAGAACCTATGCGGAACCTGCAAAGGCACGGGAACCGTTCAACGCATCCGCAAGATAAAGCTGAAGATCCCTCCAGGCATCGATGATGGGTATCAGCTCAGGCTGAGTGGAGAGGGAGAACCTGGGGTCCGAGGCGGACCAAATGGGGATCTATACGTTCCTATTCACGTGAAAACTCACCGCCTGTTCAAGAGAAGGGGAGACGACCTTCTTTGCGAATCCTACATAGGGTTCACCCAAGCAGCGCTAGGGACAAGCGTCAGTGTACCTACCCTTGACGGAAAGGCTCGGCTCAGGATTCCGGCTGGAACTCAAACCGGTACACTATTCCGATTGAAGAGGAAGGGGATGCCTCATCTGAACGGATGGGGTCGGGGAGACCAGCTTGTAAGGGTCATTGTTAGAACGCCCACGAAGCTGACCCGGCGACAGAAAGAAATCCTATCCGAATTGGCGAAGGAGACGAATGAAGAGGTCACATTCGGATAACAAGCACATCTATAGCGCGCGCTAATCATCATCTGCTAAACCAATTCTAAACTCAGCGTATACCGGATAGTGATCTGACACTTCCAGAACCAGAGTGCTGTTCAGCTCATATTCTTCGTCGAAGTAGAACACCTTTGCACTGTGCTCGACATATTCATGGCTGTACGTAGCATTGACAAGAACTATCCGGTCATAGGTGTAATCTGTCTTTGTCATTGTGTCCATTTCGTTAGTAATCACCCAATAGAACTCTGAAGCTTTGAAAGGGTTTGATTGATCATCTTCATCAAAGTATCCTCCATCCGCGTTGAAATCTCCTAACACTATTATGTCCTTCTCGTCCGGATCCTCCGATAGGATGGAGGAAAAAACATAGGTAAGATTGCCTATCTCCGAGTAAGCATCGTCTGGTTTTGTATGAATCCCTACAAGTGTGAAGTCGAAGTTGCCGCTCCTGAAACTGACTATATAGGGTTCTCTCTCAAAGACATCGCTAACATCATTGTAGACACGGTCGGAATCCTCGATAATCTCTACAGTTCTGCTGTTGTAGAAATATGCATAGGCCTCTTTGCTAGTGGTTCTTCCTAGCCTTTCACTCCTGACAAATCTGTATTCTGGTCCTTCGATCTCGTTTATCATCTGAAGGAAATATGGGGCTGTCTCTTCTTCAGCGTCTCTTATCTCCTGGACAAGAACGATATCAAATTCCCTTACAACATCGACAAGAACTTCCATAACGTAGTCTTTCTGTCTCTTGGCCTCCCCGAAAATTTGGATGTTGAACGCAGCTATCTTGATTGTAGACGGCTTTTCCTCAGCTGCTCCTTCTCTCTGCTCCAGCGCTACATAGCCAGAAACAACCACTACAATAGCGATAAGAACCAACCCAAGAAACGTGTTCCTTTTCATCTGTACCAGCCTGATAGATAATCCCACATTCGTGTTCTTGAATCTAACCTTCTCTATTCAGTTAAGTAAGTCTCGTTGCGTTCTCTGCTTTGACGCTCACTGAATTTGACCCTGCCCCCACAGGCACAAAGCTTCATATTCGCGCAAAAGATTTTGTATCAACCCTTATTCAAAAGGGTGGAATATGCCCGTTCTCGATCACAGGTTCGGCCAGACAACCATAGCGAAAGTGAGCACCTCGGATGAATTGAGGCAGATGTTGGTTGACCCTTGGCTCGAATCCGAGACCATCATCATTAAACCGAACTGGGTTTCCGGCGAGCCGGCGGATTTCACCGACTCAGAGACCTTGAGGATGATGCTAGAGGCACTCGACTCCCACATCGTGGTCACGGAGTCCCACTGTCTAGCTAGCTAGCTAACCATTCCTTGCCCTCCTCCATAGAGGAATTTGGGTGGGGAGAGATATCTCCGAGCTCTACATTCTCTCCAATGCGGTACAGGAAACCCGGCGTTGCACCGTCATGCTTGATCTTTTGTGAGACATGTTTAGTCCCTTCATTTGAGATGCCAACGTGAACCGAAATGCTAACAATTGTTGGCCTATGTGAGAAAACTCTCGCCAAATCGCGATCCTGTGTGATAGTGCTTCCTTTGCGAAGTGTCGTCAGCTTAAGAGGCGAACCGTGATACTAAGTCTCGCGGTAGTCAACCTCTCTTATTCTAAGCGTTCCGTTACCATCCTATCAACCTAGTCGGAGAATTCTCCCCAACTCTGTCTAGGTAGCTCTTTGGTGGACGAATGCTGGTGAATTGTCCGTATGCTCTTTTCTTGTTGAAGAATCCAAACATGAGAACAATGAAATATCAGAAATCAAAAAAAGAGGGAATTTAGTAGGGAGGCATGCCGCCGTAGCCGCCCATCCCGCCTGGTCCGCCAGGTGGAGTAGGCGGAGCTTTCATCCTTCCTGATGCTATGACGTCGTCGATTTTGAGGATCATTGTAGCAGCTTCGGTTGCTGACTTGATGATCTGCTTCTTAACGGCCAAAGGTTCGTAGACTTCTAGTTTCTTCATGTCTTTGACTTTGCCTTCGAAGACATCAACACCAGCCCATGTCTCACCCTTGTCGTGCCGTGCTCTGAGCTCAGATAGTATATCTATGGGGTCTAGACCTGCGTTCTCACCCAATGTGATTGGCACAGTCTCTATAGCTTCGGCGAATCTTTGAACTGCCAGTTGTTCCCTTCCTGGGAGGGACTCGGCGTAGTCTCTCAGGGCTCTGGATATCTCGAGTTCTGGTGCTCCACCACCAGCTAACGCTTTGGGTTCTTGTACCACATCGCGGATCACGCTGAGAGCGTCGTGGATTGAACGTTCAGCTTCGTCCACGATCCGTTCAGTTCCACCTCGGATTAGTATTGCAACGGATTTTGGATTCTTGCATCCCTCGATGAAGGTCATCTTGTCGTCGCCTATCTTGCGCTCCTCAACGAGCTTAGCGTAGCCGAGATCGTCCTCCGTGAAATCGTCAAGGTTCGTGATGACTCTGCCGCCGGTTGCCTTGGCAAGCTTTTCCATGTCAGACTTCTTCGCACGCCTGATAGCCGAGACTCCGTTTCTAGCGAGGAAGTGCTGGACCATATCGTCTATGCCTTTCTGACAGATGACAACAGTGGCGCCTTTTGAGGTTACTTTGTCAACCATCTCTCTGAGCATGTTCTCTTCTTCATGAAGGAATGCTTCCATCTGCTCTGGTGTCTCTATGTTTATCTTTGCGTCGAACTCTGTTTTCTGAACCTCGAGTGCGGTATCTATGAGAGCGATCTTTGCTTCCTCTACACGTTTAGGCATGCCGGGATGTACGTTCTCTTTGTCTAGGACTATGCCTTCGATGAGTTTGGTGTCGGTCATAGATTCTCCTGGTTTCTTCTCAACCATAACGTCATCTAGATCGACCCTGTATTCGTCCCCGACTTTTTCGGCTACGTGAAGAATGGCATCAACAGTTATTTCAGCCAGTTGCTCCCGATTCTCGGATACAAGCTTGCTCGCCATAGAGGTCATTGCGACCTTCTTCAAGAAGTCTTTGTCAGTGGGCTCTACTTCTATCGCTATCTTCTCAAGGATTTCAAGTGCTTTGTCCGCCGCCTTGCGGTATCCATCGATCACAATGGTGGGATGAACCTTCTTGTCTATCAGCTCTTCAGCCTTCCCAAGAAGCTCTCCAGCAACAATGACTGATGTTGTTGTCCCATCCCCGACCTCGTCATCTTGGGTCTTAGCTACCTCAACCATCATCTTGGCAGCCGGATGCTCAACATCCATCTCATCCAATATTGTCCTTCCGTCGCTGGTGATCGTGGCATCGCCCAAGCTGTCCACCAGCATCTTATCCATGCCCTTAGGTCCAAGCGCACTCCTGACCGTCTCTGCGATTATCTTAGCAGCCATAATGTTGTTATGTTGTGCAGTTCTTCCTCTTGACCTGCTGGATCCTTCCTTCAGTATCAGAACAGGCACTCCGCCTGCTTGTGCAGACAAGATCTTGTTCCTCCGCTAACTTTCGTTTCTGTTATTCGTTTCAGTCACGAAAGGGAATTTATACTTTTCGTTTGTTTGAATATCTGTGCCTAGTAATAGTCTTTTGATAGAGTCAGTCGCTTCACGGAAGTATGAAGGCGATGCCAAGAAAGGAGGACAAGAGAAAGAGTTTCATAGACAGATTGCTTGGTGGATCAGTATCCGATGAGATTGATGGCGTTCTTGATAGATTCGGGAGGGAAGACATGAGCAGCGGATATTCCGTAAGTGTAAAGCGGACGCCTGAAGGCACAAAGGTCTACGTTAAGGTAGGCAAGGACACAAACGTCAACGAGTTAAGAAGGCAACTCCAACAACAGTACCCTGGCGCCCAGATGGAGATTGAGGGGGGAATACCCTTGATCAGAGAGATCTCCATCAGATCAGTTGAAGAAGAACAAGAGGAGAGCAGTGAGAAAGGCGTCCAAACTCGAGGAACAAACTACGGAAAATCTGTACCCACATATGCCGACGGTTTTCCCTGTCCTCACGACAGGAGTAAATGGGATGTCTTGGGGGGGTTACGTCAGTCTTACCCTATAGCCAGCTTCTGCACGATGGAGTTGGCGTAGCAGTCCCAATCTTGGGATTCGTCTTGAGAAATTGTCCGAAGGGGAGCAGCAAGATCATAGATACAATCCATAGTACCGAGATTCCTGATTTGACTAAAGACTTTTTCGACTTCGCAGGAGGACGTAACAATAGCTAGGCCCATGCAGACGTTTCAGACAACGCTCTTGGTCTAACATATGGAGAACGGATGCCAGATTGTGCGCAAGACCATAAGGCTTAAATATATACCCAAATCCGTTCGAGGCTGAGGAAAAATGTCCAGCCGATGGATCAATGACAAGTTTCGGAAGATGCACTTCGACTTCCACGTTTACAATGAGAAAGTCCCCAATGTTGCGGGCAACCTGAATGCTGAAGCCATTGCAGAGATGTTGGCGCAAGCTCACATCGAGGCAGTGTGCATCTTCGGCCAGACCTTGTACTATCTCTCGCCTCACAGGCACCCAAACCTGAAGAAAGACTACTTGGGCGAGATGTCAAAAGCTTTGAAAAAGCGCGGCATCCACGTTCTCGTCTACATGAACCCTACCCAACACAAAAGAGCGGCGGAGGAACACCCTGAGTGGCAAGTCACGGATGCCCAAGGCAAGCCTAGAGGAAGCATGTGTCTCTACACCCCGTATGTGAAGCAGTATCTCATACCGCTTCTCACCGAGATAGTGAAGAATTATGATGTAGACGGCTTCTTCTTTGACGGCTCCTTCCACCAGTTCTTCGTGGACGGCTCTGGTCCATGCTACTGCTCTGTTTGCAGGGATGGGTTCCACCAGGAGGAAGGTGGCGACATCCCAAAGTCAGCAGATGACCCCCTGGCGTTTCAATGGAGGCTGTGGCGGAACAGGTGTTTCCTTGAGTTCGACCGGAAAGTTGCTGAAGAGATGCGGAAACTAAAGCCCGGTTTTGTTGTCGCATCTAATCTTGCTTACTCGAACCGTTTCCCTGTAGAGCCCCCGAAGTGGGTTACCTACATCACGCAAGATCCCCCGACCCCTGCCGCTAGCACTATGCACAAGAAGGAATTCTTCCGCGGCTCCTACGTCCTACACTTCAGCTATGAAGGCCGTTACCTATCGACGCTCGGAGTGCCCTTCGATTGTATGAACACTCGGATGCAGCATTGGGGCGACTGGACACTTAGGCCAACGATCGCTTTACAGCTCGAGTGCGCCGCGGCCTTAGCAAATGGCGCACGGTGTTTCCTCGCTGACCGCCCTTATCATGACGGAACCCTTGAACCGGCCGTGTACAAGGCTGTCTCTGAAACTTACGAGTTTGTCAAGAACCGCGAGGAATACTGCAGGGATGCTCAACCTGTGCCCTACATTGCAGTCCTCAACTCCGCTGCCAGCCACTGGTCGAGAGATCCCTTAAGGCCGAATCCCTCATGGACGGGCGAACCGCTGAACGAGAACATGCTCGGGACGCATAAGGCTCTCGTCATGAGCGGCATCCACTTCAACATCATCAACGACGAAACGCTGAAGAAAAGCCTCCAGAGCTACAAGACACTAGTCCTTTCTGACCAAACGTGCCTCAGCAGTGCCGAGAACGACGCTATCCGACGCTTCGTGAAAAACGGCGGCGGCCTGATCGCCACTTTCGGAACCTCTATGAGAGACAATCTGAACAATCCGTCTGGGGACTTCGGCCTAGCCAATGTGCTGGGTCTCCATTTCGCAGGCAAGTCGGCATACCACTGCGGCTATATCAAGCCCGGGGCGAAGATGCTGGAGAACAGCGACATCCACAACATGCCTCTTCTCGTGAACACCCCCTTCACCCTAGTCAAACCAACCAGTGCCGAAACCATGTGTACCCTCATCAACCCTCTGGATGAAAACCCATTTCCCGGAGGAATACCCCCGCCAGGAGAACCTTCGGGCTATCCTGCGACTACAATCAATCAATTCGGTAAGGGCAAAGCCATCTACATAGCTACGGACCTTTTCCGTGAGTATTGGGTTCGTGACACACCTGACCTACGGAAACTAGCGGCTACGTGCATCGATCTCGTCACTCCTCAAAAGGTGATCGAGATTGAAGCCCCACCCTCCGTGGAAGTGTCCCTCTTCCAACAAGAGAACAATAAGATCGTCCATTTGCTGAACTACCATGCAGAGAAACGCGACACATCCACCGGCATACCCAACATTGAATTCCTGCCAGTATTAACAGAAATCCGTGTAAGCCTTGGGATTTCAGAAAAGCCGAAGAAGATTACCCAAATGCCTGAAGGACGGACACTAGAGTGGACAATGCGCAAAGGCAGAGTCAACTTCACGGTTCCCCAGCTTCACATTCACAGCATCATCTTCATCGAGTGCTGATAAGAAGAGCGTTTCGAAGGGATGTCACTATGCAAAGGTATGGTCAGATGATCCGGGTCAAGCCAGAAATGTCTGAGGAGTACAAAGCCTATCACGCCAACGTCTGGCCGGAGATTCTGGAGATGATCAGCGAATGCAATATTCGCAACTATTCGATCTTTCACAAGGATGGCTTTCTCTTTGCCTATTTTGAGTATGTAGGAGATGACTTTGATGCCGATATGGCCAAGATGGCCTCCGACCCCAAGACTCAGGAGTGGTGGGACATCATGATGCCCATGCAAGAGCCTCTAGAAACCCGCGAAGAGGAGGAGTGGTGGGCGAACATGGAGGAGGTCTTTCACACCGACTAGCCGTTGACCTTTGGTCAGTCATCGAGGAGCAAGCAGAAAATGGAAAGATCCGCTAGTTGCCTCGCAAAACTAGACAGAATGAACAAGACCTTGCGCCACGAAGAACTAGATCGCGTCCCGGTTAGCGACTTCTATTGGGGAAGTTTTCTCGATCGCTGGCGCATCGAGCTAGGACTTCCGGACGATACCGACATATACACATATTACAACCTAGACTGGCAAGTCACCACCCCCAACATGGATCCTCACATCAAGCAGTTTGAGATACTGAAGAAGACTGAGGAGGAAGTGGTAGTGCGAACTGGCTTTGAAGCCATAGTCCGAAAGAAGTTGGCGGATCCCATGCCTGCTTTCCTAGAGTTTGACACAGATACGATCGAAAAAGCGGAGGCATTTGAATTCGACGATCCTTGGGACGAACGACGCTACTTCAGCCAGGGAGACAATCAGATCGCAGGCGTCGGCGACAGCTTTGCCCGCAATTCGCCTCCCTGGGTCGAGACGGTCAGATCATTATACCCTAGTTTCCCCGTCTACGGCAGTGTCTGTGAGGCCAATGAGATGATGACGCGTACCGTCGGAAAAAGGGACCTCCTTCTATGGGGTGCCCTCTACCCCAAACGATTCGGCCGTATCATTCAGCGAACCAATCAATTTGCACTAGAAATCGCCAAGGCTCAAATCGAGGCCGCTGGTGGCTTGTTGGACGGGATGGTCATCTGGGGAGATGTCGCCTACACGAAAGACATGTTCTTCTCTCCTGACTACTGGCGCAGGTATTCCAAGCCAGGTGTCAGAGCGATAGTCGACATTTGCCATGAACACGGCTTACCGGTCATCTATCACGGATGCGGCAACATCAATCGCATTTTTGAGGACTTTATCGAGATGGGCATTGATGCTTTGAACCCGCTAGAGGCAAAGGCCGGATTGGACGTTGTGGACCTGCGTCGCAAGTACGGTCACCGTATTGGCTTCTGCGGGAATATGAACGTGATCGATTGGGCAAACAAGGGTCAAGAGGAGCTCAAAGCGATTGTCTTGCGAAAGCTCAACGCCGCGAAGGGTGGTGGCTTCATCTTCCAGTCAGATCACTCGGTACCCAGCAATGTGTCAGGTCAGAACTATGAATACGTCGTCAATGTCGTTCACGAGTACGGTAGATACCCGCTTGAATTGGGCGAGTATGACATCCCCGATCTGAACTGATCAAGACAGGGCACAACCTAGACCTCATTGAACGAAGCTAATTGCTGACTTCGTGAAGAAATAGAGTTCCATTCATGGGGTGGAAGGGGGGAATCCCTTGATCAGAGAGATATCCACCAGATCAGTTGAACAAGAACAAGAGGAGAGCAGCGAGAAAGGCGCCTAGACTCGAGGAACAAACTACAAGAAATCTGTACCTATATGCTGCAGCCAAATCCTCTGGAATGTGGGTGGACGGTGAAAAGTATGTGTCTTGTTGACTAAATCCCTAGAGTCATAGATTGAGGCTTCTAGTTTTTGGCTAGCTAGCTGTGAAAAGATGGGAACCATCAGTCTGAGTGTCTGTGTGCGACGCAGCTAGCTCCAGTGAATCGGAGTGGTGCGTGGGTGTTCAAGCAAAATAATGTCTATTTGGGTAATTTGGTTTTTTGTGGAGGACCCCGCCCGCCGGGCATGTATCGCCACTTATCTAGCATCCGATCCTTTTTGGTTGCTTTCTTGAATTCTTTATAATGATCCCTGCAGAGGTATACTCGTCTGGTGGCTAGAATTTTCAAACCCGCGGCTATCACCCTATCAGCAGGTAAGGAACGGGATGCTTCCTTCCCGCATCCTTCAACACTGCATTCTGCTCCTCTTGATACTTTGCCCATCTCAACCACCGTTCAGCAACTAGGCAATGAGAACCTAGTATCCTTAACGTTACTTTGCCTTAAAGAGGTTCTTATTCGCACTAACACATTTTTCGCCGTGATTTCGAGTTTCTCCTCCTCCAAGGCTTTCAGAGCGTCTTTTGCTTCGGAAAACCCGAGATGGAACAAATACCTAACCAATGATCAGGCCAAGAAATTAGTGGAAGAATGGATATCTCCTATTGAGATACACATTATTTATCTCCATAATTCCTAGGCAAAATGAATTCAAGGAAGTCGCTTTCTAGTTATGCTGGAAAGCTTTCATACCCCCTCCCCCCTATGGTACGTGGTTCCATAAATATTCGCAAATCTGACTTGGAATCGGTGGCGTCTGTGACGACTAAGGACTCCCATAGGGAGTTAGAAGCATCCCACGAGATGTGCCGGAATCCTTGGAACGGCATATGCGAAAGCTCCGATATCCTTGTATACATCTACTCCGACGGTGAGAGGCTTCCGATCTGTAGGAGCTGCTGGAGCGAGATTGCAGATAAAGATTTCGAATGGAGCATGGACAAGCCAAGTCATCCATCAAGGTTGATTACGGAGTGACAGAAGATTGTACGCACTTGGCAAGTGCTGGAAGAGGGAAGGCTGGATCATCAGCATGTACCAGCGGATAGGCGACAGACACGCCACCATTAAGATTAAGAGAGCGAGATTTCGCTCAGGAGATAGCTGAATTGAAGGTCTACGGAGAAGGATCAATAGGAGAGAGTAGAAGTGTCTGACGACTTAGAAGGAATTAAGGGTGTAGGATCCAATACGGCGGCAAAGCTCCGTTCAGCCGGCTTCACAACGATCGAAGCTTTGTCTGTAACGCCTCTGAGAGAGATCATAAGCAAGACCGGTTTGGGCCAAGAGACAGCATTGAAGATCCTCGAAGAAGCTAGAAGATTGATGAACTTCGGCTTCATAAGGGGCACGGAGATCTGGGAAAGAAGGAAGAAGATGCTCAGATGCACTACCGGCTCAACGAAGCTGAACGAGATGTTCGGGGGAGGAATAGAAACTCAAGCCATGACTGAGCTTATAGGCGACTACGGTGTTGGGAAGACTCAGATCTGCCTAACCTTAACGGCTACGGCTCAACTCCCAAAGGAACAGGGCGGGCTGGACGGAAACGTCATATACATAGACACAGAAGGAACCTTCAGTCCTGAACGCGTTTATCAAATCGCTTCTGAGAGAGACCTTGACCCAGAGAACATTCTAGACAACATAATCCTAGCCAGAGCCTACAACAGCGATCATCAATGCCTACTGATCGATCACCTCTTCAAGAAGTGCCCAGAAGAGAATGTCAAACTCGTTGTGGTCGACAGTATGATCAGCCATTTCAGAGGTGAATATGTCGGCCGCGAGACCCTTTCTGAAAGGCAACAGCTCCTAAACTTGTATCTTCACAAACTCATCAGAGTTTCAGAAGCCTTCAACATAGCAGTCGTCATAACCAACCAAGTGCAGGCGAATCCAGCTCAGTTCTGGGGAAACCCTGACAGGCCGACTGGAGGCCACGTCATGGCTCACGCATGCACACACAGAGTCTTCTTGAGGAGAAGCAAGAGCGATACCCGTATGGCGAAGGTAATAGACTCGCCCTATCTTCCAGAGAACAGCGCTTACTTCAAGATTACGGAGAAAGGCATAGAAGACATTGAGAATCTTGAATAGAACGGTTTCTAACTCAATAAGAGGCATCTTCTTGAACGCGGCTTGGGCGATCTCGCAATCATAAGAAGCTTTAGCGTCGGGAGAACTGTGATAGCAGCTCTGGGGCTATTTCATCGAGGATTTTGTGAAGCTGTGTCGGTTTCTCATCCTCAGGTTTCAGCTCACCACTTTCTTCCTCCGCAGCTTCTTGTTGCTTCATGAATTCGTATATGTCTGATCTTGTTTTCAGCAGAACTGTCTCGCCGACTTTCTCGATATGTGAGAACGGAATTAGTGTTATCAAGGTATCATTCCCCTGTCTATTCTTGATGACCATCTTTATCTCTCCGTCAGGGGAATAGGTCCAGTCTAGCACACGCCCTAGGCACAATAGCTCAGAGTCGAAGACCCGTTTCCTCATTATCTCTTCCTTTGGGATGAATTTGGGAAGCTCTAAGCGTGCGATGAAGTTGCCCATCTGAACCCCACAATCTCAGCGTAGATAAAAAGAGATATCCTTTATGGATATTGAATACTTATTGCAGCTTCGGACGAAAACTGGCAAAAATCCCAAATGTTCCGCTCATTATGAGCGCGGGCTAGATGGGCGTTACGGTCTCTCTTGGTCCATGATTTTATGGATGGTTTCTACTCCTAAAATCGATACCCCCCTATGCTTTTTCTGTTCAGTGTTTCTTGTTGTTTTCCAATGACGGACTTTGGAAACGGTTCTGCTTGCGTATGCTTTAGGTGTGGAAAGGTGTTAAAAGGTGCAGAAAGGTCCAAAAAGGTCGGAAAAGGTGAAGCTAGCTAGCTGTCATGAGACTTATGGTTCTGAATGGTCGAATGAGAGCCCTTGTGAATGATAACGGGATCTATGACTCTAACTCTAGTTTTCCAGTTACAACTTACGAAGAGCCTCATCTTGCAGTGAGATATGCTGTCGTAGTATTCGAGTGAGAATCCTGGCTATACCATAGCTAACTGAATGCTACACCCCTTCAGCTAGCTAATCATCGCTTTAGTCTTGAGGCAACAGCCATTGCAGCGATAGCGACGAGAATAATGGCCATGCCAG
>Ga0224501_10001930_pt1 | contig 16164 bp, 9 predicted proteins | sample SF_Oct11_sed_USG_4_FD_169105 | JGI IMG/M metagenome (GOLD analysis project Ga0224501, IMG submission 169105) | Sediment microbial communities from San Francisco Bay, California, United States - SF_Oct11_sed_USGS_8_1 | ecosystem: Environmental > Aquatic > Marine > Sediment | place: USA... | reverse complement strand
TGCCACATGCCACAAAATGAATGCTACTTACCTGTCATTTGAAGCTTGTTCATTGTGACAAAGTCAATGAGCTTTTGCTCCAAATGGAGCTGAAAGTCGTCGGCATGCACCGATAGGTCTGGTAACATAAACGTGTATTCGGACTCCTGCATATCCACATTGGTTGAATTGGCATAGGTATCACTGAAACCAAATGGCATTGAGTAATTTTTCCTTTCATGCAAAAAGTTGGCTGAAAATTTGAGCGATGGGTGCAATCACGGTTCTTAGGCCGCTTTTTTGTGCAGAAGAATTTTACTGCTGGGGGTTAGGACGTTTAGGGTTCTTAAGAAACCATTTCCAGACATGAAGAATGCATGTTTTCAGGTGGAGAAGCGCAAAGATTATATGAGAGTGAGAGCGAACAATACTACCTTTGTGTACTATAAAGCAAGGCCTCTGAAACTACTCACTGAGTTAACTAAATTTACAAGTACATTATATAGTTTAGAATATAGTTTAGCTCAATTCTATTTGCTTGCTCACTTATTTATGACTTTTTCGAATGTCTGTTACCATGCACTGGCAATGAAGGAGATTTATTGAATACTGTGACTGCCAATGGACAGACTACCACCAGTTACAGTTAGTCAGTCAGTTCTGCACACGACCATCCCTATTTCTCACTAACTGAAAATGCTACCGAGTAGTCTGTCTATACATGCCCTCTGCACAAACTACTTGGCCAACTATCTAGAGTGTTTCTAGAAGAGTTCTGGGGTCAACCTGACTGTGGACTGACCAAAGTGATATCAAAATGGTCAGTATGGTCCATCACTCAATCACCAGTCACAAATATTTTCCATATGAATAAATCTCTTAAAGGGAGCGGCATTTCTGTTTTGATACAGTTAAAAAAGAAGAGAAGGGATGACCTATCGGTTGAGAATGGGTCTGCAGTTTTTAATGCTTTCTGGGTCAGATGGGAGCCCTCTAAGATTTATTAATGATTCTCTTGGGAGGCCCGAAGGAAAACTTGTAGCAGATGGCTGCTGAATGAGATTGCAGGTACGAAAGATCTAGGGATTTTTCTATACATAAAGCAGTCTTCTCATCCTTCCGCATTCTGGCGGGTATCAAGGGCATGCAGACTTATATCCGATGATTCTCAGTGTATGTGATTAGGGGACACTGGTTGCACCTACATGTAGATGCCCCATAGATAAGTTGTACATATATAAAAACTGATGGTAGAAGAGCGGTTCCAATTTCATTGATTTGCAAGGTAAAATAGTCAGGGAAACAACAAATCATATACCCAGGTAAACAAAGTAGTGAAATATAATAAGGGGTAGAAGGTTATCATGCAGTTCTCTAAAGCACTAGTGCAAATTCAATGCGCGTCATGTCTTGGGCCTTCTGTACTTTTGACGAAAGATTTCTGGATTGAAGTCTCATCAATGACATTATGATAGGGACAGTCCAAATAATGCAATAACAATGATCTACCTACAGCTTCGAAGCTTTCGCGGCCAACCCATCCAGAGACAAACAGGTTTACTGCACTCGTCTTTATACACACACAAGCTGGCAGCCACATAAACAGAACATTTCTTGTGAAGTCGAATCTGGAGAATATTGCTCACCCGTTGGTGTCAACCTGGTCACCGCTAACAGGGGTACGTTTATCAGCACTCTGTGATTCCTGCACCAGGTTGAGAATGTTTGACTTGTGATGCTTCAAGCCGGGCACATCATCCGATACTCGGGAAAATCCCCTCTGAAGACGGTCTTGCTTTTCTAAAACAAGTGTGTGAATGGTAAAACAGCCATATCACTCGGCTTTAACTCTTCTATATACATTACATAATACCTATCAGATTGTCATTTCTAAATTTATGCTGACATTGCGAATTGCACTTGTTGCTCAACAACCAGAATCAACCAAGTGATGCTGAATCAGAGTAAGCCCATTGTTAGTCTGTGGGCATGCAGGCGGAAGGTGTAAGGAAAGACCAGAACCAAATGGTTCCTGATATTCTGCACTATCACCACCAAGAATATTAACATACAGGAAACAAACAGGCATCTTTTAATTCATCTTTCATTCTTCAGACAAAGGCAGATGGTGTCTTGTCTAGCATCCAGATGTATTTTTTTTTCAGACAGAAAAAGGTGCTCAGGATTGCCAAAAAACATTGATCCTCTTTACCACTAATGTTTATTGTTATGACCCCAACCCATAGATAAAGAGCATCATAGGTTTACCACTACAGGTTGGCTGTTGGCTCAATCGCCTATGCCAGCCTAGAAAATATGCAAATGCTTTCAAATTGCGGAGGTGCACAAGCTATCCAAGCTGACCACCTGGGCAGACAGGTATATTGAGCAGCGGTGCAATTGGTGATTGAGAAATACTCACGAGTTATTGAACTTTTTTCAACAAGCTGCTTTTGAGATTCTGATGATGGTGGAGCTCTCATACTATGGGAATCGGTTGATTTGAGTTCTTCATATGCCTGTAGCGCTTCAACGAGATTCCATCCTTTTGCTGAATAGTGAAAGTTGATTAGTTTTACTAGGCACCATGGATACAGTGATCATGGTTACTCACCCTAGGCAGAAACATGTGGTTGGTAGGCTGATGGTATGCCAGCATTACAAAACATGATAATTACCAGTTAGATGAGTCACATAATTATGCTTAACCTATTAGCCCATTACAGCACTGGGTTTTTTCTAGCTCTAGCAGACCCAACCAACCAATGCTCTCATACACGTGCAGTAGGCAACCAAATCAAGTGTGCGCTGTCCTTTATATTCATATAATTTTCCAGTCAATTTAACGCCACAAATAAGGTTGATTCTTGACACAGATTATCAAGGTTACAAAGATCAATAAACATATTGTTATTTTTTCTGTTTGATCAGGGGTTAAAGCGAAACCCACAGAACATTATGTAACCTGATGTCTACCTTCAAGAACATCATAAGCCAATTGAGTATCATGCGAATTTGATCTCCTGAGCAGCTCATGAACGATCTCATGCTGTTGAACTCCATCATATGCGGGAGCTCCCTTTCGAGCCTGATGATTCGGTCGCGGAGGCCTACCAGGGGATCGTATGTCCATGTTGGTGGAGATAATCTCAAACCTGCAGTGGTGATATGATTACGTAGGTTTTAGACACACAATGGATTCAATGTAGGGTGTAGTGTTCACATTCTAGCATGCCATAAGCCTAGCTGGATTCCACATGCCTAGGTGGGTCATGATTTGGCATAACCTAGTCTGTTTTTCAAGCAAATAGTATATAATGGATTCTAGGATAGGCACACTATAGCCAATCTTGGGTGAATATCTCTGGGATTGTTGGGATAGGCAAGTAATAAACAATATTATTGGCAATTATACATGGCCAGAATTTCCACAACAGCCTAGACAGTCATAGGGCGATGGGAGAAATGGCAGGGGGTTCTGCCTCTAAACTCACAATGTTTCATCGAACATAGGAAGTTTGGTTTTTGCTGGTCTGAAAGGTTCCTACAGCAATCTGTGACTGAGTGGATATCAGGCACATTTATCATCCTTAGGATAAGAGAAAAAAAACAGATCAAAGGCTGCATTCAGCAACTGCTGCTGGTGCATTATTTAAAGCTCATAGTGTAATTGGAATGCGTAGGCCTAAAATGGTGTAACCCAAGCAACAAAAACCCTCTGAAATACATGAAGTTCAAACGAGAACAATCTGCTGTTAGGGACATTTTTATGATCACCTCTACCAATACTCAATCTGGTTGTCGATAAACCCATTGATATTTTAATGACACCCTAATAATTTCTTTGAAACTGAACGCAAAACCGCCCCAATCAGACTGTCGTATCTGGCGCAGTGACACTTGATGACTGAGGCCAAGCAGCCACCGAGTCAGCCTTCAGAGGTTAGTATGATACTCTACTGGTCATCTAACCAATTCAGTTTGCATCTAACCCACAGATCCGTGATCCAACCCACTCCACAAAGACCTGTACTGCAATGTACAGCGATTGTATTATAGTATCTAGGTACGAAAATTTACCGTTACTTGTACGTTGTTCTTTACACTAGTTTAATAAGTCAACTGCTTGACTCAAGGCATCGAGCACCGAGCGCTGATACAATACACTATCTAAATTATAATTGCAGGTTTCTATTAGTACATGTACTAGTTTTTACTACTAGTTGACTAGTCCCAAGGGGCTAGAATTGTACCGTCATTGGAGTCCATGGCAAAGGGCGGACCTGAAGTACCACAACCTCTTAGGCTGTGGATTTGAAATGGAGATGGATTAATGATTTAATCATTGCTTTGCATCAACAATCAAAATCACAGTCCACACCCTTCGTTTACACGTACACAACAGTGATTGAGTGAGTTAGTCACTTAGTTAGTGAGTTTTGCGCCCATAATCTCATCACTCACTCCGCTGCATAGCCAGTGCATAACTTGTTAACTCACTGACTGGAGTGAGGCAATCAATTATTGACTGACTGAGTTTTAACCAGTCGATGATAGACGCAGTAGTGTGAGTCAGTGCAATGAATACTGTGCAACTGCAACCACTCTCACTCAGTGATTACGGAACGACTCGCAGTCACTCAGTCACTGACTCAGCAATGAGCAATGAGCAATGCAATCAATAAATTAGCAATCAATTACTCACTCTCAGTTAGACTTGGAGTCTAACTTAGAGTCAGAGTCGGACTCGGTGATACTGAAACTGGGTGATAGTGATAAACTGATAGTGATACCACTGACTGACTAGTCTATCGACTGAGTAGTGACTACTTTAAGTTTAATCTAATTCTAATGGGGAAATGTAAGCCAGTTTAACCCATGGTTCGCGTTGATGAGACTACAGAAAGGAGCTCACACGGTATTTACTCATAGACGCAGTAGAGAACGACGTGTTGGTGGTTAGCAATAGAATTCAGGCTCGTAGCAAGAAATCAACCAGATCGTAACATTTGATCAACCAGACCAGCCCATTCCAAAGCCCGGAACTAGCCGTCAATACGAGTGGCGACCAGCAACAACCGTTATACCTTGGCAAAATGCCCGTGAAGTGCTTATTACCCCAGCTTCAAGAACTGGCGTCAGGCTGGAGACTCGCAACACTGTCCACATCCGTTAGCGGTAAACGCCGGAGGTGGATCGCTGAATGCCAAACTTGAGCCTTGAGTTGAGGGTGGTAACATGCGAGGGCCTCTTTTAAAATTTTTGTCTCCACCTAGCAGTGCGATAGATTGCAATGTAAGCCCGCTGGTGTCACTCAGCGTTTATTTACTCTCTGGATAACTTTGTATAACAAATACGTACTGAAAGTGAAACTGTCAGCGTCAGTGAGGAATGCGTACAATTTCAACTACACAATGAATGATTGACTCAGTCAATGACTGACACTGACTGAGTAGACCTCGTACTCGTAGGTTAGTTACTAACTTAATGTTAATCACTTACGTTAGTAATACTAATAGTAGACAGTAGCGGAAGACTAAGTTAGCCACTAACTATAAGTAACTTAGGTAGTCACTAGGAAGTTGCTGCTACTAGTACTACTCACTGCTGCTACTACTACTGCTGATACTACTACAGACTACTCTGCTACTACTACTGCTGCTGCTACTACTGCTGTTTCTGCCACTTCTACTACTACTAGTACTACTGCTACTGCTGATGCTGCTGTTGCTGCTACTACTACTGCGATTAGTGCTGCTACTACTGCTGCTGCTACTACCGCCACTGCCACTACCACTACGGTCTACCAGAATAAATAATTCGGTCACTAATTAGTCACTAAGTTACTCAATGTAACTCAGTACTTGCTGTAACTATGTAATGTAAGTTTAACTTATTGTAAGTCAGTAGACTCTGAGGGTGATAAATTATGTACCCCATACCCTCGAAACTTTGTACCCGTACTCTTGAAACCAGGTACCCCGTGCTCTCGAAACAATGGACTATGTACCTCAAGCTCGAAACTATGTACCCAGGACATTAGATACCATAAACATTCATAAAAAATTTGACAAAAGATGGAATAACCCCTATAATATTTAAAAATTAAACTAAGTCCTCGTGCATGGTTTCGAAGGTACAGGGTACATCGTTTCGAGAGTACGGGTACATAGTTTCCCACTACCCCTCAGTGTTTACTGACTTACAATGAGTTACACTTACATTACACAGTTACAGCAAGTACTGAGTTACAGCGAGTAACTTAGTCACTAATAAGTGACTGAATTACTCATTCTGGTAGTGGCAGTGGCAGTAGCAGTAATAGCAGCAGTAGCAGCAGTAACTCTAATTGAGCAACTACTGGTACTAGTAGTAGTGAGACAACAGGCACTGCCAATATTGGTGATTTAGTCTATATTGCTACTAAACTAGAGGATAAGGTGAAAGGCTTTTTTTTAGTTTTTCGCATTCAGTCGGAGCTCTTTTGCTAGTGCAGTTTTACTAGTGCAGGGTAAATCAAACCTAGGGAGTTGTCAGTGATTTTCATTCCTGGGACATGTTGTGATTCCGACCGCTGAGTATATAAGATAAGTCCACTTTTTTATGATGGCATGGGTTAGTAGGCGAGCATTGATCGATCTCTTTGAACTTATAGGGTGTAAGATGCTGCGCACGTCAAATGTCAATATGGCAGATTCGCCGTATGTGGAAGGAAACCGCAGCGAAAACTTTCCGTTATGCTGATAGAGCTCAACCAACTGAACGACTAGTTTACAAATCAGGACTTTCCAACTACCTATCAGGATTCAAATGGCTCGTTTTAGGATCAACACCTCTTGTTATCTATTTTGCGAGCAAGTCTATCCGCACAGCTTTCCTCACTGCTGATGATCCTAACTGGGTGCACCCTTCTCAGGTGGATCACAATGCAGAGACCCCGCTGTTTGCTGCCGTGGTCAGCGTGATATTGACGAGTTGTTTGTGTGTGGCATTGACTATAGTATCACGAGTGGTAGTACGGAGAGTATACTACCATGCAGACACAGACACGTTTCGAGTTGTGATAAGCAAACTAATTGGTAACAGACTACTTATGGCCCGGCCTGGTGAGCTTTCGGTCAATAAAGACCGAAAGCTATTTTCGCACACTTTGAAAGGCCAGAAGGTTTATATAGAGCCCCTTCAATTTGACAGTGCATACAGTTATCATACCTTCCTTGGTTATCAACCTAGTGCAGGAATGGATAGGTAAAATGGTTGGAGTACGTACAAAGGCATCAGGACAGTCTGTGCTCCCCATCCAATGGTTTACTAAGCATTGTACTACTACCAATTTGCCAATTTTAGTTGGATTTATTGTATGTGTAAGTATTTAATAAAATGTCGCTCTAAATTCCCTTCTGATATTTTTCTAAATAGTTTTCCCAACAGTAACCGTTCTAAAATGGCAAGCCTGGTGCCCAATGTACAAGAGTAAAGGAAACAATTGAACCATAGTAGTTGTCCCATCTTTGTTAAATGGCAAGAAATGACAACTCCGAGAAAAATGTTAATGGACATATTATGTAACAATCAAATAACGGTGAGTGGCGACAGATGACCGTGACCCGAATGCATCAGTAAGAGATAGTAGCACCAACATCGTTGCTGGCGATTCTGTATATTCTGCTAAAATGGAAAATAACCCAGGTTTATCATTCATCGAAAACTACACTGACACAAAGTTTCGGATCATAAACCTGTTACTTTTACACATGTATCTGAGGTAGTCACATAAGACATATAATTCTATTTAATATAATATTTATATACAATGTCTACAACATACAGTGCATATCTATATACTGCATGTCTATAAGCGAGCAAGCCGATTTGAGTACAGCAGTCCAGAGACGCTGATGGAACCCAAAATGAAACATGCCGGGACTTGACATTTCAATATGTACGTAATAGGAAGTCGCAGTCCGTTGTTAGATGCTATGGCTCAACAGTTTATACAAACCTTTGTTTACACAGTCCCTCCATTGACAGCTCCCTGTTTTGCCATTTGTGCCTGCATCTGAGCGACCATAGCCTGCATTTTTCTGAGCTACATACGAAAAACAAATGTTCAGTTTTTCAGACCAAGAAGCAAGAAAAACCCTAAGCCATAGTTCGTGCATCAGAAACAAACAATACAGTCGCTTGAAAGGAAATGGCTGAGACTCATAATGATCAGTGATCAGTCATGACAACAAGCTTGTGACACAATTTCTCACTCTATTCACAAACATGGATAGCACATAATGAGGTACAAAATGTTCCCTTTACTGGTATATAGTATTCCGGTTATGATAATGATAGTGGCTTACCTCAGCTTCTTTTTCAGCCAGTGCCTTGTCGTTGTCATCGCCATTTGCGACAGCTCTGGAAACCTTTGTGCTACAAAATAGTTCATCACCCATGAAAAAACAGACGCTTTATGTCTGCATCCCCTGACTACCTGAGCAGTGATTCTGCCTAGAACAACTATGTTGGAAGTGATGGGAGGTGCTAACGAGGGATCTTCGCTATTTTACTCTTAATTCAGTACGCTGAGAAAACTAATAATTTGTTTGATTGAAATGTACACCCAAAGCAAATTATAGTGGGCATGTGAACACTAGCCAGCGGTCATTCAAATGCTGCTGAGTATCTACACGCTGAGATGGGAAGGTAAACTTTCTAACATCAGTCAGTTCTACACGGTGCAGAGTGCATGCGTAGGAGAAACAAAGCCCAACTTTGAGCGAGCGTCTACAGTCTCCGGTGCTAGTGGTAGCAAGACAGACAGGACAAGCATTGCGCGGGCAAAATTTATAGTCCCAACCATAAAATAATGAAACCGAATTGTTGGCCAGGAAGACAAATTTTGCCCTTGCAATAACTGGATGGGAATGTTACACAGAAAGGAAGATGCTATTAGCCATATGAAAATGAACCTTGGTTTTCTGTCCGTCTCATCTCCTCCACTAGAAAAAGATCAACTCATGCAGGCAATGGTCTACCAGAGGTCATCCCGACCCTGGTAGACAAATAAAGCTTATATACGAAAAGATCTAGCGACGCGAAAAGCATAGAGTAGAATATGATGGGTGGGGGTCATCACTTCAGTCTGTGAGTAATGGATGGAAAGCCTTTGTACATCAACACCAAGTCACGCGGTGGGTTACATGCACAACATCTAACACGTTTCAGGCAACGAGAGGTAACACGTAAGACTAAGCAATAAATGCGGCAGGAGGACCATTCAGCTAACTTACGGGTTTGTACTGAGCCGCTCTGATCTGAAATTCTCGTAATGGACCTCGTGGGTCACTTCCTGCAAGTCTTGCATGTGCGTACTGCAACAAAGCATGTGAGTCAGTGACACAAAGATAAGACAAGATCATTTTGTTTTGAACAGATAGCGTCACTAATCTACAGCTTGCTTCCGGTCCATGGTGTGCCCCATAAAGATGATTACTCCGTGGGCCTTCTTTGTTTACCATCACAATGCAAATCCAATGAGGGTGAGATGGGAGTGGGGCTATAGACCCGCGCCCTAAGCTCGGTGTGCCATCCCATCTTCAAAGCCACTGCTTCACCCGACGACATTCCTTTCTAAATGTTTATGTTGGCTACCGCACAAATCAACTAGAAATGAGGTTCATGATCACGGAGACATATCATATGGCGTTTCTCTAGTTGTTTCTGACTCACATGAGCATGGTTCGTAGCTTGATGAAGTCACAATGTTCTGGGTTCTCCACCTCGACGACTCCCCATGGGTACATACGACCTCGAACCTTACGACCTTTTACCTCTATTATCTGGTTCGAGCCGACAACAGCAAATGGCATGGCAGCCTGAAACAACATTGTTCAAACTAATTACTCTGATCCATTTTTTTCATGCGCAATTACATTCTGAGGTGCAGTATTGCAAAAAGCAGATAGAGAGCGCTTATTCTCAACTTTATGCCCTTGCGCCAACTAGATTCTTCTGGGACTCCAGTTACTGAGAAGACTCTGAGCTCATCCATCACTTGCAGAGGTAAACCAGAAAGTATAGAAGCGGACTTGGATGAGTAATCGGAGTTGCCCACCCTTGTTAGAGACTATATCTACTTCCTGAGGGATTAACTCGATTAGTCTTTACAAGATGCAGACCAGACATAAACAAATTAGTTATACCTGCTGAGTAATAAGCTTTGACTTATTACCCAGGGTGTCAGAACACAGCATTCTGTCTGTGATTCAGCACACAATGTATTAGGTAGGTCTGGGCGGTCCCTCAGTACCCGGCTGTAACACTCTGTGCTGGACAGATCTGAAGGTTGGCTGGCTCCAAAATACTTAGGTAATGCATTCTCAATGTCGGTTGCTAGGTCCAAACCATAAAATATTCAGCATGTGCAGCGCCCACGGATATTCGGAGGGTCCAAGATAGGATGGCGGAAACGTGCTGTATCAAAGCCCAATGATAACAAGGGGGAGACTCCTGAGAACGAGACTAGTGGTGTACAGGGCAAGGGGAACATGTCACCATCCAAACTGCAAGGACACTGCCTCTACTAGCCATCTCATTTAAAATACAACATCAGCCTGGTCCATTAAATGCCTCACAGCTAAGCGCTAGACAGAAAATTGTTGCTGTTTTTACCTTGAGTTGGTCGCATTGCTGTTTGAATTCCTCATCCTCATCTTCATCACAGTCTGGTAATGTATAGATATTGATACCGTTGGCTCGGATCTCTTCAAGGATCTGATAAACAAATAATACGGTACATGTAGGGATAACATTCGAACATTGGCTGTGGTCAATGATAAAGGTATATTGGGAGGTAATGTTGTCATGATCAAGCGTATACATGCACCATACCTTCTTTTTAAGCTTGGTTAACTCTATTTTGGTCAGTGTATCAGCCTTTGCGATGACTGGCACAATATTAACTTTGTAGTGAGCAGCCTTCATGAACGCAATGTCAAGAGGTTTCAATCTACAAGCATGTTATCAGTGATTCGACCATGTAATTATGCCACTTGGACTCAATGCTACCCAAAGTCCCAACTGAATACAACTAGTTGTTAGGACTATAACATAGCTACATTCACCAAAAGCATTGGGACGGGTCTGGCCAGGATGAAACAAACTAACCATTTTCAGGCTACACTCTGAAACTGACATGCTGGCCCATTCACACTGACAGCCAGTTTTGGTCGACAGAACTGGCTTCCAGAAACTATCCCGATTACAGAGGGTCAAGAACGTTAACAATGGGAAAAAACAGTGGACATTGGTTGCTTACCCATGGCCTGCAGGGCTAACAAAATAGAAGCAAGCATGCACTCTATTGTCAGTGATATTTCGTCGGTTTAGTCCGCTTTCATCATTAAGATATCTTTCGAACTGCTCATCAATATAGGACAGAATGGAGCCATAGCTGCAAGCAAACAGAGGACACATGCAGGTGATGCACAAGATGTTGCCAGGAGGTGACTGAACTTGCCAAACAAGAAGCTAGCGGGCAGCATTCTGCCAGACAGACTCAGGGTGTAGTAATCTTAATGCATAACTATCCAGCGGAGTCAATGGTGAATGTAACAGAATAGAAAGTATAGATGTAGCAACGAAATTGTCTTCTGAAATTCATGGTTTTGCCTACAATTGATCATTTTCAAAGACGAAAATCATCATGACTGATGAGTTGGCGGATTTGTGGTCGATTTGGTGAAGTTTCAGGGTGACAACTTGGCATGCATAAATTTACTAAACTACCGTTATCTTTCTCAGTATATCTGACTGAAGAAAGAGGTCTGGGGTGGAGTGTACTTACTTGCCTTCAAGCAAGCCTGTACTAAAACATGACACGACAACAGTTGTGGAACTGATTGGGGATGCCTGAAGTCAAATGATAAAATGATATAAATACCAGTTTAATGGTGCAAAACAAAACTGATGAGGCATTGACATATGGAGAGGCCCATCACACTAACCAGTCCTGTGTGTTGATAGCATCTCCAAAACCTGGAGTATCGACCACTGTCAACCGCAACTTGACACCCCTTTCTTCAATCTCCACAGATGAGGCATCAATCTTTACAGTTTGTTTGATTTTATCTGAACATACAACAAAATAAACAGTGCATTCTTCAGACAAAAATGTGACTTTGACGAAGAAATTCTTTTCGGCACCCACCTGCCAATCAAAAATTGATTTCCTCTAAACAACAGATATCTGGCCCAGGTTTGCCGTGCCCTTTGGTATTTACCTCAGGCGGCCTGTTTGCATTCTATAACCGGCTGCTGAAACCCCATCATTAATCACAAGAGCCTGTCCATCTGGTGGATTGCATGATTGCGCGCATCCGTGACGGCCACTTTTGTAGGAAAATACCACCGCGTCAGTCACTGCGCTGCGGTTAAAAGAGCCCGCCAAAGATGAGTAATGACACAGAAGAACGTACCGACTGCATTGGGTATCTGCCTCTCCGGGTAGAGATCTGTGAGGAATAGATTGTTCACTAATGTCGATTTTCCTAGACCAGACTCGCCTGCAGGAAAAGCTGAGTGAGTTTGCTGTGAAGTGAACTCGATCATAACCTCAAAAAATGACTTAAGTGCCCATGACCCGGAGAATAATCCCGGATACGGCTTCCACAGGGTGAATAGGGATCCTGTAAAACCCAAAATATCGAAATCTCTCTCTTGATATTTCTGACATAGTCAGGCTAAAGAACATTTAGTGGTACCACCAAAGTTACAGCTCTTCTTTATATCTGGGTTAACTTCCAAAAACCAACAAAGACCTGAGATCATTTTGGGGAACAGGTGCAGGATGCAGAGGTCATCTTGAGCTTGTGATTCTCTGATTACCACAAGTAAACTGAGCGATCTCGTGTGCATACAGTCTAACTAGCCTGCATGCTTCATGAATACAGGAAGGGAGCGGTTATACAAATGACTCAGTGTGTCTCAATTCACCCATTATCTAAAGATTGTCAGCTGTGGCTGTGAAATCACCTAATGCAAGTTGCACTGTGCATGCACTGTACACATGCAACAGTTACATTGTGAACACAAACAGAATGCATTGTAGCAGCACATACTATCACATCCAGTGAGTTGGCATAGGTCACACCCAATCTAAGAAGAGTAACTTTGTATACAATAGGCCTCATTGTGCTGGCTACTTGCAAGTGTAAATATTTTATTAGTAGTCCGTATTGAGCGGTTATCACATTGCTTCAAGTACTCGTACAGAGTTAGAGCCCGCAGCATACTTGACGGATATCAATTTAATCCGAAGGTGCCTGTTGCGAGATAACCCCATATAAAGACTGCCACTCTACAGAGGAGTGGTTCATCCCACTTCCAGCTCGTTCGCCGGTGTTTTGAAATGCATACCTATATCAAGCATTGCCTCTAATAGCTCAATAACTCATTAAATCCTTTATAATCCTAGTGAATGGAATGGGTATACTCATATTTGTTCATTCATTGTTGGACATTATGATTAACTAAATGGTAAAAGTCTAGAAACAAAAATTATGACCCAGCTACTATTTAATTGCTGTCTTCGGGTTCAAATCTTATGCATGACAAAATTAACAGAGTTCATTACATGTTAACCAATTTCCTTCTCTTACGCTTTCAAGATAATAGACTATAGCATTAGTCATCACTCACTGGGCCATTGCCAATAATTAGAGCAGTACTTGTACTAATCACAATGACTCAGTTGAGAAAATTCAACTCACCAACAACCATCAATGTGAATTCAAAGCCCTTCTTTACAGACTTTCTGTGAACTTGGTTGGGAAGGTTGGCAAAGCCGACATACCCTGGAGTTTCCGGGTTTGAAAAATTCTACAAAGAAAATGAAGCATATCAACAAGCACGATCAACACTTAGTAGACCCTACATCTCTTAACCTTCCAAAAGATGACGAGTAGTGAAACTAGCATTACGGGGTGGTGACCTGAAGCCTTCTGCTTCTCAGTCTGATCACACCCAACCTTACGAAAACAAACAAAATCTGCGTGCAGGAAATGCGCAGAAACAAAACGTCGTTTCTTTGAAGCTGTGTTGGACTGTCAAAAGACACGCAAAACAGATCAAAATTTTAAAGAACACGCTAATGCATTCTACACTGATCACCCAAACATATGTGACAACATGATCTTGGAGAAGAGGAGACAAAGCAAAGCTCTTGTATGTGAAAAGTGAAGCAAGCGCCATGTTTGATTTTAGCAGGGTAAAAGGGAAAGTTCACATGTAAAAGCATAAAAGTATGTAATATTCCATGCTGTACATTTAAGGTGCAAAAATGACTTCCAGTAATTTTATACACCCACAACTCAACAGACTACATGGTGGCAGATACAGGTGATTGAAATTTCTCGGATATTTGGTGAAAAAGACTTCAATTGTAGTTTACCTTTAAATTGCTGGGTTCACACAACTTCATGAAAGTCATATTGATCTTTCACATTGTGATGGCATCAACAAAGGCCATTACAATGGATAATTGGACAAATGGACAATTATACAGCACCAATAAGCAGGAAGCGGCCTATAACCGCCAAACCAAGTGTTTCTGCCACTAAACTCAATTCAAACCTCCTAATTTCGCTTCCGATATACAATTCTGCTACTAGTACCCAGTACTGTACTGGGCACATGACTTAGTAGGTTTCACAGTCACTCTCAATAAACTTACTAAGGGAATCAATAGCCTAGGATTATGACCAAAGCAAACTCTGATTGATGTGATTCACTAATCACCGATTGTGATACATAGGTATTCAATCTCAATAAGTCAACTGATGAATTGCCTTTTACTAGTTTTAGTTTTACTACCGTTACAACATCTAAGTTCTAACTTGATTCAAACACGGGTTTGATTTTCACTTAGCTTGAGTTTGACATGGATGATGGATGATAGGCACTATGACTGAGTGGCTGACAGCGACAGTGACACAGTGAGTAACTCACTCACTCACGCAGTCACTGATAGTGACAATCAAAGTCAGTTTGAGTTTGACGCAGTCGGTCAGTCTCAGTCACTCACACTGAGAGTGTGTCAGTCATTCGTCTCACTCACTGACTCAGTAGTCAGTGTGCCCAGTTTGAGTCGGCCGTGGTCAATCACCACCTAACTTACCGATTTGCCCTCTGTATAATCCAACAAGCGCATACAAAAGAAGAACAAGGCGTGATGAGTCAAACAAAAACATGGTTCTTACACAATGCAATGAGACAAAACAAGATCACAAAAGTTGAAAAATAAAAAGAAGGAACACTCACCTGCTGCCATCCTTGGGAAATAAATTAGGTCACAATGGTTTGTGGTTCTCCTTTCGCGTGAGAGTGGAATAACGTATATATATACGCAACTCCTGGGTTATCGTCGGGGTTCTTACTTTCCGGCTTAAATAAAATTACGGAGAGGATAACTCTGCGCTGTTCTGCGATGGGAAGACAAACAAAAACAACTAACCAGTATTGGTGGTTTATATTTAGTATCTAGGATCGTACTAGTATAGAAAGCCATCCAGGGCATCTTGACACAAACATACTTATGTATGAGCTACTTCAGACTGTGCAGTTTGAAATATAGCGCAGAATCATGGAGAAAAGGCCGAACCCTCACTTGAGATCCACCGGTCCAACTAAAAATGATACAGATGCATTGGAGTTTTTAGAACTATATTTTGTATAGTGTCTACACAAAAAATCATATACCATATATAATCATATATCATAGAATGAGAATTCCATAGAACCATTTGACCAGGGGGGATCTGACAATATCAGTAAAATGTGTGCGTGCAGGCTTTCACTGCCACGATGTCTCTTGCTTATTTCACAAAATCAAATATGTTCAAGAGAACACAAAATGTGTATGAATGACTAAATAGCTAGAGGACAGCATAACATCTTAGAACTATGCACAAAAGTGCGAATAAGCATAGGGAGCTATTATTATCAGTGGTTACAGATATCTGACAATTTTCCTCAGTCGCTCGGCAAGAGAAATTCTGTCAAAAGGAAGTTCATGAAATAATGTGAGAAAATATGCATCAGGTTTGGATAGCCCAGTTGTTATTGCGTTCTGTTTGTGAATAGTGAGTATAGTGAATAAAGATAGCTCATCACCTGCATGGTGATGCCATGCAGACA